>ULQL01054568.1_pt1 | contig 17470 bp, 19 predicted proteins | sample 1954411 | NCBI WGS metagenome assembly ULQL01 (sample SAMEA4835654, study PRJEB28245) | human gut metagenome | biome: gut microbiome; material: fecal sample | place: Denmark | collected 2008 | reverse complement strand
ATAACTCTAAATCACGCTATCCAGCGCAAGAAACGTATATAAGTAACTGAACGATGTAAGTCAAGCATGATTTTGAAAAAAATTTATTTTTTTTCATTTTTTCAGGAAATCCGCCATTTTTTTACATATATTTGATGGCAGCGAATCCGCCGGCAAGCAAAGCAAAGAACAATGTAGCCAGCCAGCCCAGATTTTTTTCGATAAAAACCTGCATCGGCGCGCCAAATTTCCACAGCAATACCGCCAGCAGAAAGAAACGTCCGCCGCGGGAAAGAATCGAAGCTATGGCGAAAACGTCCAGATTTAAATCCGTCATGCCGCTTAATATTGTAATAACTTTATAAGGAAAAGGCGTAAAACCGGCCGCGGCAACAATCCAGGCGCCGTATTCATTATAGGCTTGTTTAAAAACTTCGACCTGATCCATATAGCCGTAAAAAGAAAAAATCGGAACGGCGACGGCATCATACAGGAACATACCGATCGCGTATCCGGCAAATCCGCCAAGAACGCTGGAAACCGTGCAGATTCCCGCCAGCCAGAAAGCCTGTTTCGGCCGGGCAAGCATCATGGGAATCAGTAAAACATCGGGGGGAATCGGGAAAAAAGAGCTTTCGGCAAAAGAAAACAGAGCCAGCAGCCAGACGGCCTGCGGGTGTTCCGAACACTTCAGCACCCAGTTATACATTTTTTGGAAAAAAGCCGTCCATTTCTGAGAAAAACCTTTAATAATACCCGTAAACGTCACGACACAGTCCTTTTTATTCAGTGAATCCGGGATAATAATATACAAAAGGATTCGTAAAGAAAAGAGGCGGTTTTCTTTCCGCCTCTTTTCCCGTTTATTTACAGACGCACTGCCTGTTGAATAATATGTACGTCTTTGTCGCCGCGGCCGGACAAATTCATAACGATAATTTTATCTTTATCCAACGTCTTTGCCAATTTCATCGTATATGCCAAAGCATGAGAAGATTCCAAAGCGGGAATAATGCCTTCAACCCGCGATAAAGTCATACAGGCGTCCACGGCTTCCTGATCCGTCGCCGTTTCATAAACAGCCCTGCCCGTTTCTTTTAACATACTGTGTTCTGCGCCGACTCCGGGATAATCCAGTCCGGCGGAAATGCTGTGTGTCAAAGCCGGATTACCGTTGTCATCTTGCAATAAATAAGTATAAGCGCCATGTAAAACGCCCGGTTTTCCTTTTGTCATTGTTGCGCAATGTTCGGACGTATCGAGTCCTTTTCCTGCGGCTTCAACGCCGACCAGCCGGACGGAAGGATCATTGACGAAACCGGAAAACAGCCCGATCGCGTTGCTGCCTCCGCCGACGCAGGCGACGGCATAATCCGGCAGCCTGTTTTCATGTTCCAGAATCTGCCGGCGCGCTTCCCGGCCGATTACCGACTGGAAATCGCGGACAATCATCGGATACGGGTGCGGTCCGACGGCGGAACCGACCAGATAAAAAGTATCTTGATAATTTTGGACGATATCTTCCAAAGCGGCGTCAACGGCGTCGCTGAGCGTTTTTTGCCCCTTAGTTACGGCGACAACTTCCGCCCCAAGCATTTTCATGCGAAAGACATTCAATTCCTGACGTTTGATATCTTCTTCCCCCATATAGATCCGGCATTTCATACCAAACAAAGCCGCTCCCGTCGCCGTAGCGACGCCATGTTGTCCGGCGCCTGTTTCCGCAATAATGCGTTTTTTTCCCATATATCTGGCCAATAAAATCTGTCCCATGACATTATTCACTTTATGGGCGCCGGTATGGCAAAGATCTTCGCGTTTCAGATAAATTTTTGCGCCGCCGAGCTCTCTGCTTAACCGCGCGGCAAAATACAAAGGCGTTTCACGGCCGACGAATTCTTTTAAATAATAAGCCAATTCCCGTTTAAATTCTGGCGTATCTTTGATTTCGGCATAGGCGTCCGCAATTTCATGCATAACGTTCCTTAATTCTTCGGACAGATACATACCGCCGAAGCCGTGAAAAAATCCGTCTGTGTCAGGAGTAGAAAATTCAGGCATATAAGTCATTGTTTTAAACCTTTCTTTGCTTCGTTATTAAACCGTACCGTTTTTCCGGGAAGCTGAGGTTATCAAACAAGACTGTCATAAAAAAACCGCCGTTCCCGTTTTGGGAAACCCGCGGCAACGACCAAAAAACATCTTACGCGGCTTTCCCTAGGAAAGCCACCACCAATTTTGCCCCACGGACATAATGTTTTCTGTTCTTTTCATCATGGAAAGAATGTTATCGAAACAAATTATCTCTGTCAAACAAAAAAAATCGCACATATTTTTATATTTCATTCGTTTAAAATGAGAAACACGCTTTATTTGAAAGGGCAGAAAAATGAAAAAATCACTTCTTTTTACATTAAGCTTTTCTTTTTTTCTGATTTCCGGCGGATACGGAATGGCGCAAACCGGCCAGACAGATGCTGCCGCCGGTTCTGAAAATACGGGCACACGGACGATGGAAGAACGGCTTTCCCCGCCGCCGTCCGGAGATTTTAACAAAAACGGCGGCGATGAATTTGACCGGCCGCCTCCGCCTCCCGAAAACATTAACGAATCCGGCAGCGGCGAATTTCGTCAGCCGCCTCCGACAAAGCAGACAGGCGGCAACAGCGAAGAATACGGCCGGACTTCCGACGATCAGCTCCGGAAATTCACCAAAGACCGCCGCGACGGAACGAACGGATATTTGGGCCGTCATCACGGCAGACGTCATCACGGGCCGTCACGCAGGCACGGATACGGAAACCGGCAGAACGATATTTAAATACCGCCACTTTGTCGTATTGACCGACTCCGGGAAATATCCCAATGTTAAAATGTTTAAAATTTTCAAAAGGGAGAATCTTCATGAAGAAAAGCGTTTTAATGTTAATAGCCCTTTGCCTTATGTCGGCGCCGGCTATGGCTAAAGACGGCAAAATGAGCCGGCTGGACCGAAAAATCGCCGAAATCGAACAGGAATATAAAGAAGACGTTCAGGAAATAGAATCCAAGCATAAACTGTCCGCCGAAATGAAACAGCTGCGTTTGGAACAGGAAAAACAGGTCAAGGAATTAAAAATTAAACAGGCCAGAGAAATGTATGAATTGAAAACGCAGCAAAAGGCTGAAAGAAAAGCGTTAAAGCAAAAAGAACGCAGCCAGAGCGGCGAACAGACAATACAAAACGAAACCGACAGCCGGCCGATGACCAAGAAACATCAAGACAGACAGAAGCGAAAAAAATCCAAAAAACTTTCGGCGGACAATTAAGTTTTATACAGCCTCTGATCGTTTAGAGGCTGTTTTTTTATATTTTTATGATACACTGAAAAAATAACAATTCAGCGGGGGTTCCGATGACGTTAAGCTTAAAAACGCCGCCTTTATTAAAAAAAGGAGACATCGTTGCCGCCGTATCCCCGTCATGGGGCGGCGCTTTTGTATTTCGATATCGTTATGAAATCGGGAAAAAACAGTTTGAAGAAACTTTCGGTCTAAAAGTCGTCGAAATGCCGCATGCCCTTTGCCCGCCGGAAGAACTGGATCGAAATCCGCGTCTGCGCGCCGATGATATCAATGCCGCGGTCAAAGATCCTGAAATCAAAGCGATTATTACAACAATCGGCGGCGACGACAGCGTCCGCCTGCTGCCTTATCTGGACTATCGCGCCATATCTGAAAATCCGAAATTTTTTATCGGTTATTCTGATCCGACGGCAATTCATTTCGCCTTTTTAAAGGCCGGCGTTTCTTCTGTCTACGGCCCGGCTTTTTTAACGACCTTTGCGGAAAACGGCGGCATTTTCGATTATGCCCGCGACAGTTTTGAAAAAGTTTTATTTACCGGGAAAATCAGCGGCGAAATCAAACCGTCCGACGCCTGGACCAACGAATTTCTCGACTGGGCCGATCCGGCCAACCAAAAACAAACAAGAAAAAGAATTCCGAATCAAGGATATCGTTTTATACAGGGAGATCGCCCCGTTCAGGGACGTCTGATCGGCGGCTGTCTGGAAGTTTTGGAAATGATCAAGGGGACGCCTGTCTGGCCGGATAAAAAAGTATGGAAAGACTGTATTTTATTTCTTGATTTGTCCGAAGAAGCCCCCAGCCCGACATACTTGATTCGCTGCCTGCGCAACTATGCGGCGACGGGGATCTTAAAAAATTTGCGCGGCCTGATTATGGGGCGGCCGCATAATGTACCCGAAAAAGATTTTGACCTGTATGACGAAGCTTTGATCCGCGCCGTTCGCACGGAAGCCGGATTAAAAGACATGCTGATCGTTACACGTATGGATTTCGGCCATACGGACCCGATTTGCTGTCTGCCTTACGGAGCTTTGATGCAGATTGATCCGGTCAAAAAAACCGTCAGTTTGGTTTAATCCAAAACGACTCCTCTTGCCAGCAGTTCCTCTTTTAATTTTTCAGGCGATTCAAAATGGATTGCCTGAAACCCCAGCCGTTTCGCCGTTTCGATATTTGGCAAAGAATCATCGGTAAAAATCGTTTTTTCCGGGTTCAAACCATAGCGTCTGATCAAAATTTCAAATAATTCAGGATCCGGTTTGCTTTCTTTTTCAACGCCGGAAACGACGATTCCTTTAAACAGATCAAAGAAATCATGTTTAGGGCGGGTAATAATAAATTTTTCTTCTGACCAGTTTGTCAAACCGTAAACCGGATAATGCCGGGCAGCGGCACGCAGCAGACGGACGCTGCCTTCTATCACGTCGCCGCACATTTCTTCCCACCGCGTATCATACATTTTGATTTCTTCGGCATAGCCGGGGTAAAGCGGCAAAAGCTCCTCAACGCCTTGCCGAAACGGTTTTCCTTTATCCAAAGCGGCGTTCCATTCCGGCGTGCAGACATGGGATAAAAAATATTCCATTTCAGCTTCGTCCCGAAACACTTTCCGATATAAATAACGCGGATTCCAGTCAATTAAAACTCCGCCGAAATCAAAAACAATGCTTTCTACCGTCATTTTCCCGCCGCCTGTCAAAAAAACATTACACTTGTCGTAAAAATGTATAATATATAGCGGAGATTATCAACAACAGACATTAATTCCATGTTAGATCCCAGTAAACTGCCCCATTTACAGCCGCAGCAGTCACATACGGAAACGCAGGACGATCTGCCGGAAGAAACCGTCTGGGAACAGATTATTAATGTGTTTTCAGGCAAAAAGGGAGTTCTGCTGGCTTGCGGCTTGTCTTTGATGATTTATATCAGCGTTTGTTTTCAGGGTGAAAGGCTTTTACGCAGCGGCGTATATAACGTATTAAAAGAATTGGGCGAAGACGGTTTCGGTATTTCATACAGTGCGCCGTCGTCATATCTGGCTTTTAAAAGCGGCCTGAATCTGGACGATGTTGTCATTACGGCGCCGGAAAAGATGGGAGGCTGGATCCTGAAAACAGGCCGTATCACCGTTACCAGCAATCCTTTTACGCCGCGGACGGTTGAAATTAAAGCCAACGGCACACATTCGCTGACGACCAAAACAATCGGCGATATTCGTTTGATTGTCGGCGAAGGTGAAATAACGCTTCGCTTGCCTTCAAAAGACGAACCGTTGTCGCTGGACGCCGTTTTTAAAAACATTCAGTCGGCCGCCCCGAAATCCATGGAAGGCTTTGCCGTTTCCGATTTTTCTTTTAACCTGCAGCAGGAAACTGCAGCGAAAGGCACCGTGCCTCCTTTTTCATTCACAATCATTTCAAACAACGTTCACCTGCCCGCCTATATGGCGCAGCATTTACCGCCTGTTATGGAATATGCGCGTTTAAAGGGCGTGATATCGGGATTAACCGCCGACACTGAAAAATCTTTGCTGACGAACTGGACGGAAAGCGGCGGAACAACCGAAATCACGCAGGGAGAAATTATCTGGAAACCCTTTATGGCCAGTTTTTCGGGAACATTCGGACTTGATAACTCGTTTGAAACAGTCGGAGCGTCCGTCGCAAAAGTATATGGCTTTTTTGACCTTTTGGATATGTTTGAAAAAGGCGGGTATATGCGCCCCAGCCATGTTTCCGTCGCCAAAGTCGTTTTAGGAGAAAAATTAAAAAAAGAAGCCGGAGAAACTCAGGCGTCCATTACTTCTCCGTTTAGTTTTCAATCCGGTAAAATTTATGCGGGACCGATTTTGCTGTACGATGAAAACGGAGAATAAGTCATGCTGCTTGCCGTCGCGCTGTTTATCGTCTTATTTTCCGGCCCGGCCGCGGCCGACAACGTGATCCTGATGCTGGCCGACGGCATGGGATTTAATCATATCGCCTGCGCCGAAAAAGAAAAAGACCTGTTTATCTCCGCCCTGCCTGTCCGCGGTGAAATCAGGACTCACTGCGCGAACAGAAGTGTCACGGATTCAGCCGCCGCCGCAACGGCTTATGCGTGCGGAATAAAAACAAAGCACGGTTATGTCGGTATGGACCCGGACAAAACGGCTTGCGAATCAATCGCCGAACAAGCTGTCAAAAAGGGCTTTTTTACGGCTTTATTAACAACAGATTTGGACGACAGCCCTACCCCGGCCGCCTTTTATGCTCATGTCTCCAGCCGTCATCGAAGAAATGATATTCTGAATCAGCAGAAAAAAGCCGCCGAAAAAATGATTATTCAAACAGACATTACCGATCTGCCCAAAGCGGCCGCCGATATGATCGTGCGTGCGGAAACGTCGGGGAAACCGTATTTTGTTTTGATTGAAGAAGAAAACGTGGATATTTCTTCTCACAATCATGACCTCGCCGGCATGAAAAAAGCCATACGGAGTTTTGATACGGCCGTCAAAGCCGCCGTTGAACTCAGTTCGCCGGACACGACCGTCATTGTTCTTGCCGATCATGAAACGGGCGGACTGTCCGGCTGGTGCCGGTTCAAATCCTCAGATCATACGGGCGGCAAGGTTCCCCTTTTTGCCGCAGGAAAACATGCCCGTTTGTTTTCGGGCGAACTGGATAATACGCAAATCAATTATAAAATCGGCAGAATACTGTTTACGCCGTCATAAAATCCCTTAACGCGTTCAGTAACAGCGTCATTTCTTCATCGTTTCCGATCGTCATGCGCAAAGCGTCCGGCAGACCGTAAGACGCTACGCGGCGCACAATCAGGCCGCGGCTTTGCAGAAACAGATCGGCGTTTTCCGCCGTTTTGCCTTCCGCCGGGAAATGCACCAGAACAAAGTTTGTTACGGACGGAGTCATTCGCAATCCGATCTTTTCCAGTTCCCGCGGCAAAATATCCAGCCATTTGCGGTTATGTTCAAACGATTTTTTCACAAAATCCCTGTCCTTCACGGCTGCCGCGCCGACTGCCTGCGCAACGGCGTTTACGTTGAACGGCCCGCGGATCCGGTTTAAAACGTCCGTAATTTCCCGCGAAGCATAACACCACCCCAAACGAACGCCGCCCAAACCGTAAATTTTGGAAAAAGTCCGCAGCATAACGACATTCGGGAACTGATCGACGATATCTATACCGGCGTCATAATCTTCTTTCGCAACGAATTCCGCATAAGCGGCGTCAATGACAATCATGATGTTTTCCGGCAAACGGCGGCATAAACCGATCAATTCGTCCTTGGACAGATACGTCCCTGTCGGATTGCCCGGATTTGCAATGAAAATCATTTTTGTTTTCGGCGTGACGGCCTTTAAAATCGCTTCCGGATCGACTTTGAAATCCTTTTCCGGAACGGTCACGGGACGCGCACCGCAGCCGACGGCGTACAGACGATACATTAAAAACGCATATTGCGTAATAATGACTTCGGATTCCGGTTTCAGATAAGCGTGACATAACAGCCCGATCAATTCATCGGAACCGTTGCCGCAGACGATCCTGTCCGCATCAATGCCGTGGACTTCGGCTATCGCACTGCGCAGCACAGACGACCCGCCGTCGGGATAACGGAACATTTTTTCGGCAAATTCACGGCATGCCTGAACGGCCGCGGGATTTGTCCCGAACGCCCCTTCGTTGGATGACAGCTTGATTACCCGTTCAACTCCCTGAATGACGGACGCGCCGCCGACATACGGCTTCAAAGACAAAATACTTAAATGTGCGGGAACAGGATAATTTTTCATAACTTTTCACCTTAACAAAACTCAACCGGATATCCGCCGATAACGCGCAGCATTGTCACCTTGCCGTTTTCTTTTTCAATCAGAGCGTTTAACCGTTCGTCCTGATCCGACAGATACCCTTCGACTTCAAACAAATAAGCTTTATGCATCATATCCGGCGTATACGAATCGCAGATGGCATTCGTCGCGACGCCGCCGGCTTTTAACAGTAAATCCAGCGTGCTCAGACTTAATGTACCGTCAGTTTCGGCAACCAACAGCGTCTTGTCTTCGCCCGTCGGTTCAAACGGCAGTTTGCTTAAAGCATATGCGGAACGCCCGTCGCCGCGGCCGTGCCCCGGCCCGGTCAAAGGCAGCTTTAAAAACACGTTGACGGAACGTTTGTATTCCTGCGCCAAAGCATACCACCAGCAGGTTTGCTTATCATCATGCAAAGACAAAATAGCCACATTGGCTTCGCCCTGCGTCAGCTCTTTTAAAACCAGACTGACGGAGCGGCAGGACAGCATCGGAGTATAGGCGCCGAAATAATCGCGCGCGATTTCCAGGTTTCCCATACCGCGTTCGGGCATAAAAACGGCGACGGTTACGGGCGACTGTAAATTGGTGCATGCGCTGATGATTTCCCGCCAGATCCGGATCATCACGTCTTTATCCAGATTTCCTTTATGACGCCGCCACAAACGGCGCATAATTTCGGCTTCCCGCTGCGGGCGCAGCGCAAAGCCCGAAACGGTTTCCTGCTGCTGCGCTTTCAGCCGTCCGATTTGTTCAACCAGTCCCGCGCGCTGCATTAAAAGGTCATGCATCTGATCATCAACAGCGTCAATCTGCGCGCGTAAGTCCTGAATAGTCATATCCTGCATCGGCATAATATCCCCTGCTTTAAAATAATTTCTTTTCTTTTACACCGTCCGCGGTTAAAAAGCTTTATATTTTTTATCAAAGGCGGAAAAAATGCAGAAAATCACACCCGAAGAATTAATCCGATCCGTCCGTTTTAATACGGACGGCCTGGTCCCCGTCATAGCCCAGCAGTATGACACCGGCGAAGTTTTAATGATGGCCTGGGCAAACGAAACGGCGTTAAAAGAAACTTTGCAGACACGGCGCATGTGTTATTTTTCCCGTTCCCGCCGACAACTGTGGCGCAAAGGCGAAACATCGGGACACACGCAAAAACTGATTGACATGCGAATCGACTGCGACGGCGACACGCTGCTGGCTTTGATTGACCAGACCGGTGCGGCCTGTCACACCAACAACCGGTCATGTTTTTACAGAGGCCTTTAAAAAAACAAAAAGCTCCGCCTGAATGACAGAGCTTTTTATCAAGTATAACTTTTTACTTTGCGGTTTTTCCTTTTGACATAGGAGAAACCGTAAAAGAAACAACCGTCCCGTTTACCATGTCCGGTTCCAGCTGAATCGTCGCGACGCGATCAGAGTTTGTGAAAGACAGCACGCTGACTTTAGAACGCACGACAGTGACTTCTTTCCAACCGAACTTTGGCATTTCGGACATATAAAAATCAAACATGCCGTTTAAAGTATACGGCGCGGCAAAGACCAGCCGCCCGATCCACGCGCTTGATCCGCCCAAAAGCAAAGTCGACTTCAAATCCATTGTCGCCTTTTCAGGAATGGGAATATCGTTAAACTGGGCAAAGCTGGGCGACGTGCCGTTTGCGCCGTCCGTTTCCGAACGATACATCGATTCGTTGTGGACGCAGCCTGTCAGAACGGCGGCGGAAACGAAAAAAATCAAAGAAAACAATACTTTTTTCATTACTTGTCTTTCCTAAAGTTTCTTTTTTTACTTTATGACCGGAATATTAAAAACACCTTAAAATCGCTTTACATTATCAGACTTCTTTATATGATAGCCCTGAACAAAGACCAAGTCAGGGGAAAATCAAATGACAAAATATATTTTCATAACGGGCGGCGTTGTTTCTTCACTGGGCAAAGGAATGGCTTCCGCAGCGATCGGTGCTTTGCTGCAGGCCCGGGGATACAAGGTCCGCATGCGTAAAATGGATCCTTATCTGAATATTGACCCCGGCACGATGTCGCCTTATCAGCACGGTGAAGTCTTTGTAACCGAAGACGGCGCGGAAACAGACCTGGACCTGGGGCATTACGAACGTTTTACGGGCGTCCCCTGCCACAGAACCGATTCCGTTTCCGGCGGCAAGATTTATTACAACGTATTGATGAAAGAACGCCGCGGAGAATATTTGGGAGCCACCGTTCAGGCTATTCCGCACGTCACAGACGAAATTAAACGCTTTATCGAATCTGATTTGACAAACGAAGATTTCGTTTTATATGAAATCGGCGGCACCGTCGGCGACATCGAAGGCACTTTATTTCTGGAAGCAATCCGCCAGTTTGCCATTACGTCCGGACGCGACGACTGCCTGTTTTTGCATTTAACGCTGCTGCCTTATATACCGACGGCGGGCGAATTAAAAACGAAACCGACGCAGCATTCCGTTAAACAGCTGCTGGAAACAGGGATTCAGCCCGATATTCTGCTGTGTCGTTCACAAATGATGCTGTCGGATTCGGAACGCCGCAAAATCGGCTTGTTCTGCAACATTGCGCCCGAAGACGTCATTATCGCGCTGGACGCCGACAGCATTTACAAAATCCCCCTGCAATATCACGAAGAAGGTCTGGATCGTCAGATTCTGAAGCATTTCGACATGCTGGAAACGGCGCCGGCTCCCGACCTGACGAAATGGAAATCCATTATTGACACGATCAGCGCATGGGAACACGAAACGACGATCGCCGTCGTCGGCAAATACTGCGGCCTGCCCGACGCTTACAAATCTTTGAACGAGGCTTTGTTTCACGCCGGCATCGCACATAAAACAAAAGTTCGCGTCAAATGGATCGAATCGGACACATTGGAAACAATGACGCCCGAACAAATCGACCGGGCTTTTGCCGGTATTCAGGGAATTTTGGTTCCCGGCGGATTCGGCAGCCGCGGTGTCGAAGGAAAAATGATCGCCGAACGCTATGCCCGGGAAAAGAAAATTCCGTTCTTCGGAATCTGTCTGGGTATGCAGACGGCCGTGATTGAGGCAGCGCGCAACCTTTTGGGTATTAAAGACGCCAATTCCACGGAATTTACCAAAAACGGCACCCCTGTCGTTGCCCTGATGACCGAATGGGAACAGGACGGGAAAAAACAGGTACGCACGGAAAAAACAGACGTCGGCGGAACAATGCGGCTGGGAGCTTATCCTTGCCGGTTAAAACCGGGCACTCTGGCATCGAAACTGTACGACGGCGCGGAAACGATTTACGAACGTCACCGCCACCGTTACGAAGTCAGCATGCCCGTGGCGCGGCAGCTGGAAGAAAAAGGCTTGATTATTTCCGGCATTTCGCCCGATGGGCTGCTGCCTGAAATCGTCGAATTAAAGGACCACCCGTTCTTTATTGCCGTGCAGTTCCACCCCGAATTTAAATCCCGCGCTTTTGAATCGCACCCGATTTTCAAAGGATTTATTGCCGCCGCTTTAAAACAGACGACATTGATATAATCCAAAAACGATACCGCCCGAACGGAATCGATCCGGCTTAACCGGTAGTAATTTTACCGGTTATATATTATAATGGCGTCCTGAAAAGTATTAACGAGGTATTTTATGACGAAAATTCAACAATTTAATTTTGTCTGCCGCAGTATTTTGCAAATCGCCTTTTTTTACGCCCTGATGTTATGGTGGGGGTATCAGGTGGACCTGCTGGTATTGGAATTATATGTCAACACGCCTTTCGTGCTGTTTGCCTGCACGGTGTTTTTTCTGTTTTTGTTTTTTTGCCGGACAATGGGGTGTCTGGTTTTTATGCCGAAAGACAAATTAAAAGCCATTCTGCGCGACGGCCAAATTTCGCCGACGGCGTCTCAAATAGTCATCAGATTGTTTTCCTGGCCTTTTATTAAACGCACCGCTCTGTTTTTTCTGCTGTTCGTCGCGGAATTCGCGCTGCGTCTGTTTTTTATCCCGCTGTTTTTAAAAGCCGTCAGCCTGACAATCCCGCTGTGGGCCTGGCTCAGTTCCTTTTCGATTATTCTGACAAACACGCTGCTGATCGCGACGGCTTACATTATCATGGAACTGCCGTTCTATCTGCTGTTTTATAAACTGTCCTTTAAAGGACATGTCAACCGGTCGTATGAATACCGCTTCGGAATGAAATTAGCCGCGTTTGTTTCAATATTGCTGGGGCTGCGCATGGCGCTGATGTCTTTGGAAACGCATTTTTCGTTCAAAGGAAGCGAACTTGTTTCCGCCGGCGCGCTGGCCGTTTCAGGAATCGGCCTGTGGTATCTGATGTACCGCAAAGACTGGTCCTTTTGCTGCAACGGCTGTCCGTTCTGTTCCAAGATAAAAAGCCTTTTTGGAAAAACCTGCTGCTGCCGCCAGGAAAAAGAACAGGCCGAGCTGCAGGAATCCTACGAAACGGCGGAAAAAGTCGCGGAAACGATCATTGAAGCCGAAGCGCGCGAGATTACGCCGCCGGCGAATGAAAATAAAGAAGAAGAAAAAAAGGAATAATGAAAAACGGCTCCGAGCGGAGCCGTTTTTTTTCGCGAACTGCCGTCAAAAGCGATAACTTTCATATTTTTTCCTTGCCGTTTTTATTTTTAATTTAACAAAAGGCTTAGCGAAAAAACCTTATAAAAATCAGGCGCCGGTTAAAAAAAAGGTGTAATTATCAGGATAATAAGGATATAAAGAAAAACGTAATTCAATTTTTCTTACTGGAGTAAGCATTAAAATGACTTGTTCTTATATGTGTTCGCACGAAGTGCAGGAGATGTGCCCCGTTACCAAAGGCGCGCGTCATGATCCGGCCCCGATTCCCGAAGAAGGCAAATGGGTCAAATCAAAAGAAATCAAGGACGTTTCCGGTTTAACCCACGGCGTCGGCGCCTGCGCTCCGCAGCAGGGAACCTGCAAACTGACCTTGAATGTCAAAGACGGCGTAATCCGCGAAGCTTTGGTTGAAACGATCGGCTGTTCCGGCATGACGCATTCCGCCGCGATGGCGGCCGAAGTTCTGCCCGGTAAAACGATTTTGGAAGCTTTGAACACGGACCTGGTCTGCGACGCGATCAATGTTGCGATGCGCGAACTGTTTTTGCAGATCGTTTACGGCCGTACGCAATCTGCCTTTTCCGACGACGGCCTGCCCGTCGGCGCCGGATTGGAAGATCTGGGTAAAGGCCTGCGTTCTCAGGTCGGCACGATGTATTCCACGGAACCCAAAGGCGTGCGTTATCTGGAAATGGCCGAAGGATATGTTCTGGCGGAAGGTCTGGACGACAACGGCGAAGTTATCGGCTATAAAACCGTCAATCTGGGCAAGATGATGGAAGCCATTAAAAAGGGCGTCGATCCGAAAGAAGCGTTTGAAAAGAACGTTGCGACAAAAGGCCGTTTCGACGAAGCCGTTAAAGTCATTGATCCGCGCAAAGAATAAGGAGTTTAAAGATGAGTCTTTTTGAAGGATATGAACGCCGCATTGCGCAGATTGAAAAATGCTGCAAAGAATACGGTATTGCCAATATTGAAGAAGCCGATAAAATCTGCAAAGACAAAGGCATTGATGTTGCCGCCATTGTCAAAGGCATTCAGCCGATTTGTTTTGAAAATGCGTGCTGGGCTTATACGCTGGGCGCCGCGGTTGCCATTAAATCAGGCGCGAAAAACGCAGCCGAAGCGGCTGAAAAAATCGGCGTCGGCCTGCAGGCTTTCTGCATTCCGGGATCCGTTGCCGATCAGCGCAAAGTCGGTCTGGGGCACGGCAATCTGGCCGCCATGCTGCTGCGCGAAGAAACAAAGTGTTTCTGCTTTTTGGCCGGTCATGAATCTTTTGCTGCAGCCGAAGGCGCGATTGGTATCGCTTTGACGGCGAACAAAGTCCGCAAAGAACCGCTGCGCGTTATCTTGAACGGTTTGGGCAAAGACGCCGCTTATATTATTTCCCGTATTAACGGCTTTACGTCGGTTGAAACGGAATACGATTACAAAACCGGCGATCTGAAAATCGTTTCCGAAAAACCGTTTTCCAAAGGCGACCGCGCCAAAGTCAAATGCTATGGTGTCGACGATGTGTCCGAAGGCGTTGCCGTTATGATTAAGGAAGGCGTCGACGTTTCCATTACGGGCAATTCGACCAATCCGACGCGTTTCCAGCACCCTGTTGCCGGCACGTACAAGAAATGGGCCATTGAAAATGGCAAGAAATATTTCTCGGTCGCTTCCGGCGGCGGCACGGGCCGCACGCTGCACCCGGATAACGTTGCCGCGGGTCCGGCGTCTTACGGTATGACGGACACGATGGGCCGTATGCATGGCGACGCGCAGTTTGCGGGGTCTTCTTCGGTTCCGGCGCACGTCGAAATGATGGGGCTGATCGGTATGGGCAACAACCCGATGGTCGGCGCTTCCGTCGCCGTCGCGGTTGCCGTTTCCCAGGCGATGTAATCTCTTAATAAAAATAAAAAGGCTTCCCGCGGGAAGCCTTTTTTATGCTCTGAATAATCCGAAATAACAGAAAATTTACCCCGATCTTCGTTTTTTCATACCGGCGAGCCCCTTTTTATCGGAAAAGGTTTGACTTTAGCGAAAAATAACGATACTTTTTCGAAAAAACTTATGAAGAAGAAAGATGAAAAACTTACATATCGTCACAAATAATCTGCTTATCAGAGAGATCACTTCCGTTGATGTTTTTGCTTTGGAAAAAATCCGGCAGGAGATAGCTAAAACTCCTGAAAACAGGCCGTATTACGCTTTACAAAAAAGCGGCGACGCCATTCGGTTTTGCAAAGACGCCCTTGCTCAGCAGCAGGAAACTCCCAGAAAAACGCTGGGTTTGGCGATTACGGAAAAATCCGCGCCCCATAAAATGATCGGCTTTATTGTGGGCGAATTGACTCCTTTGGATAAAAACGAGTGGGGCGGACAAATCGGTTTGGCAGATATGGGATATTTTTTAAGCCCCGAGCATCAGGGTAAAGGATACGTTACCGAAGCCATGCGCGGCGTTACGGGCAGAATCTTTTTTGAAGAGCTGGGCTATGAATATGTAAACGCGACGGTCCACCCTGAAAACAAACCGTCTTTGGCCGTGCTGCAAAGCGTCGGCATGAAAGTCTACGGAGAAACGAAAAAGTACGGGAACGAACCCCGTTTGCTGTTGAAAGTAACAAAAGAAGACTTCTTCAACCATACGAACAGAAATAACGAAAACAAAAACGCCGCAACGGTTGAAAACACAAAAGTCATAAAAGCTTTATTACCCGCCAGCTGTGGAAGATAAAAATGGACAACGAAGAAATTTCCCAACCTCGCATGAGCGTTGATTTAAACGCCGTCAAACACAATTATGAAGAACTGCGGAAAAAAGCGAACGGAGCGGAAGTCTGCCCAGTCGTCAAGTCGAATGCGTACGGACTGGGGGCTTTGGAAATGGTCAAAGCTTTGCGGGAATGCGGCTGTAAGAATTTTTATGTTTCAACGGCAAAAGAAGGCGCGGACGTCCGTAAAAAATTTCCCGACATTCAAATCAACGTCCTGAACGGCCCGTCGGAACAGACTATGCCGTTGTTCAGAGCCGCTCGGCTAACGCCTGTTTTGAACAATCCCGAACAGCTGGAAATCTGGGAAAACGGAAAATCAAAAAATTCCGATACAGGCTGTATCATCAATATTGAAACAGGCTTTAACCGTTTGGGATTTAAAGAACAGGACTGGGATTTGTTAACTCCCGAACGCCTGCGGGAAAACAAAGTATCGCTGGTCATGTCGCATTTATCGTGCGCCGGTGACGATCAATCGGATCCGTCGGTTCAAAAACAAAACAAGCATCAGTTCGACGTTTATAAAAAAATGCTGGAACGCTTTAAAGGTATTCCCGGCAGCCTGGCTTTGGACGCGATGATGGTCAACGACAGCGGGGCAAAGATTTCTCAGATTCGTTCGGGCGCTGCTTTATGCGGTATCAACGTATGGCCCGGCAAGCTGAATTTGGAACCCGTCATGACGATAGAAGCTCCCGTTTTACAGACGGAACAAATCAAAAAAGGTGATACCGTCGGCTACGGCGCGACCTTTACCGCGGAAAAAGATACAAAAATTGCCGTTCTGGGCATCGGTTACAGCAACGGTATCCCCAGAAGCCTGAGCAATAAAGGAAAGGTATTCTTTTCCGACGGCGATAATATGTACGAAGCCCCGATTGTCGGGCGGATTTCAATGGGACTGCTGAACTGTGATGTAACAAATGTTCCTGAAAAGGCTTTGCAAACAAAAAAAGCGTCCATTATCAATAAAAAATACACGATCAATGATTTGTGCGTTGACGCCGACAGGCTGGACAGCGAAATCATGTGTTCTTTTTCCGCCATGGACATCAAATACGTTTCCAATGCCAGGGAAGAAAAACAAAAAACTTCACAGATCGGTTTGTTAAGGAAAAACTGTTTAGGGCGTTAGTATGCAAATCGTTCACACTGTCGGAAACGACTCTTTATTGTGTGATTTAACCGAAACGGAAACGCCTCCCCGGCTGGTTTACAGCGACGCCAAACATGTTTTCCGCAATACGGCGCAGTGTGAATACTTTATTGTCCGCCAGAAAATATACGATATGCTGATACAGGCAAAATCTTTTCTGCCTGAAGGGGTTTATTTTAAAGCTTTTGAACTTTACCGCCCGATGAAAAAGCAAATTCTGTGCTGGGAAAAAATTTTAGCAGATTTTCAAAAACGTTATCCGGACGCAGATTCCGCACTGCTGGAAGAAAAAGCAAACACTTTCATCGCAAACCCGTATAAACAGGGCAGCGGCCATCAAACGGGAGCAGCCATAGATTTGACTTTGTGCGACAGGAACGGAACAGAACTGGATATGGGCACAAAGTATCAGGAATTTAATTCATTAACGCAGACTTTTCCCGACAACGACCGCCTGACCGCCCGACAAAAGGAAAACAGAAAAATCCTGTGCCGTTCAATGGAACGGGCGGGCTTTGTAAATTACTTTCCGGAATGGTGGCATTACAGCTACGGTGAAATCGAATGGGCCGTTATTACCCATACGGGAAAAACGCTCTACCTGCCCTTAAATATTTAAACCGCTTTTTTCAATCCGAATAAATAAGCTGTTTTTCATAACACCTCTTTTACGTGTCCGTAAAAAATTTTTATTTTTCTCTTTTCTTATTTTCAACAGTCTGTTTACGTTCGTTTTGTCCTGCCTTTAAATGTTACAGTTTTATGACAAAAATGCCCCCCCCCCCC
>ULQL01069488.1_pt1 | contig 17530 bp, 24 predicted proteins | sample 1954411 | NCBI WGS metagenome assembly ULQL01 (sample SAMEA4835654, study PRJEB28245) | human gut metagenome | biome: gut microbiome; material: fecal sample | place: Denmark | collected 2008 | reverse complement strand
TCTTATATAAATATTATATAATAATTTTTATTAAAAATCAATTAATCAGGTAAATCTGCAATCATTTTTTCAAGAAGTTCATTTTCATATGCCCAATTCGCATCATCATAATATTCAAAAGCATTGAACTGTCGCGGAAAGTAGGCTCCAAGCGCTTCAATTTCAGTTATCTCGCGCTCATAATCAGCGATTGCCGTGTTCATACTTTCTATCTTTTGTTTATCAGAATGTTTCCAATTTTTTGAAGGAGCATAATTTCCATGTATTAAACGGTGTTTACCTTTATTATTAGTTTTGCTTCTACACATTCCACAACCGCAATGAATTTTTCCTTTATTAAGAACACCTTCATGTTCATAGTGCCAATAATTATTTTGTTCTTTAATAATTCTTTTCTTTCGATTGATGTGCTTTTGTCTTTGGATACGATAATATCTTCTATTGTGAAGTGCCATATTACCTCCTTTTAAAACGACGCCGGCAGGATTCGAACCTGCAGACCCTTTCGGGACTCTGGTTTTCAAGACCAGACCTCCTCCCCACTAAGGTACGACGCCAAATTTAAAGACAGAATACCACCTAACATTTTGGACTTATACCATGTCGTTCGTTTTTACTGTCATTATGGGTAGAATTTTAACCATTAACCCTGGGTATTAGCCTTCTTACTAACTACACCTGTGAAGATAGTGTGCTAAAAGAAACAGGTTTAAACAAGATACATATTTTCTTTTTGATGACTTCGGAAAAGATATTTCACAGAAACCAGCTTGTAAACTTGCAGTATTATAGTATTTACTCAATAATATAAGATTGCTGTTAATGTATCTTAGCGAAGCCGAGTGGACTCGAACCACCACACCGCCGAAACGACTACTCAGAGATTAGCAATCTCCTGCCTTACCAAATTAGGCTTACGACTCCATATTAGTGGACACCCAAGGCGTTGAACCTTGCTCTCTTCATTATGTATCATATTTGATACGAAGCGTTTCCCATCTCGAATACTTGACGCCCATATAAGGCTCCTTGTGAGATTCAGAGCCTGCCGCACTGGTTTTGTTTTCACTTTTGTCCAGATGTTGGTCTTCTTTCTTAGACGAACAATAGATTTCATTCTTTTGATTGTCCGTTCTATAATGGCTCGGGGAGATTCCGAGACTCCGACACCCTGGGCTTCAACCAGGTGTTCTACCGCTGAGCTACCGAGCCAAATTGCGAAGATAATCTCCGCATGGAAAATACTTTGAAAGGAATATCTTTTATGATAATGACTAGTAGGAACGCCGCTTCCTAGGACGAGGTCTTGGTCTAAGACTCAGGACCCGCAGCCTACCGTTCGTCAAATTGCAGCAATGGGATTTGAACCTCATAGCCTCTCCCTCCACAATGGGAGCGCTCTACCTGATTGAGCTATACTGCGAATAATTAATCTTTTTGTCGCCGTTGTCTTCTAAATTTTATATGCTATAATATTAATACGGCGACCCATTTCATAAAATAAGTTTAATAAAATAATTTATATATCCTTGCAAGGTTTCTTCTAGTTCTGCCTCGGTTGAGTTAAAGGGATTCCAAACCCTAACAGAGTAGGCGAGGTGGGAGTCGAACCCACAAAATCTGGTTTCTAAGACCAGCACGTATGCCATTCCGTCACCCGCCCATAGTCCTCATAAGAGGACAAATTGTATGAATACATTAGAAATACTTTTTGTTGGTGACCTTCGCAGAAACCAACTGCCGCGGCGGTAACTATGTAAGTCTCGTATACTCATTACGCTGAACTTACCTCTCCCACTTTGGACTACCGTAAGACTACTTAATGTTACTTTCAGAGACTTAACCTAACAGGGGTCCTACCTTACTATTCACAAGTTCGTCTATAATTGAGTATTTTTAACGAAGGTTTTAGTAGTCAAGGTGGGAGTCGAACTCACAAAACCGAAGGTTTGAGCTTCGTATGTATGCCATTCCATCACTTGACTAAATTTACAAGGCACTCATTCAATGAAATAGTTATAACTGGAGGGAAAGTTATTTACTATTTGTTGTTCTATTTTCTTCTTGGTTAATAGATTATCTTTATTGAATATTTGCTGTATATGCCTTACTGCGCGGTTTCCATTTGTTTTAGTACGCACCCCTCAAACTACTGGAGGACTAACTCATGAGCATAGTTGCTAACATTTATCGCGAACTAAATGTATAGCAAGTAGGGATAGTGGGATTCGAACCCACACGTCTCGAGGACTTGGGATTTTAAGTCCCATGCGTCTGCCAATTCCGCCATATCCCCATAATTCTCTCGATATTGCGAACTTCCGTCGAGAGTCGCGGGACACCTTTTTAACGAAGGTCATGTATCTTCGGACATACACTTTATCAGCATCCCATGAAGTATGTCAGTTCAGTGAGTAGATTGTACAACCTATAATGACCTTGTCGGTCAAGTGGGCAGTGATGGAGTCGAACCACCCGAGCCAAAAGCAGCTGATTTACAGTCAGCCCCGCTACCACTTACGGTATAACTGCCCAAATAATTGGAAAAGATTTACGGACTTTTTTCTATCGGCTCTACGTAAAACCCGCCGGAGCGTTAAAGAACTCAACTTATTTAGTAAGTCTTAATAAACTGTCATTTATACTTAACTTACTTAGACCTTATACTTCAGTCTCCTATTTATTTGACATTCTAAATAGTGAAAACGTAATCGTGGCTAGAGACGCGACCTCCGCGTGACGATTAATACCGATGGTTAGATTCGAACCAACGACCTTGCGCCTATGAAACGCCTGCTCTATCACTGAGCTACATCGGCTTATATTTTTCTCTTTCTTTATATAAATATTATATCAAAATTTTTATTAAAAATCAATTAAGATATTTTAAGCGGTATGCTGTTATTTTTACACCATATAGCCTCCGCAGAAAGAGGGGAAAAAATAATCTTGTTTTTTGAAACCAAATAACTAAGTTACCGACTTACAGGACAAACAAGATGTAAAACCTACGATATATCTCCTACATACCTGCGGATGAAGGATTGGTACACCTTCGTTTATTGCTTTATAAGGCAATCGTGCTAATTACCATTTTACACTAATCCGCTTTATGGAACGAAATAAACAACTTTATGTTGGCGACAGCACCAGTATCTATCGCTCCAAGATTTAGGCACTTGGTTTATGCGCTCTGGCTCAAGCCCTCTTTCTCCTCCCTCGAAAGAGTAATGTCAGTGCGACTCTATCCCGCCGCTGGAAGCAGTTACCCTTTAACTTCTGCCAAAGGTATCTCATTCATAAGTTGAGCAACTTCTGAAGCCTTCATGTAAAGCGTTCTGCAGAACCTCTACATCCGTCAACTTCTGATTGCGGTGGGTGGGATTCGAACCCACGTCTCTAGCGTATGAGGCTAGCAAGGAACCACTCCTCTACCCCGCGATATTTTACTAGAGATTCATGACTCTCTAGTAGCTATTAACGCAGCCACATGCTTAGCATTTTCCTCTCATCTAAGAATAGGAGATTTTATCCTCGCTTTTCCTCCTATTGAGAAAACGGTTTTCTAGCAGCCGCAAAACAGTCATTCTGATTTATCTACTTATGTTTAGCAAGTCACTAGCAACTATACAAAATCTTTAAGTAGCTTTACAGAAAATCACCCCAACGGGACTCGAACCCGTATCTCCAGCGTGAAAGGCTGATATCCTAGACCAGTTAGACGATGGGGCGTCAGGCGGCTAATTAGAAGGGATAACCGCAATCCTTATTAAGAGAGGTTACAAAAAATTAGAAAAACAAATCACTCCTGCGAGACTCGAACTCAGCATCTGAAGCTTGAGAGGCTTCTATCCTTACCATTTAGACGAAGGAGCGATATCCGCCGCGGTAGCATCGGTTTTATGTTTGAGGACGAACATCACCGCCAAACCATAGTAGTTATTAAAGAATTGAACCTCTCGGCTGATGGCTAATTGAAGCATCAGCCGCTCACCAACTGAATAACTATCTTTATCTTATATAAATATTATATCATAATTTTTTTAAAAAATCAATTTGAAGAATATTCCCAGTTTTATTTTTCTTCATATCCCATTGTGCTTTTTCTTTGCAGCCATTCACAACTGTTCTCATAGCCTGACAGGATTCGCAACTTGGTACCTAAGTTACTTGTTTTTGTTTTTTTCACGCATTTCGAAAACCAACCTTTCGCGACGTATGCAGACATCTTTAAGTTTTTCAATTTCTAACAGGTCAACTAAGTGAGGAAACACACGTTCCGCAATCTCTAAAACCTAAGTTTTTCTAGCTTAAACTCTAAACTTTTATCAAATAATTGATAAAACTGGACCGGTGGGGCTCGAACCCACGACCCTCTGATTAACAGTCAGATGCTACTACCAGCTGAGCTACGGTCCAAAATAAACAAGACACTTAGCAACGAGTTTGTTATTATAGCGGATACCAACTCATATGCCATATGTAAATCTACCGCGTTGTGTTTTTAACACTTTCTTTAATATCTGTTATTTGTTCGCATTTGCAGGAACAAGTGTCTTTACAAAATCTTTTTTTCTTTTTCTTTATGTATATATTATATCATAAATTTTTTTGAAAATCAATTAAAAACTTTTGATAAGAATTTTTTCCTATACAGCACTTCTTAGTTTCCCGTGGTCTGTTGCTTAACAAATGAATGCGGTGATAATACTCACACTTCCTTATTAAACTCAGGGTTTCTGGTTTGAAAAATCTTTATAAGAAATAATACTCTCAACCCTTTTTCTTATTTCTTTCTTATCATATATATATTATATCAAAAATTTTTTAAAAATTCAAATAATTATATAGGTAAATCATTAAAATCATTAATTACAATCTTAAAAGCAATTACTGTTATTACAACAAAACCACCAATAAATCCCAAAGCAATCCCGCCTACAAACAAGCCTAACCCCATGATTTTATATTCCTTTCTTATATCCATAATGCTGGAGTAAATCTTCAATATTCTTTCTACCAACAGGATTAAATGAATGACAAGAAAAACCATATAAAGGCATCTGATTCTCTACTATATATTTTGCAATATCATATCCGTTCTGTCTGCAACCTAAATCATGGTCTAAATCAAGATATACATTGCCAATAGCACAATAAGTATCAAGAGCATTAATAGCTTGCTTATAAGTTTTACAAACTATGAAATTTTCTGCTATCCCATCAATATAATGAGGTAAAACTCTTTCATCATCTACCCAAATAAAATATTTTACTTTATTCATTTCTACCACTTCCTTTTGTTTTGTATAAATATTTTATCAAAATTTTTATATAAAATCAATTAAGAAGTTTAAACAGGTCCCCAGGGATTCGAACCCTGGTCAACGGTTTTGGAGACCGCTATCCTAGACCACTAGACGAGAGACCTAAAATTCTTATGCTCCGTTTAACTCGGATAAGAGCATAAGTATAAAACCAAGTATCACTTAAACATATGGTCTTGAATAGTAAGTTTAGCATTTTTTACATATCTACTAAAACATAAATAACCATCAAGGTCATACGTTGTACCATTATAATTTACAGTTGTATTACTATGTAAAGCATATTTAGCTGCATCTATAACACATTCTGGCATTTCTCCGCTATCATAATAATTTAAAGCTTTTGCAAAAGAACCATTTTTAACTGGAGAAAATTGATAAGGTTCATTAATAACATCATAAACAGTATCTTTATATGTTTCTGATGCTACTCTATTCATTACTACAATACCAACTGCTTGCTGTCCTGCTTCACATTGGTTACCAGCTTCTGCCCATATTATAGCAGACATATAGCGTAAATCTGATGCTGAAATTTTACTATCTTCTAATTGCTGTTCTATACTATCAGCTAATTGTTCTGGTTTCTCAGTCGTAATATATTCATTTGAAATATAATAATCACAATTATTTATTCTTACTAAATCCCAACCAGTTGTTACATTAATTCCGACTCGTTGTAATTTAGTTCCTGCTTCCGCAGTTAATAATATATCACTTTCAGTTCCAATATAAGTTCGTATGTTCACACGCTTTGTCGTATAAACATAATCAAACACCTCTTTATAAGTTTCATTTTCTTTTACTTCTGTCTCTTGTTGTTTAACCAAATTTGTCTCAATTTCTCTTATCTGTGGAATTGCTGTCTCTATTCTACTTTTATCTGGAATAGAGACGCTTTCAACTGCTACTTCCGCAGGTTGACTTTCTAAGGCTAACGCACAAGGCGAAATAATAAAGGAATAAATTAAAATTCCTGCCGCAATAATTCTTCTTAGTTTCATTTTTTCATACCTTTCTTCTAGTTGTTTGCGAAAAACTCAAAAACTATCAGAACAAGTAAAAAATAATCAAATGGTCAAAAATTATTTTCTTAAAAAAGAATTCCAATAATTCATCCATTCATCATAGGAATATCTTTCTCTTATCCAAGTATTCTCATTCCAATCTTGAATAGCTTGTTCTCTGCTCCATCTGTATGCCCATTCATGTGCTTTTGTATTAAGTTTCTTGTATGAGCTTCCTTTTGGAATTTCCGCAAGCTTATCATGTCTGAGTTGCCGGTTCAGATAACGATAATCTTCTGTTTCCTATCTTACTATTGGGAACCTTTTGTAAGACTTCGACATAGTTGCAATACCTCCTTTTATAAAGTATTACATACTAACATCCCCTTTCCATTGATGGCGTCTTTTACTTTGAGATTTCCAATTTTTCTCTTTGCAACGATGCCAATCATCCCACCAACCATTAGGAACTTCTTTATGGCTGCCTCTATTAAACTCTCTATATTCAGGATTTGCATACAGAACTTTAATCTGTTTAATATGACGAGGGCGGACAGATGGACCTCCGCGCCATTTATGTATTCCTTCTACTGGTGTTCTTCTAAAAGTGCCTTTATAAGTTTGATTTCTACGCCAATAAGAATAATCTTTTTTGACCTTAGTCTCTTTACCGCGAATATATTGACAATAATATGTCCAAGCATCTTTTTTATAGGCATATCCGTTTATATCTCTACCATAACCATCAAAAAAATGCTCAGCAAAACGAGAATTGCCATATCCCATGTAACCATAATCATTCCAGTTATCATAACTATCATAATAACTAAAAGATTTAAACCCATTTGCAAGATACACAATCAGATTTTTTTCAGTTCCAATACGGTCAATTTTATATGTACGACGAAATCGTCCTACATAATGTTCTACAAAAATATCACTTTTATTTTCAATTTGATACATAATAATTTCCTCCTTAAAAGTTAATTTACCATATATCAAATTTTCTTCGTCCGCCTAACCAGCGCATAATATTTCTCCTTTAATTTTTATAGTGGCGAGAGTAGGACTCGAACCTACATGACACTGAAGTCGCCGGATTTTAAGTCCGTAGTGCCGCGATGGTTTATTCCTAAACCCGATTGGGTTCCGGTGCGTCTTTCCATTCCGCTATCTCGCCAAATAAGAAGGGTGGGGCTCGAACCCACGACATCCTGGTCCCTTTAGAAAAAAGAGTTGCAGTTTCGGATTATATCTAATCCATTTTCTTTATCCAGGCGCTCTCCCATCTGAGCTACCTTCTTAGTACGGAGGGTGAGAATCGAACTCACGGCAACTGCTTTATAAGAACAGCCCCATCACCACTTGGGTACCTCCGCATAGTCCCTACTGCGTCGTCGTAAACGCATCTTTGTAAGGTAGTTTTTCTTTTGGATTTCGCCAAAGGAAGGTTCTTTGTCTGTATTCGTTCTTGGAGGTATTTCCAATCTATACATATCTCCTTAAGCAGAAGCCACTCCGCACCGACAACCTATCACCATAAACGCTCACCAGTAAGTTTTAAGACTCCATCTGGACTGTCTATAAGATATTTTAAAATTTACACAATATAATTAGCCTTTCTTGCCACAGCATTAATCCATAAAACATATCTATGGCAATCAGTCTGTTTTTTCCATGAGAAAAGAAGTATGTCTGTAGGCTCATAATATGATTCAATATCAGCTTTAAATTCATCTTTTAATAAGAGAATATAATCTGTTAATGACATTCCTAACATACGAGCAGGAACCCACCATTTTCCTGATACTCCCGCTAAATCTTTAACATCATTACAATGCCATTTTCCTGTTGGACTCTGCCATTCATCTACTTTATATACATGAGCCATAATATCCCTCCTAAAATTCAATGAAATAAGATAGCATATAAGTTACCTATTTAGTGTTGCCATTCTTATCGGGTAATGTTTCCCAGATAAACGAATAACTATTCACTTTTACAACTCTTCCTTGCCCTCTATGTTGTTTCCAAAACTCATTTGCTATCTTTTCCATTTCCATAGATAATTTCTCCTTAACTCAAGCCCAACTTACTTACTAAATCAGCTACTGCCTGTTTCTCTTCCGCAGTAGGCTCATTCATAAAACCAGCAGGCGCAGGATTTACTGAAGCCGTTACAGTCTTAGTTGCTGTTACTGCACCAGGCACCGCAGTATCGCCGCCATTTTCAACATTTACCTTAGCCGCAGTTAATACACACTTAATCTGAATAATTTCCCCATCCTCATTCATAGGAATACGAATCTCTTTATCATACTTAAATGAGCCAGGGAATGCTGCTAAAATACCAGCCATTACTTGCTCTTTAGATGCTGCTCCTCTTGCCATATCTTTAACCTCTTTTCTTTCTCATTTCTTATATAAATATTATATCAAAATTTTTATAAAAAATCAATGGATGTCATTCAGCCTGTAAAAATTAAGTATAGCAGGCTGTAATTTTCTCCACAAGTCTGCAACTTCTGCTTTATGGTCAATCATATACTGAAGTCCCCACTCAGTTGCAGCTTTTTCATCTGGTAAATTAAAATATCTGAAGTTATCTTCTTTTGTAAAAGTCTTCTTCTGATTTAACTCACCTTTAACTTTCCAACATTCTCTCAATACATCATCTTCTATATCATCAATAGTTTCATGATGACCAATCTCATGAAAAAGAGACAAAAGAAAAATATCACAGTTAAGATTCGGCATTAAGCTATGAGCGAACTCCTTAAACCATACATCGTTGTTTGAAGCTACAACAAAAGCATAGTTGATTTCGTTTGTACGTTCCCAGTAACAGAAATCCTCGCCAATATCCGCGGAACAATCAAATTGCTCTAAGAACTCATTTAATATATTATTAATTGCTATTACACCTTTTAATTCCATAGCTTAGTACCTCTCTTTACTTTATATAAATATTATAATATAAAATAAAAAGAAAATCAATTTTTCTCAAAGTCTGTGAACATAAGATTATGTTTTTCTAATGTGGCGGAAAGCTGCTCTGTAGCTTCGCATATCCTGCATCCACGCCCCTTCAAGCATCGTTTGCCGCAATTTAAACGACGTTCTGCAAAACTTGGAAGCAAAAATCTACTATCAATTTCTCCATCAAAACTTAAAATAACTTCATTTAATTTACCAAACCATTTCTTATCTATTGCATATATTTTATAATATGTTTCAAGTGAATCTGGTTTACCAAAAAATTCATATACATCAACATATGGTTCATACAAAACTGTATCTTCTGGTCTGATAAAAAACTTTTTTAAGTCTGAAGTTTTAGTCCAACTAGACTGAGCTACATTAGGGAAGCATCTAACTTCGATACCAAAAGAATGAAGTAATTCCGCGACCGCTTTAATTTCAAATCCTAATTCTTCTGTAATATAAATACTTGATGGTTTTAAATTAATATATCCCCATAAAGTATCCCAATCATGTACAAAATCCTCAAAGAAATATTTATGTTTTACTTCACTATTTAAAATAGTTGAAAAAATATCTTTAGTAGAATCTGTATATTTCTTTAATTTAAAACAAAAATCAATTTCTGGATGTTCTTTTGCTATTGCATCAAATATTTTAATACAATTATACTCAAGGAAATCTTCTTCATCTTTAATATAAATATTAATTCTCTGCTTTTGATGTTTTAATAAAAAATCAATTAAAGAAGTATCTTTTCTACGATAAATAATGGTGATTTCATCAACATCATTAATGTATCTAAAACCTTTCTGAAAATCTATACAATATTTCATTAATATCCTCCAAATAAAAATAAGGTAGAGGTTTAAACTAACCCTCTACCTTATCAGGTGTTATTTACTACTCAGTTACTTCCTCTTCTACATCGCCAGAACCCAGCTTATATGCTGTTACCTTATGACCATCCTCGGTCTTAACCATGTCTTTAGTTGCAACTCCAGCTTTAACTAACTGAGTTAGTCTTGCAGTTACCTTAGCCTTGGTGATATCCTCGCCCTCAATCTGAGCCGTAATAGCATCAATAGTCTGTAACTCATCAGTCAAAACAGCCTGTACTGCATTACGAAGCTCATCTCCGTCAGCCTTCTTAGAAGCCGCTCTCTCTGCTGCCTTAGCTGCCTTAGCTTCAAGCAATTCAACTTCGTGGTCAATAAAACCAAGAATACCTTCCTTCTGCTCATTATCAGATGCCTCAACTACCGCTCTAATCTGAGCATACCAATCCTTTTTAGTTACCTTTACTTCTGCCATGTTAGTTCTCCTTTTCTCTCTTTGAATTATTTTTTTTCTTTATTTCTTTATTTCTTATATATTTATTATATCAAAAATTTTTTAAATTTTCAAGGTCTAGCCTTTAATCGCGTTTTGAATACGCGTCATTTCCGCATTAGTAATACTATATGGTGAAATTCCGCATTCTTTACAAATAGCATAAAAAACCAAATTTGGTATTACATCATCTGGATAATTTTTTACTTTAAAAATAATATCTTGTAACTGTCTTTCTCTTTCATTCATATAATATCCTTCACGATTTAAAACATATAAATCATGAGGGAGGTTTTGTTCATGCTTACCATGTGTTGCTGTAATAACATACGGTTTTAACATTTTTATCAATTCCTTTCTTTATCTTATATAAATATTATAACAAAAATTTTTCTAAAAGTAAAGAAGAACTAAGGCTTACGCCCAGTTCCTTTTATCTTTGAGATATTTATCTCTTTTTTCTCGCCTTAGGTCTTTACGAGCCGGCTGTCCGCCAGGTACAGGGTCATATTTTGAGCAAATTTGACACTGTTTTCTAAAAGTGCCTTCCCGCCCTTTAGAACAGTTTCTTTCACAAATGTAATATTTACAAGCTCTCTCCCTATCCTTCATATTTAAGACCTCCTATTCGTCTCCAAACAATCCGTATTCACAGTCATAATCAGCGAAAGCATAATCTTCATAATCTTCATCTTCGCCAGTGCCGACAGTATCATTGTCTACAAAATGTTCATCACAATTTTCGATTGTATAACCGTCTCTAGCACCATTACACCTGCCATCTAAATAATAGCAACAATTAGTGTTATCACAATCTCCCATTCATTTTTACCTCTCTTTCTTTTATATAAATATTATATAATATTTTTTAATTAAAATCAATAGAAACTCATAATTATGACTTATAGTATCATTCGTAGAAGTCTGAATAGTCCAGAAAGACTGGTCTATTTTCAATATAACCTAAGTTATTATTATAAAAATCTCCAATATTATTTCTTTCAATAAAAGACATTATCTTATCAAATTGCTTAGGTCCATAATACTCAAGAGCGTCCGCTTGCCATGTTAACGCTTCTTCATAAAATGTTCTTAATCCCTTTCTTTCACAATAATCTGCGGTTTTCTTTCTTTTGATTTCATCATCTAAATAATATGCATCTGAGTCAGTAAACACTTCTACCTTTTGCTGTATATAAATAGGATGACCATTTATCATACCAATAATTCGTTCTTTTGCAAAGGCTTTATGAATATTCTCTGTTTTAGCTAATCTCCATACTAAAGTTTCTGTCATACAATAGTCCCAAAAATATTTATCTGAATTATTAGCAGAAAGAAATGGTTCAAATTTTTTAGATGAATCATAATATTGACCATTATAAGGAATCTTAATAACATAATCTTCATTATATGGCTTAATTACTAATTTAGATGCTCCTTCATTCCAATCATATCTAAAGTCATCAGGTAGATGTTCAAAAATTTTTTCACTCACTACTTCAGAGTACAATTCTCCATCAAACTCGCACTCTGATAATAATTTTATAATCTCGTTACTATTCATTCGCAAGTCTCCTCGACATTATTTGACAAATATTTTTTCATATAATTTATTATATCATAATTTTTAAAAAAAATAAAAGAAGACACTTAATAGTGCCTTCTTTAAAAGACTTATTTAGATAATTTTTTATAAAGTTCATTATACTTGATGAAGTCCGCGGTTTTACCTCCATTGTCCGGATGGCTGACTTTCATTGCAATTTTAACTGCATCTAACACTCCATCAGGCATAGCCGCGTTTCTATATACTACTCTTTCTTTCTGAAATCTACTGTATATATTCTTATCCTCTTGTAAAGCAACTATCTGAGTTTTTAAAGAATAAATATAATTTTCATATATTCTTTGTTGAACTCTAAGTTTATCATTCAAGAGCTTATTTTCTATTGTTTGTTTTATTGCATAGAATCCTATTAACCCTACAATAATAATGATAATTAATATCATATTTAGTCTCCTATTGTTTTAATAATGCAACGAGATAACTGAGTAGTTTTAACTCCGCGAAATTCTTCATGCTTTTTAATAGTTCCAGTAAGGTCAATTGCTTGTCCCTTCTCAAAATCAAGGTCAACAGAAGTAAACCATACTAGTATATTTTCGCCCATTTGAAAAGTATGAATGTTAGTCCAGCCAAACTTACCAGAGAAACCACGAGAAGATTTATAAATTGCAGTTATATTACGAAGTCTTTCTCCAGGAGTCCCGACATATTCTGATAATGAGGGACCTTCCGCTTCTCTAAACTTTCTTTCAATCAGTTCTTTTGACTTCTCAAAATAGCAAACTGTCTCATTGATTAAATCCCACTGCCCAATTTCATCAAAAAAAATGGAAAACATTCCATAACCTTCAGGCAAATCAAGAGCTTTAGGAGAGTGCCATTTTAAGAGCGGAGAGAATTTACATCCAAGTTCTTTGAGCTGTTCTTTAATCGCATAAGTATCTTCACCGAAAATACACCATGTCAAGCCATCTGCACCAAAACCATTTTTTTCTAACCAAAGTTTTTTCGTCATTTTCATATACCTCTCTCCTCTCTTTCTTATTGCCACATAGCGTCTCTCTGTGCCGCTTCAATCTCTTCGATACTGAAGTTTTCCATTGCTAACATTTCATAACAATTTTCATCAAATCCGCAAGAACCAAACTGAATAGGCTCAGATGGAAAATAAAACTCGCGGAGCTGTTCAAGTTCATTCCACATTGTACCAGGTATATAGTTACCATAATTCATAACTGCCGCAGCTAACATTTCAGCTTCAACAATTTCACTATGATTATACCAATCTATTACCTGAGCTTCAATAATTTGATTAGAAACCATGATATTTTCTGCTTCAAAATAGCTATTTACCAATTTTACTGTTTCTGCAATCAGTCTCATGTTCATCATAACTATCAACCTCTCTTTTCTTTTTCATTTCTTATGTATATATTATAACAAAATTTTTTAAAAAAATAAAGAGCGGGACCTAGCCCACTCCTTATCTTCTATTTCTATAACTTATACTATTAAGAACTGCACATGCTATCCAACAAATACAACAAAGTAAATTAATTGATGCTCTCCCCGTTGAACCAGCTATATAACTGGCATATGCGGAAATACCATATAAAACTGCACATAATATATTTAAAAAGATTAGAAATAATCCCATAGTATTTCTCCTTTTGTTTATTTTAGAAGTGGGTCGATGTTACCATCAACCCACGATTGCCGCTATACAAGGTAATGAATACCTCTAGCCTTCTGGCGTCTTAACTCAAGTCGAACCGCCTTAACATCTTTATATTTCTGATATAACTTTTTATAATCTTCATCCTCACTCTTAGGATTAATATGAGATTGAAGCTCAAGTCGTAAATCTTCTCCATTAATACAGCAATGGTTGCTGTGAGAATCGTAATGATTGTTGGACGGAGTATAATGAACGTAATATAAGTCCTTATGCATCTCAGGGTCATAAAACTCTGAGTAAGTCTCCTCGGAACTGAACGTATCCAATCTCTCATTAATCTTCAGCTCTTCGCCATTGCTCAGAACCAGAACAAGAGTATAGTAGTCAGCATCAAGATTGATAATATTCAGGTCAGCGATAGCTTCTCTAAAACTTAAACCGCAGTTAAGTTCAAATGCGATTGCTCGCAACAGTCATAATTAAGGTCAACCTTACCTGCAAATGCAATTACTGCGGGAATCTCCTTATGATATGCTTCATCAAGAGCATCAGTAAGATATTCAGTGATGGCTGCGGCGTTCGGATATTCAAATCTAAGATGATAATGAAAACGACCAGGTCTATTCACAAGGAAATTATTAAGTCCTCTTAAATCATTACAAGTAACAACAAAGAGCTTCTTACCTTGTGCAATACCATCGAACAGTGTGAGCATTTCAGCCTGCGGGTCACGGTCGCCGCATTTCTGGAAAGTCTTATCGAACTCATCGAAGAGTACAATAACTTCCTGCTCGATACTATTAATATACTCACCAATACCAGGGATATAGCAGTTTGCGATGATAAGCGGCAATCCTTGCTCAATTCCGCGTTGAGCTAGCATTTTAGAGAACAGAGATTTACCAATACCCTTATCTCCGCTCAAAATAATACCTAAATTCCGCTTAAACTGGTTAAATGCATTTAAAACTTTATTAACTTTAGCTTCATGAACGCCATACACTTTTTCCTTAATATCAATTTCAGAATAAAGAGTGAGGTAAAACCCCGTTTCTTTGCTAAAATTGATAAGATAAGCGTTAGGCGGAAGCTGGTCATAAGTTTTCATGCTATTGTCATAAATACGAAAAGTATTGCCAGATTGAATTGCTTTCAAATAAAATACCTCTCTTTCATTTTAACTTATCTTTTTTATTACATAAATATTATAAACAAAATTTTTAAAGAAAATCAATTTCTAATTAAAATGATAGCAACATCTTTGACTTTTGACCAAAATTTTGATATAATATATTTAGAAAAGTAATGGAGGGATTATTATAATGGAAATAATATGGAGGATAATTATTATGATATTTAAGATTGGTATTTATGGTAAAACGAGAGAAAGAACATTGATGGTTTTTAATCAATATATTGATAAAATTGAACCAGATAAAATTCAATATATAAAAAGAAATAAATATGATATAGAATGCGCTTTAACTAATGGAATGTTAATTAAAGCAGTTGTTGCGTCTGAGTCTTGTAGAGGACAAAAATTTGATAGGATAATATATGATGATGATATAGATGATAAAATTTTAGATTGTATAATTTATCCTAGTTTAGTTACTCCTGTATGGTCTTTTAAGCGGACAGGACTAGACTTGTAGTAATTTAAAACGGTTTCCCGCAAGTTATTTGTTTAGGTGTTAAAAAATTTGGAGGTTTTGTTAAAGTCTAATTTTTCTCTTGCAAAGTTAAAAATATACGAAACCGTATTATTAAGTTTTGGACAAATTCCAACAGGTTTTTTGTTTGAATTTTTACTATATCTTGTAAACTTATTGAAAGGAGAATACAAACGAAAAGTTTGTTGGAATTTTATGACGCTACAAGAAGTATGTGAAAAATATGAAGTATCAGAAAGCAGTATGAAAAATGCTTTTCCGCGTACTCAAAAATCTATTTTAAAAAAACATGGTATTAGGATTATTAAAGAAGGTAGAGGCAAAACCGCGAATTATATAGAAGAAATTGAAGATGACCAAAGAGCTATTACTATGTATGATGAAGTAAGAGAAGAAATGATATTAAGTAATGATACATTAAAGTTAATGAATTGGGATTTTATGTGTTTTCTTGCTATTATAACCACTCCAATGTTAGTTTTTAGAGGGAGCTATGAAGATTTTTTGAAATATGCAGGGTGTAATGTATCAAAAAATAATATTATTGAATTAAAAAATGCATTACAAAGTTTAGCAGAAAGAGAATTTATTAGTTATAATATTGATAAAACTAATCCTAATTATTTTATTGCTGGTCTTTATAGAAAAGTAGAAGAAGATATGAAGATTGGTATAGGAATGGTTAGAAATTGTAAGATACTTGCGGATAAGTATCATAAGAGAAGTTGGATTCCTTTATTAAAGACTTGGCTAGGTATTGAGTTACTTTCGACTAGACAACCTTTCACCATAAAGGAGCTTTCCGCGGTTACTGGATTAAGTGAGTATCAAATTAAAGATAGTAATAAGATATTAAAAGAATCTGCGATATTTAAGTCATCAAGAGCTTATGCTGGTTATCAACGTTGTCTTGGACTTAATGTAGACTTAAACCAAGAAGCATTTTATAATATACCTAACAAAACAGTTTAGCATTTTGTTTGAAAGTGGATTTTTACTTACCCATAATATATTATAATATATGCGTAAGTATTTTGCAAGTTTCAAACAGAATATTCATAAAAGTAAGTATTTTGCTATTTTCAAACAGAATTATTAAAGTTGTTTGGAAAGCATTTTATCCACGTTAGTGGATAATAATGCTTGACATATATAGAAGGAGATTATAATGAAAGATTATTTTAGTATGGATAGTTTTAATAGAGATAATACATATTGTTGTAATGCAGTAAGTTCGCAAACCGTGATGCCGCATAAATATGTAGATTTAGAAGATTTAAAAGCCTATGATGATATAGCTGTATCAAGAGATATTTCCGCAGATAAAGTAATGATAGATGGAAAAACTTTAACTCAAGTATTAAAAGATGCGGGGATAATATTAAATAAAGTAGATTGTAAGAGTTTAGTTTATGCTACTTCTGTTTTTGGTTTAAAAAGACTAAAGAGGGCAGATTTGAATTTGGTTTATAGATGATTGCGCTTCGTTGCAATCATCTAAGAAAATGATTTTAAAAAGGAGCGTTTAAAAAAATGATTTTAAATTCTGAGGAAGAAAAGAGTTTAGGTAGTTTATTGGCGGATAAGGGGATTATTAATGCAGTTAGATGTAGTGTTTGCCGCAATTTGACTGCTTTTGAAGACGAAGATATTGTATGGACTCCGCAAGTATTGGTTATAAATAATAGAGATACAGAAAAGGGATATATTGTGTGTCCATGGTGCAAAAATAGTATGTATGTTGCGGAAAGACAGAATAGCGCGATGGGAATGGTAATGACAAAGAAGTATTTTTCTACTATTGAAGGCGAAGATTATGATGAAGTAAAATATGAAGTTAAAAATGGTCGGGATATTACACAAGTTAGTTAAATGGTGAAGAGTAGAATTTATGTGTGAGGGCGAAGGAGTTTATATTTTCCTTTGCTCTTGTGCGGAAATGAGGAAATGAAGAAATTTGG
>ULQL01065007.1_pt1 | contig 17533 bp, 13 predicted proteins | sample 1954411 | NCBI WGS metagenome assembly ULQL01 (sample SAMEA4835654, study PRJEB28245) | human gut metagenome | biome: gut microbiome; material: fecal sample | place: Denmark | collected 2008 | reverse complement strand
TCTGTTCAGGAGCTGGAGTCTCAGTCTGTTCTGGAGCAGGTGTTTCTGCTGGAGTTTCAGTTGTATCTGTAGCTTCAGTTGTAGTTACTGGAGTTTCAACTACTTCTGCGGCTTTTTGTTCTGTTTCTTCTTTTACAGCTTCTTGACTAGCTGTTGCTACTGTTTCTTTCACTTCCCCTGTAATGTTACTTGAAACGCTAGCTGTTGTTGCTTTTTCAGTCTTTGAAGAATTTACTGTTCCATCTTCTGAGAAATAGTAAGATTTTCCTTCGATTTCTTGCCATCCTTTTGCCACAGTTTTATCTTCATTGACATAGCGATCACCATGCCATCCTGGTTCTTCCTTAGCTGCAACTACTGTTGCCACAACAGGGAAAGCAGATGCTACACATAAAATCGCTGCGACTTTTTTACCATTATTTTCTACAAAGTTCATTTTATTCTACCCCCTATTTAAAATAGTTCACGATTAGTTTACCACGAAACCACCTCACAAACAACCCTAAATTTTATTTTCGGTTAGAAACAACTAAAAATAAAAGGCCTCAAAGAGGCCTAGATAATCATCAATTATTTTGTTTTTTCAATGATTTCTGTGAAGCTATCTTCCTTCAAACTAGCACCACCAATTAATGCACCATCGATATCTGGTTGAGCCATATATTCAACGATGTTATTAGGTTTAACACTTCCACCATATTGGATACGTACTTTTTCAGCAGCTTCTTCACCATACATAACCTTAACTTGGTCACGTACGATCTTACAGCAGTTTTCAGCAATTTCAACTGAAGCAGATTTTCCAGTTCCGATAGCCCAGATTGGTTCGTAAGCAATTACCATTTCACCAACACATTTTGGACATAAGTCAGCTAAAGAACCAGCTAATTCTTCACGAATTACTTTTTCTGAATTTCCAGCATCGTAATCAGCTTCTGTTTCACCAACACATAAGATTGGAGTGATTCCAGCTTTAATCAAACGTTTTGCTTTTTTGTTTACTGTTTCATCAGTATCACCGAACATTTCACGACGTTCTGAGTGACCGATAATGCAGTATTTAACTCCCATTTCTTCTAACATAGGAACACTAACTTCACCAGTGAAAGCTCCACTATCTTCAAAGTGGCAGTTTTCAGCAGCTACAACTAAGTTTTTAGCGTGATCCAATGCAGTTCTTAAATCAGTAAATGGGCATCCAATTCCATAAGTAGCATTTTCGCTAGCAGCAACACCATCAACAGCTTCGAAGAAAGCTTTTGTTTCAGCGTTGTTTTTGTTCATTTTCCAGTTTCCAACGATAATAGGTTTTCTCATTTTAAGTACATCTCCTTATTACTTTTCGCTGATAATAGCGATACCAGGTAATGTTTTACCTTCCATATATTCCAAACTAGCTCCACCACCAGTTGAAACGTGAGAGAATTTGTCTGCATATCCTAATTGTTTTGCAGCAGCAGCAGAGTCTCCACCACCGATTACTGTAATAGCTTCTGGTAATTCAGAGATAGCTTTACATACTTCTTCAGTACCTTTAGCGAATTTAGGCATTTCGAATACACCCATAGGTCCATTCCATACTACAGTTTTAGCACCAGCTAAAGTTTTTCTGAACAATTCAACAGATTTAGGACCAATATCTAATCCCATCCATCCATCAGGAATTTGTCCAGCATCAGCAACACTAGTGTTAGCTTCTTCACTGAATGCATCAGCGATTACGTTATCTACAGGAAGAACTAATTTGTCTCCAGCTTTTTCTAAATATTCTTTTGCTAAATCCAATTTGTCATCTTCAACTAATGAAGTACCGATTGAACCACCAACAGCTTTAGAGAATGTATAAGCCATTCCACCACCGATGATAACTTTGTCAGCTTTTTTCAATAAGTTGTCAACAACATCGATCTTACTAGATACTTTAGATCCACCAATGATAGCTACGAATGGGTGAGCTGGTTCATCAACAGCTTTTCCTAACATTGTAACTTCTTTTTCAACTAAGAATCCTAATCCATTTTCTTTAATATTTGTAGGGATACCTACAGTAGAAGCGTGAGCACGGTGAACAGATCCGAATGCATCTTCAACGAATACTTCACCTAAGCTAGCCCAATATGCACCTAATTCAGGATCGTTTTTACTTTCGCCTTTTTCGTAACGAGTATTTTGCATTAATACGATTTCTCCATCAGCTAATGCATTTACAGCGTTTTCTAATTCTTCACCACGAGTTACTGGGCAGAAAGTTACTTTTACATCTGGTAACAATTCTTGTAAACGTACGGCTACGCATTCCAAGTTGTTTTTAGCTTTGTCTTCTTCAGTCTTAACTTTTCCTAAGTGAGACATCAAAATAACTTTAGCTTTGTTTTCTACTAAATATTTAATTGTAGGTAAAGCCATTACGATACGGTTATCATCTGTGATAACACCATCTTTTCTTGGCACGTTAAAATCACAACGTACGATGACCTTTTTTCCAGCTACATCAAGGTCTTTAACAGTTCTCTTTGTCATGTATATTCCTCCTACTGTCATTTTTTTGCACATCCATTATATCACTACATAAATTGATTGACTAGTTTTTCACAAGTAAAAAATTTCACAAAAAGCGCTTACATCACTTACTTGTGGTAATTACGACCATTATTGATCATAAAACCACGATAAATCTGTTCCAACATCAAGACACGGGTCATTAAATGAGTAAAAGTTAGATCCGATAATTTCCAACGATAATTCGCTCTAGAAACTAATTTTTCACTTGGTCCTAGACTTCCCGCAATCACAAAAACAATATTTGAATGCTTCATTTGCCACATATCCAAATTCTTCGCAAACGTCTCAGAATCAATCATCTTGCCATGAAGATCAAGCAATACCACAAAATCTTGATCCGACAATTTTTCTAGAACACGATTTCCCTCTTTTTCTTTCACCAATAAAACTTCAGCTTCTCTAGAAATATGCTCATTTGCTTCATCCTTGACTTCAATTTCACTAAACTTACAAAAAGCCGACAATCGCTTCATATATTCTTTCTCTAAAGACTGTAACGCCTTATCTTTATTCTTTCCAATCGCAATTAATTTAATCACAATATCCCTCCATCATTATTCTCTTGAATATCTTTCACAAAATAATCATACCGATCCAAAAATAATTTCATTGTTTGATAGCTAGACGTAGATTTATAATCCACTTCTTCTACCTTATCTTCATCAAATGATAAGATTTGTGCATTGGGAAAACCCAATAATATAGGTGAATGTGTCGCAATGATAAATTGACAATTTTGTTTCACACATTCCTCAATCAAATAGAGTAAGGCCAATTGATTCTGACAAGATAAAGCCGCTTCTGGTTCATCTAGAAAGTACAATCCATTCCTCTTAATTTGATCCATCATCAATGAAAAGAAACTCTGACCATGCGACTTCATATGATATTCTTTTGAAGGATGTAACGCATCTGCATATTCCATTTCTTTTGTCGCTACATTATAAAAGCTTTCTGCTCTTAAGAAATACATCCAATCCGGTTTTCTAGAACGCCACAAACGCATATGTTTGTGTAAACTAGAATACGAATCATACGTAGAAAAATTATAGTTTCTTGTTCCACCTTCTGGATTCAATCCATTTTTAATCGCAAGAGCCTCTAATAAGGTGGATTTACCACTACCATTTTCGCCACAAAAGAAAGTGACTGGCTTAGTAAACATAAATTGATCGATACTTCGAATACTTTGAATATCGGCCACATAATCATCAATTTCATCCCACAAGATGTCAAATCCATTTATAAACATATATATCACCTAAGAAAAATAGTACTCTATTCGAGTACTATTTTCCATGATGATTTACATAATAAATATAGATACATAATCCAATCAAGAGAAACCCTAATATCCAATTAAACATTTCTCTTTACGATTCCATAATAGATTTTTGAAGTTAATACATAAATCACTATATAGACTAGTGCAAAGGCCACAAAACAGAATATTGTCGTACGAATATAAAGCCATGAATCACTCACAAATAATAAATGAAGTAGCTTTTCAATCATTGGATACGCAAAACAAACATGAAGCCCTGCCACAAGTAATGGCATAAAGAATACCGTTAATACCTGTGAATGAATAGCCTTCTTTACATCTTGTTGTTCAAGACCTACTTTTTGCATAATTTCAAAACGATCCTTATCTTCATAGCCTTCTGTAATTTGTTTGTAGTACATAATCAGAATGGTTGCCATGATAAATAAGAAGCTTAAGAAGATTCCAATAAATAAGATGCCTGCATATAATTCAATCAAACCTTGTTTCTGATCCGATTTACTTGTCCAAATAAAATCATTTATATTCTCATTCTGACCTAACTTTTTAATAACTTCACGCTCATTCGCATCACAATCAAACGAATAATAAGCACGTATTGCACTCGCATTGTCGCCATACACATTTGCCTGATCTTCTTGCATCTTCTCTAAAGTCTTTTCTGAATCCACAATAATATAATAATGCTCTGTCACATTTGGATTACTCTCATCCATCTTCAAGTGGTCCAATTGACCTTTAACTACATATTCCTTACCAAATAAAGATAAAGTTTTCTCTTTAACCTTTTCTACATTGGAATACACATAGATTTCATTTGGCTTTAAAGAACCCTTGATATTTTCATAATCTTGAATATCCTTTAATGGAAGACAATAAAATTCTTGAATCTCATTTACTGCATTCATCCCCTCATTCTGGTAATCCGTAATCAAAGTGCCATTCTTTAAATATCCAGCATAATCCAATCTCTTATACGCAAGAAGATTCTTTGGAACGATGCCCATACGAATCAATTCTTCACTCATTTCATCAAAATCAATATTGGAAGCATCCCCATATCCATTTCCCATTACACTTCTAGGATATTGTGAATCCACAACACGATCAATACTTGACCACATACTTAGTGTTGTCGACAACATGACTAAGACCATCGTTGAAAGAATACAAATATTGGCTAGTCCTACCGCATTTTGTTTCATACGATACATCATGCCAGAAACACTAATAAAGTGATTCGTCTTATAATAGTAATTCTTATTTTTCTTCATTAATTTTAAGAAGGTCACTGATATGGATGTAAACAATAAATACGTTCCAATAATCACAAGTACAACAGCCACAAAGAAAAAATAGAATGCCGTTAAAGGATTTTTTGTGGTAACTGACAAATAATATCCAATACCTAGACAAAGAATACCAATAATAGAAAGAAACCATTTTGCCTTAGGCTCTTTTTCGCCCATATGATCGGAATGAAGTAATTCAATCGGACTTGAAATATGAATACGAATCATAGAATAGAAATAGATCAATACATAGATGAGTCCAATCACAAGAATACATTGTCTCATGCCTATAAATGAGAAATAGAAACCAAGTATAATATCTGCACCAATCATTTTTGCGATGATTAAAAACATCGCTTTATCAAACAAGATACCTAAACCAATACCTAAAGCTAATGATACAAATAAAGTAATCGCAGTTTCATAAAACAAGACGCGAGCTAAATGCTTCTTTTCCATTCCTAATATAGAGAATAACGCTTACTCTTTTTGTCTTCTTTTGATCAAGAAACTATATGTATAGAACAAGAAGATAAACGCAAAGATTTCAATAATCACAACTCCAAAACCTAACATCTCATTTAAGTTTGGATTGTTTGCCAAAGAAACGACCATATACAACATCATTGTCGTTAAGACACTCGTTAATATATAAGGAATGATGGTACGCGCATTCTTTTTCAAGTTATCTACAGCTAAATTTAAATAGAAAGCTCTACTCATGATGCACACCACCTGTAGCTAGTAATGTCAACGTATCACTAATACATTGGTACATCTGATATAAATTCTTGTTTCCCTTATAAATTTCATGGAAGATTTTTCCATCCTTAATAAACAGAACGCGAGACGCATGACTTGCCGCCTTTGTTGAATGGGTAACCATCACAATCGTCTGTTGATTTTCATTGATTGTTCCAAATAAATGTAAAAGTTCCTCTGTACTCTTTGAATCCAAAGCCCCCGTTGGCTCATCGGCCAGAATTAGATCTGGATTTGTGATGATGGCTCGAGCTACAGCTACACGTTGTTTTTGACCACCACTAATTTCATATGGAAACTTATCCAAAATATCTTCAATCCCTAATTGTTTGGCGATTGGAGTCAATCTTTCTTTCATTTCTGGATATTTTTTCTTGCTTAAAACCAAAGGCAAGAAAATATTATCGCGATTATTAAAATTATCTAATAAATTAAAATCTTGGAATACAAAGCCCAAGTGTTCTCTTCGAAAGTTCGCAATTTCCTTTTCTGAAATATGCGTAATATCTTTACCATGTAATAAAACTTGTCCACTTGTTGGTTTATCTAAAGCAGCCAAGATATTTAATAGTGTTGTCTTACCAGATCCAGACTCTCCCATGATAGCGACATATTCACCTTTATTCACACTAAAATTAACGTTGGTCAATGTCTGTACTTGATTCTGTGTAAATCTTGTTGTATATACTTTTTTTAAATTTTTTACTTCCAATAATGCCATATTCATTACCTCCATGTACACCAAAATTCTACAAAGAATTCAAAAATGCAGCCATCGATTCAGCTAACACTCATCTTACAAGATTGTAAGATTACTCAATTCTTCCTTCAAAATGCGTAAGATCTAATATCACTCGAGTCCCTTTACCAACATTTGATTCAATTCTGATTTTATGATTTAACATATCTAAAATATTTTTACATAAATATAGACCTAGACCACTTGCCGTTTTATCACTACGCCCATTTATGCCTGTATATCCCTTTTCAAATACACGATTTAGATCACTTGCACTAATACCAATACCCGTATCTTCAATCACTAAGACATGTTTAGACTTCATATATATAGATATAGAACCATTTTCATTGGTATATTTAAGACTATTTGAAAGAATTTGTTCCAACACAAACACAAGCCACTTTTCATCACTTAAAATAACATCCCCGGTTTCTTTAAAGCTCAACTGAATGTGTTTTCGAATAAATTCTGTTGAGAAACGGCGAATCGATTGTCGAATCAAATCATCCAATTCTAATTCTTTAAATAAGAAATCTGTGTGCGTACTATGTAAGCGTAAATAGGCTAAAACCATATCTGTATATTGGTCCATGCGTAAGAGTTGCAGCTTAATTTCACTACGACTCAATTCCTCATCTTCAAGTAGTAATTTCATAGCGGCAATGGGAAGCTTAGCCTGATGTACCCACATCGTAAAATAATCTTCTAGATCATGCATTTTGTTTTCTGAAGAAATAACATACTCATCATGATACTCTTTCATAGCCACTAAGATTTTATGATAGTCTTCTCCCATCAATGAAGAATCTTGAAGATCACAAGACAAAGAAACATTACTATTGGATTGAAGTGTTACTAGTGTTTGGTGTTTCTTATAGTATTTGTAGTAATCCCAAAAGAAACAAACCACCAACAAAACACATAAAATCATAAAGGCATATGTAAAAGCTTCAAGTTCTAAATTATAGAGTTTAAAGACACAGAAACAGACAAATACACTCACAACATAAATTGCGATAAAGAACGCTCGATCTTTTAAATAATGACTAAACAACTTCATATCTTATATCCCAATCCTTTTTTTGTTTGAATAAAATCCACAATGCCAATACTCTCTAACTTTTTACGCAAACGATTCACATTCACACTCAGTGCATTTTCATCCACATAAAAGTCCGTCTTCCACAAATATTCCATTAAACTATCTCGAGATACAATCGTCCCCTTCTTTTCCATAAGTAAACGTAGGATCTTCGCCTCATTCTTGCTCAATTCCATTTGAGAAGATTGAAAACATACCGTATTATCATCTAAATTAAAGCGTACACCTTGATATTCAAGGATATTATGATTGGATACAAAGTCATAACTACGACGTAAGATAGCTGTTATTTTAGCAGCTAGAACATTTAAATCAAATGGTTTGCACACAAAATCATCCGCACCCTTAGAGATAGCCATCACAATACTCATATTGTCTGTAGCACTTGAAATAAAGATAATTGGAACTTTGGATTCTTCACGAATCTTTTCCGTCCATAAATATCCATTTAAATAAGGCAGTGTTATATCCATTAATACTAAGTCTGGATTGAAAGATTGAAATGCGTCCATTACATTATAAAAATCAACAACTCGATTAACATCATAGTTCCAAGATTTAAGAAACGATTCTAATTTTTTTGAGATGAGTTCATCATCTTCTACAATCAATATTTTATACATATTCTCACCCACTCTATTATACTGCATAAGCCAGGAAATCTTTCTAACAATGCTGTAAGATAAAGCAAAAAGGAAGTGATAGTATAATCTATTTTCAAATTGGAATCCTCATTCTAGAAATTGGGTTATGTATGTTACTAAATGATCTTTTAAATAATAAATCCAACAAAAAAATACGATACGCCATTTGTATCGCATTACTAATCAATTGTTCAAATATGCATACGTATCAAGCTATGTGGGCTGTACATACATTATTCTGTTTGCTTGTATTATTAATCGTATTCAAGAAAAGAAAACCAAATTTTTATCTACTTGGCGAAGACTTCGTGGATGAATCCACATCAAAAGAAGATATGGAAATCCTATTTAAACAACTTGGAAGACTTACTAAAGTAGCCCCTGTTTATTTTGTATATGGCAATCACGAAAACAAGATAAAATTCACAAGAAATGAACTCAATCAAGAAATCACAAAAAACAACATTACCATTCTAAATGATCAAGAAGTACATTTAAATAACATAACTCTAATCAGCAGAAAAGATTACACAAACAGAAACCGAAAGAAAGCAAAAGACTACAATCTAACAAACAAAACCTACAACATCATCCTGGACCATCAACCCAAGGAACAAAAGAAAATATCAAAAACAATATCAACCTTCAACTCAGCGGACATACTCATAACGGACAAATGTTCCCACTCTCTTATTCGTACCATTTACAACCCGACTTTGCGGGTAACTACAAAAAAGAAACATTCAAAAGCTACACAAAGATCATTAATTCAGACCTTATTGGTTGGGGTTTTCCAATAAGAACAGAGGGTATTTGTGAGTATGTGGTAGTTAATATAACACCCAAGAAATAGCAATACTTCTTTTTTGATCATCAAGTTCAAATAATACAAATAAACTTAGTCCTCAAGAACCAACGTCCACGAAATGACAGACTGATTGTTGTTCAAATAATACAAATAAACTTAGTCCTCAAGAACCTGAAATGAAGTATCGCTTTCTGCCAACGGTTCAAATAATACAAATAAACTTAGTCCTCAAGAACTTATGTTTTCGTCCTCTATGTGCTTTAAAAGTTCAAATAATACAAATAAACTTAGTCCTCAAGAACATAAAAGAGGGTTTTATTTTTTATTGACTTGTTCAAATAATACAAATAAACTTAGTCCTCAAGAACTTCATCAAGTTTCTTCAGCATGAGTTTAAGTTCAAATAATACAAATAAACTTAGTCCTCAAGAACCATTGCGCTCCAAATGCACCATCTACATTGTTCAAATAATACAAATAAACTTAGTCCTCAAGAACAACGTGTTATTCATAGCATCAATTTCTAATGTTCAAATAATACAAATAAACTTAGTCCTCAAGAACCCCTCTTCTGTCCAAGGTCTTAAATTTGAGTTCAAATAATACAAATAAACTTAGTCCTCAAGAACTAATTTCTCATTTTTTCGTATAGCGTCTAAGTTCAAATAATACAAATAAACTTAGTCCTCAAGAACCATATAGAGTTAGATGCATTTGCATTTGCGTTCAAATAATACAAATAAACTTAGTCCTCAAGAACGTAGCTTCTATTGAACCGAAAACTTTTGCGTTCAAATAATACAAATAAACTTAGTCCTCAAGAACACTCATTTCTAACGGTGGAAAAATTTTCTCGTTCAAATAATACAAATAAACTTAGTCCTCAAGAACATAAGCCGATTTTGTTCATTCGTACGTAAGTTCAAATAATACAAATAAACTTAGTCCTCAAGAACCTACTTTTTATCCGTTAATCAAATCTCCCAGTTCAAATAATACAAATAAACTTAGTCCTCAAGAACATAATAATCTCCTTTCTAGATTCCAATAGAGTTCAAATAATACAAATAAACTTAGTCCTCAAGAACAAAGGCAAGTTGTAAAAGGTTTTAAGAATAGTTCAAATAATACAAATAAACTTAGTCCTCAAGAACTGGAGAGGATAGTGATTAATAATGAAAAAGTTCAAATAATACAAATAAACTTAGTCCTCAAGAACCACTTTCCAATAGCCCCTCAAAATCCAAGGTTCAAATAATACAAATAAACTTAGTCCTCAAGAACGGGAAGAAGAAGCACCAAAACAAGAAGTAGTTCAAATAATACAAATAAACTTAGTCCTCAAGAACTAGCCCAGGGATATACAAGGGGGCTTGAGAGTTCAAATAATACAAATAAACTTAGTCCTCAAGAACCAGTACTAGCTCCAATAGAACCACTAGCAGGTTCAAATAATACAAATAAACTTAGTCCTCAAGAACCAACCTGGATATCACAGTCTGCTAATTATTGTTCAAATAATACAAATAAACTTAGTCCTCAAGAACTGTTGGCCTTATTATAGCACATTTATGCTTTATTTACAGTATATCTTGAGTATAAGTATCATTAAATGTTAAATAAAAAGTTGTATTTTTATCTTCAAATTGTTCCATTAATCGAATGTTTTTTTCTGTTTGCTGCTGCTTATGAAGCATAGTATAAGGGTTTTGTATATAGGAAATGTTATTAAATTGATTTAAATCATATTCATATTTTTCTATGTAATCTTTATTAGAAACAATCAGCATCGCAAATTTTGTTAGTTCTTCAAAAGAATCACAAACCATATTATCATTATTTAAAAGAAACAGGATATTATCTTGATCAAACGATTTCAACCATTTTAATACTGTTTGTGTAATAGGAAAATCAATATACACAACATTAAATTGATTTCTACTCACAAACAATAACAAGTTGTAAACCATAATGTATTGTTTATCTACTGAAATACCATCTGCATTTATATCTAGCATTGACAAAAATTTAGAAATATCAAAATCAGATATTTCTAAATTAATATTACACTGTATATTTCTTGTTAATATTTCTCTCAATTTATACATGCCATGATCAGTTGTTAAATTTCTAAATCCTTCTCTAATCAATTCAAACGATTTAAAATCATTTTCATTTTCTTGAATAAGATTAGTTGTTTCAATATTGAATATAGATTTTGTTCCAAATTCAAAATTAGAATTAATATCATTACCATATGGGTAATAAATAAAATTAAGTTCAGTTGGTTTAATTGGCTGATTTTCAGAATCTAATACTTTACAATAATTTCTTTTCTTTTTAACGAATTGATTCGTAAAACAATCTATTATATCTTTTTGTTTAACACCTGCTAATACTACTATATTATTATCTTCTGGAATCAAATAGACAGATTCCTCATGTATTATTTTCACTATTTAATCCTCCTATAATTAAAGTACGATCTGTTGTCGTAATGTTTTCTTGTAAAGTATAATTACTATTCATATTCACAATGTTTTGATATTGCCTCTCAGTTATTATTAAATATCGTATATCCCCATTATCAGGAACATTGTTTTTAAGCCTTTTTTGAATCGTTTTAGCTGAGTCATTATTTATGCACAATTTTGCATAAACTGAATATTGGATTCGTATAAATCCTTCTGTTTTCAAATATTTTACAAATTGTCTGTAATGCCTTTGATCTGTTTTTGTTTCTTGGGGCAAATCAAAGAATAGTATTAATCGCACAAATCTACTACTCCCCTCCATAGCGAATTCCCTTTGAAAAATCAATTCTCAAAATGTCATCTGTTTTTTCATTCAAAAAACCAATATAAGAATCAATTAAATCTTCAATTGCATCTTTCAAACGCATCCATTTTTTATCTATGTAGACCTTTGTTTCTAACAAACCAATCAATTCTTGCTTTTGAGCTACACTAAAGCTTTCCTTAATATTTTCCTCAACCCATACATCTACTATTACTCTTAATGGTTCTATAAAATCGTATGTTAAATTAAACGCATTTGATTCGCCAATATGATGAATTCCAAGCTGAGTTAATAATCCTCTGGCTGTTATGCATTTTGAAATATAGCTAGCTAAAATCTTATATCCATAATTTAAAGCAAAATTCCTTACATCATTCTTATCATCTCTATAAAACTTTATTCCAAACATCTTTCCAAAATAACACTTTGCGCTCACTGCTTCTCGATTCGTTTGATCATCATTATAAACTGAATTCTTATAACCAATTAAAGTCTCTAATTCATCACAATCCTCGTAAATCAAATCCAACACATCTATTTCAGATTGTATTTTTTGTTCTATTATAAATTTCCATAATTTCTTTTTCCGAGTTATTTTCCAATTAATCTGTTTATTCAATTGCTTAAATACCAAAGAATGATTGTTAAACGGTTGGAAAATACCAATCGGATCATTCTTTGAATCACAAATTATTACATTAATATTATTCTCTACCAATTTTGACAACATTGGAATTGTCATAGTGATTCGATCATGCGAGAAAATCACTGTATCCAAATCACATAATGGTATATTCTGATATTCATTTCCTATTGTAATTTTCATTCGATTTAATGTTAATGACACTGTACACTCAGTTCCAATTACTACTGTTTTCCAGCCCATATTAAAAAACTATAATAAAAAATGAGATAGCCACAATTAGCTATCTCTAATAGTTTTCGAATTTAAATCTTATTCTTCCAGACTAAATTCATTTGTATTATTTGACACACTTATTGTAGCACGTCGCTACAAATTTTCCAAGAGAACTTTTCCTTTTTAATCTTAGAATACTTTCCAGGAGCTTTTCTAGGACCTGATATTAATAATTTACCATTTTCATTATATGTATAACGAATTCCTAAAATGCTAGATTTGATTTTGATATATTCTGCATCTTCATTGTTCTTCTTTTTCACAATATCTGTACCAGGTCTATATCGATCTAATGGTGAACATTTTCTATTAACAATCAAATTCAAATAAACAATTGTTTCTAAAAACCACTGATAATTAATTTTTCCAACTGTATTCATCTGCTTTTTCATCATATCATTAAATGTATTACTTACCAATTTTCTTTGATTTTTCGGATTTTCTAGATTCATATAATTATCTAAGCAAAAATCAAACAATTCATTAACTGCATAATCCCCGAACTTATGATGACCACTTGGATTTACAATGTTCTCCTTAAAATCAAAACGTACAGCCATTTCTTTTCTTAAACTATATACCTCTTTATAGATATCATTATAGCTTAAGCAATATATATGAGATGGTTCTAATAACTTTTTTGTTATTGAGCCAACGCCAAATTTTAAAATTGTATTAGTCTCTGTCTCATAGAATAAATCATTCTTGAAAATTCGTAACCGGAAATAATATTCCTTCACATTGCCATTCTCATCTAATAGTTCAGGCACTTTGTAATAATTCTTTATCAACTTAATATATTGTTCTTTATCTATTTCACCATTTTCATTCACTATTACTTTTGGAATTTGAATTCCTACATAAGCTTTCTTGCCCTTCTTATCTGTATACTTATAGAAATCAACTGCCACACATTTAATCTTATTATATATTCTACCGTCTTTATTAACACCTAATATTCCTAAAACACCAAGTTTTTTCTCATTGCCTTTAGTGTCATATCTAGGAAGTTCATTTGCATCAAAGAATGCACCTTTATAGTTCTTCTCTGCTTTAACAGAATATAAAGGTACTGTAGCTCTCGCTTGAGAAACCAATGAATCATTATCATTTGGGAAATTTCCAAAGCGTTTATTGTAGGCATATCTTATGAAATTGTACAACTTTTGATTTTCCGATTTATCACTATCTGGTCCTTGTGACTCCATCATTCTCTTCAAGAATTCTTGATAATACTTATTATTTCCACGTTCATCATAATTTGGATAATATGTCGATAAAACCATATCTGCAATCGCAACAATAGAAGCATCATGAGCATGGTGTTGATCACCAATATCACGATTTTTCTTCATATTAAATGCATTTCTATATACCGTTGTAAACGAAGAACGCAATGAAACAATATGAGTATCATAATTATTAACTGTGTTATAAGCTCTTAAAATAGCCATTAATTCTCGAATAATATAACGAGTATCCACTAAATTACGATTGATAAATCCCATTGCTTCATCAGTCGATGCTAATAATAATCGTTTTAATTTCTTATCCGAAATCAACTTCATTCCATTTAATTCATAACATCTACGTTTAAAATCACTAGAAATAATGCGTTTTCCAGCCTGGTTAGTTACAGTTTCTGCTTCAATGTATTCTAATGGAAGTCTATCTGCCTTTTTTCCATTGATTTCTTTTTTAATCAACATCAAGTTATCCATAGAATTATCACCAAAACCACGAGGTAGAATGTGATCCATTTCATAATCTTCTAATTTTTGAATGTCAATCTCATCTCCAGTTACCATATCACGACCATTTTGGCGTATATATAGTTCGACTTTACGCTTATTCTTCTCTAAATAAGGTTGAATAACATCCCAATCTTCCAGATACTGTTTCGATATTTTAGCATTATCTTTCTGTTCCTTCATTTGTTTAGTTAAGTAATCATACAAATTTTTCATTTGATCAAAATGCTTAGCTGGTTCATCACCATCATGAGCACTATCTTTCAAATCTCTTGCCGTTTCAATCACAACACGATCAGGAACTCCATAAGTGTTAACAACTTCTTCGTATAGCTTAAAACATTCATTTAAAGCTCTTATGACAGGTCTAGCAATCGGAATAAATGGTTTACCATCTTGCATTAATAAATCAATAGACAACTTCTTCGTATCCTTTAATAAAGTCATATACTTGTTAGAATCAAAATTAATTCTATTTCCATCCAAGTCCGTTGCTTCTGTAATCAAGGTCATCTGTTCATTCTTTTGATTTTCAGAATTATCCCTTAACATTTCCTCAAGCAATGTTTCTCCATCCACATTCATCTTAGTTTCCATAATAAATTGTTTAGAGAAAGCATAAAATCCATTTGATTTACATCTAGCTAATTTCTTCGCATCTTTTTCATCTAAATTCAACTTCTTAGTGAAATAATTAATTTTTGATTGTTCTTCATCAAATAAGTTTAAATTCAAAATAATATCTTCAATTTTGTTAACTTTTTCTTTCTCATTCTCATCAAATAAATCAAGAATAGAATGCAATTCAAATTGAGGAAATACACTAATTATATTTTGATATAAAGTATATCTATTTTTAAACTTACCTTCTTTACGAGAGTCTTTAGGACCAAAAGATTTTAAATTTAATAATTCTGCAACTTCTTTATGCGAAACATAATCTGTACGCTTCAAAAATAATTCATCAAAAACTTTTAATTTATCTTCACGAGTTAAATAATACCGGTTTTCATCCTTATCAATTGCAGTTAGAATATTCAATTCATTCAATAAGCTAAATGTCTCTGCAATAAATGATCCTTTAGGAAGTGCATATTCTTCAGGTAAATATGTACAATGTGAAATCATATTTAACTTCCAATTTTGAATACTCTCTTCTTCATTTACTAAAGCATCCTTACAATAGTCATACCCATACTTAAATGTACCATCTTTACGATCAATCCAACTATTCTTAGCTTGTGAAGACAATGGTCCAATATAGTAAGGAATACGTGCTTTGATTGTAGAAATACATGCTTCAATGAAATTATCCGTAATCAAATTAGGATAAAATTTTTGTTGTTTATGCAAAATATCACTAGCTTCTTTTACATACAAGCCATTAGGATACTTATTCTCCATGTTCTTCACAACACGCAAACGTTCTCCAATTGCCTTACTCATTTTACTCTGAATTATCTTCTTTTCTTCTTTATATTTATCTGGATCTGAATGTTCTAATTTTTGAACTTTAAGAACTTCATTTAATTTTTCTACAGCCACTTCACAAATATAATTATGATCTTTTAAAATCTGAGAAACCACAATTACATCATAAAGTTCTACTGCATTATTTAAGAATTCATTTAAGTTATCCATCTTCAATAATTCATCTAATTTTACAGAATCTTTTGTCTTATCCTCTTGAACAAGTACAACAGACTCACTAATTTTCTTCAAATCACATTTAAAGCCACAAATCAATTTTAAAATTTCCAATAATGCATCATTATCCTCAGCTTCTACTGTATATTCATCCTTTAACAAAGACTTTAATTCATTAGACTTTACTTTTCCTTTTTCAAAAATAGGTTTTAGTATTGTCTGCTCAAATTCTTTTGTATCTTCTTCAAAATTAACATATGCATGAGTAAATTCATAAAACTGTTCAACAAAGAATTCAAAAGTAATGGGTTCACTAGAAGCAAAGTTTATATTTTCCATCAAGAAATGACCACGAGTCCCACAGATATTATATAAACACAACAAAAGTTCTCTTAAAGATACTTTATCATTCAACGCTTTCAATCTTAAATGATAAACTGTATCCTCTTCAGGACGAGTAAAAGTATCTGAATTTGCAGTATAACTCAAATAGTCTCTTTGATTCATTTCTTCCTTTGAAATTAATCCAAATTCAATAAATGCATTTTTTAATTGTTTCTTTCTCCAATTTCTCCTTCTCAACGTTCTTCTTGCGGAACGATTTAATCTTGCTTCTTGCGCAGGAGTTGCCTGTTCAAACATATGAACTCCCATATCTAAAAGTTTTCCCTTAACTTCATCAATAATAGACCAGCCTATTGATGTAATTCCTATATCTAATCCCAATACATACTTATTATTCATTGTAACGCCCTCCATAAAGTAATTATGTTATATGCATTATATCACCAATGTAAGCCGTTTCCTATATATTTCTATATAAAGCAGAATTTATATTTTTAAGTTATATTTCACCTTTGCACCGCAAAAGACATTATTCGACATCGTCATAGGTTAATTTTAAGTTTTTCAAAAAGTTTTGAGAGTTAATGTCTTTTTCACATTGGGTATTTATAATAGGAATTGCTACTAGATATGGCAGGTGGTTTCCTCTGGATAAATCCTTGAGACTTTCGATCCCCGGGATGGAGGAATAGGCGTATGCAAATTCAAGTTAATATTGATATAACTATTGTCTTAATAGCTATTTTACAACTCATACGAGTCATCATTATTATTCATGAAGAAAATAAAAAGCGCTAACCACCTCTCACAAAGGATTTAGCGCTCTTGCAATATCCAGAGTGACCACCATATCTAGTAGTCTTTTCTGTATTTGT
>ULQL01011682.1_pt1 | contig 17577 bp, 13 predicted proteins | sample 1954411 | NCBI WGS metagenome assembly ULQL01 (sample SAMEA4835654, study PRJEB28245) | human gut metagenome | biome: gut microbiome; material: fecal sample | place: Denmark | collected 2008 | reverse complement strand
CCACTTTATTTTGGCGAAGCTTTTGAGATTCCAAAGGACTTTTTACAAAAAGTTCTTTGGTTGGGGTTTGGGGCAGACGCCCCAACATTTACTTCCACACACAAAAAGCACGGCATTGCCGTGCTTTTTATTTCTCTTCGAAAAAAATGAAAGAATATTTATATAAACTTATTGACAAATTATATAATTTGCGTTACAATATCGTTGAAGAAAGGAAGGCGTGATATGAAGAAAAGCGTATATTCTGTTGTTCTTTCGGATAATGTCATATCCGAAATAGACAAGCTTGCATATATAAACGGCACGAACAGATCCAACATGATAAATCAGATACTTGCGGAGTATGTCTCCCTTATAACACCGGAAAAACGCATACAGAACGTGTTTGACGAATTGTCTTCTTTGCTTTTTGTGAAAGACGATTTTAAACTTATGAATCCGCCGTCGCACTCGTCTCTCTCTCTTTCGTCGGCGCTTTCATACAAATATAATCCGACGGTGAAATATGTTGTGGAACTGTACCGTGACGTTTCCCGCGGGGACGGCGAAATAAGGGTCTCCATGCGTACGCAGAATGCCGTACTTATTTCCGAAATGATAAATTTTTACAGGCTTTGGACAGGCATAGAGGAACATTACGGATATAACGGAGAAGTCATATACAAGGACGGCGTGTTTACAAGAAAAATAATAATAAGAAACAGCCCGTTTTACAGAGGGGAAGAAAAAAACGTCTCCGTCGCCGATATGATAGCGGAATATATATATCTTTTCGATAGAGCCATGAAAACTTATTTTTCGAGCGACGGAAGCGCAGAGGAGATCGAAAAAATGTATATTGTTTATTTAAATAAAAACGGCAAAATAATATAGTATAAAGGCTATGTATAATTTCTTATTCGATATATCTTAAAATCGGGAGGTAATATTATGAATGCCGAAAAATTAACTCAAAAAAGTATAGAAGCGATAAAAAAAGCGCAGTCGCTGGCAGCCGAAAACGGTAATAATTCGGTTGAAGAAGAACATCTTCTCTATGCGCTTGTAACACAGCAGGACGGACTTGTGTCCGAACTTATAAAAAAACTCGGAGGGTCCTCGGAAAATATCGCGAGCGCCCTTGACGCAGAGATAAGCAAATTTCCGAAAGTGAGCGGAAGCGGATACGACCCCGGCAGAATCTATGTAAGCTCTGAGCTTGACGCGGCGCTTTCCGAAGCGGAAAAAGAAGCGGAAAAAATGAAGGACGAGTATATCTCGGTAGAGCATATTTTACTAGGGTTAATAGACCGTCCGTCGATCTGCGTCGGAAGGATATTGAATTCAAACGGAATAAATAAATCCTCGGTCCTTGCGGCTCTGAAAACGATACGCGGAAATCAAAAGGTCAAAAGCGACAATCCCGAGGACACATACGACGTGCTCAAAAAATACGGCGTCGACCTTGTGGAGCGCGCAAGGGAGAGAAAGCTCGATCCCGTTATAGGCAGGGACGAGGAGATAAGAAACGTAATACGCATACTTTCCCGTAAGACAAAGAACAATCCCTGCCTTATAGGCGAGCCGGGCGTAGGTAAGACCGCGATAGCGGAAGGACTTGCACTCCGTATCGTAAGCGGAGACGTTCCCGATAATTTGAAGGATCACACTATATTTTCACTTGACATAGGCTCTCTTATCGCGGGAGCGAAATTCAGAGGAGAATTTGAAGAGAGACTGAAAGCGGTATTAAACGAGGTAACTTCGTCGGACGGAAGAATAATTCTGTTTATCGATGAGCTTCATACGATAGTCGGAGCGGGAAAGACGGACGGCGCTCTCGATGCCGGAAATATTTTAAAACCGATGCTTGCGCGCGGTGAACTTCACTGTATCGGCGCCACGACGCTCAACGAGTACAGAAAATATATCGAATCCGACGCGGCGCTCGAACGCCGTTTTCAGCCTGTGACCGTGGATGAGCCGACGGTTGAAGACACGATAGCGATACTTCGCGGACTGAAAGAGAGATATGAAGTATACCACGGCGTGAAGATACTCGACAGCGCCATAATCGCGGCGGCAACGCTTTCCGACAGATATATTCAGGACCGTTTTCTCCCCGACAAGGCGATAGACCTTATCGACGAAGCGTGCGCGCTTATAAAGACGGAAATGGATTCCATGCCCACCGAAATGGACGAGATATCTCATAAGATAATGCAGCTCGAAATAGAGGAAGCGGCGCTTTCAAAAGAGACAGATAAGCTTGCAATGGAACACCTTTCCGAAATAAGAAGCGAGCTTTCGTCTCTCAGAGACGATTTCAAAGAGATGAAAGCAAAATGGGAAAACGAAAAAGAGGGCATAGGCAAGGTACAGAAGATACGTTCCGAAATAGAGGACGTGAACAGCAGGATAGAAAAAGCGCAAAACGAATATGACCTCTCCCGCGCCGCGGAGCTCAAATACGGAAAGCTTCCCAAACTTATGGCGGAGCTTGAAGAAGAGGAGAAGAAAGCGGAAACGAGAAAGAATACTCTTCTTCGCGACAGGGTCACCGACGACGAGATATCGAAAATAGTTTCGCGCTGGACGGGTATTCCCGTTTCGAAGCTTATGGAGGGCGAGAGAAACAAGCTTTTAAGGCTCGACGATGTTTTGCACGAGAGGGTTATAGGTCAGGACGAAGCTGTCAGAAAGGTTTGCGATGCAATACTCCGTTCGCGTGCGGGGATAAAGGACCCGAAGCGCCCTGTCGGTTCGTTCTTGTTCTTAGGTCCTACCGGCGTAGGCAAGACGGAGCTTGCAAAAGCGCTTGACGAGGCGCTGTTCGACGACGAAAAGGGAATGATAAGAATAGACATGAGCGAGTATATGGAGAAATATTCCGTATCCCGTCTTATCGGAGCGCCTCCCGGATATGTCGGATACGACGAGGGCGGTCAGCTCACCGAAGCGGTGCGCCGCAAACCTTATTCGGTCGTTCTTTTCGACGAGATAGAAAAGGCGCATCCCGATGTTTTCAATGTGCTTTTGCAGGTGCTCGACGACGGCAGGATAACAGACAGCCACGGCAAAACGGTGGATTTCAAGAACACAATAATCATACTCACCTCAAATCTCGGTTCCGATATCATTCTCGACGGCATAACGCCCGACGGGGATATAAGTGCGGAAGCGAGAGCCAAGGTAAACGAGCTTTTGAAGCACAGCTTCCGCCCCGAATTTTTGAACAGGCTCGACGAGATAATATTCTACCGTCCGCTTACAAAGGACAATATAAAGGGCATAGTCGGACTTAAAATTGCCGAAATATCGAAGCGTCTTGAAGACCGCCGCGTAAAGATAGATGTCATGCAAAATGCAGTCGACCATATAATCGACGCGTCGTATGATCCCATCTACGGCGCGCGCCCGATAAAGAGATATATCCAGTCGAATATCGAAACGCTTATTGCGAGAAAGATGATAGAATGCGATATTGCTCCCGACACCACGATAGTAATAGACTATAAGGACGGAGAATTTACCGCGGATTTTGTCTCGTGACGGGACCAAGGTAGCTTTCCGCGTGCCGATAATAAAGCGGATAAAAAAATACGGTGTTTTATGCCGTATATAAGAATAACGGAGATTTGATTAAAACAAATCTCCGTTATTTTTTAATGGGAGAAAATATATCATATCGCTTTTATCGCGGCGGAGTAAAAAAATTTTCGTGGGTTTTTGCGCCTTTTTGTGTATAATTATATAGAAACACAATTCGAGAGGGGCGGTATCTTGCGGGAAACGGAAATTATCGAAATGCTTCTTAAAAGAGACGAAAACGGATTGGAAGCGTTGCTTATCTATTACGGTCCGCTGATCAAATATATTATCGCGCCTATACTTCACAATGCCCAGGACAGGGAGGAATGCCTTTCCGAAGTGACTATGCGCGTGTGGGAAAATATATGGCAGTTTGACATACAGAAGGGAAGCTTTAAAGCGTGGCTCACGTCGATTGCGAGATATGCCGCCATTAACCGCACAAGGAATATTCCGGACCATACAAGCGTCGACGAAATATCCGAAAACACGCCGTCCTTCGAGCTCACACCCGAAGAGGCGCTTATACGTCAGGACAGAAAAAATGCGGTCGTCCGCGCTTTGCAACGGATATCGCCGGAGGAAAGAATACTGTTTTACCGAAAATATTATTATTTGCAGCCGACTTCTCAAATCGCGTCGGAGCTTGGCATGACGGAAAGGGCTGTCGAGGGAAAATTATACCGTTTGAAAAAACGGCTCCGCAAAATTTTAGGAGGTGAATCGAATGGGTAAGCGCGAATTTGAAACAATGAACGACAACGATTTTGAAAACATGCTCGAAAACAGCGTTCCCGACGGTCTTCTTCCCGAGGAAATCGTAAATAATGTGACCCCGTGGAAAAAAGCGATGAAGCGTATACTCTGGGGTATCGCGCTTTCTACGGTCACATTTAATGTTCTATACTTAAACTATATACTTCCCGCCATAGGTCTTATACTTATTTTGTTCGGATACCGCGCATTGCGGTGTGAAAACAAGTGGTTCAATATGTGTTTTATAGCTTCGGCGGGAAGGGCGGCATACTTTTTTTTAAAGCTTGTTTTGAATACAACTATCATAAAAAGCTATGATGTTGCCTTTAAGATATTGTTCGCTTTTGATGTTGTAAGCTCTGTACTGATTGTTTTTGAATTTTTCTGCCTTTGGCGCGGACTTCGGACGGCGCAGAAAAAAGCGGGACTTCCCGTGCGTTGCGGAAGCGCATTTATGCTCATGCTTTGGTATGCGATTTTGTGCGTTTTATCTTTTATACGGTATAACGGTTCCGTTATCATCATAATGATGCTTATCGGTTATATCTTTATAATTTTCAGCGTATACAGGCTGTCAAAAACATTTGATAAAGTGGGGTATTCTTTTAAGACGGCTTTTATAAAGATATCGAATAAGTGCATTGTTCTTATTCTTGTTCTGGCTGTTTCTGTCGGCGGAACAATAGGATATCTTTTCGGCGGGAGATATCCTATGAAATGGCGGGCGGCGGATCTGTCGGAACATGACGAAGTGGAGAGCATAAAAGAGCATTTGAAAGAGCTCGGCTTTCCCGAATATGTTCTTGACGATCTTTCCGCGGAGGATATAAAATCCTGCGACGGCGCATTAAGTATTGTTGTAGACAATTCGAATCTGTGGCACGGAGAGCTTGCAGACGGTATGCTCGAAATGGTCGGTATCGGAGTAAAAATATCGGATGAGCCGCATAAATGGATAATATTCCATCATTTTGTCTGGACGGAGGATCCCGGATTTTGCGGCACGGAATCGGTTCATCTCTGGCCTATATATCAGGATATTTCATCGGGCTGGATATCGGACGGGGAAATTTCCGGGCGCGTTTTATACGACAAAGACGGGGAAACCTTTATCGCCCCGTATCATTCGCTCGAAGAGACGTATTTGACTTATGAAACTATTTTCTTCGGAAACCAGACAAGAAGAGATATTTACGGTTCTTTCTCTATGCCGAAAAAAGGGGATAACGAACGCGGATATGTTTCGTATTCGGTAAAGGGAAACAGCTATGCCGATGTGATTTACAGTTCTATGCACTATACGCACCAGAAAAGTCGTTTTCAGTATCCGGTTATGACTGCGACGGAAAATAGAAAGATGTCGGAGAATCGTATATCGGGAGTATTTTACACGGTTTCCCAGAGAATTCAGTTTTTCACTTTGACTCCGGATCCGAGCACTTATTTCGGCTGATATTACCCTGACGAATAAAAAAAGACATGGTTTTAGGCAATGTCTGATAAGAAAGCGATTTTGTAAAGTACGGTGTAACTCTGCGAAAAAAGTTACACCGTTTTTATGTTCGGAAAGTGCCGATACGGTTTTCTTTCTTGTTACGGCATAAGGCATACAGGCACTTTATTCCATAAAAAATCTCTCCGTTCCGGTCGCATTGTGTCGAAGCGGAGAGATAAAGTGCAAAAGTGTTATGGAGTGCGGAAATTTGGATTTTTATCTGACAATACGATGTTTGCACATGCTTGTTTTTCCACACTCGGGGCATGTTAATCTGCGTTTTGTCAAGGTGTGCGCGCCTTTTACATACTCGTTTATTGTTGGCACAAAAAGCGCCTTGCAATGCGGACACTCAAAATAGCCTGCTTTAACTTCAAGCATTGCCGCTGCCCCGATTCCTATGGCAGCCGTAAGGAAAGCAGATATAATCACTGCAATTCTGGCAATCGTCGGCATTTGAATATAAGCCGCTATGATGACAAGAGCGCATACGGCAATGATCGTAATTACACCGCAAATTACGGATAGTATCATTTGTTTTTTGTTTTCTTCATTTTCTTTCATCAGATTCATCATGTTTTCCTCAGCTTTCTTTTGATAATCATCTTCGGAAACTCTTTCGCCTGTAAGAAGGTCGTTGACGGTTATTTGCAATATTTCGCATAACGGCATCATAAGAGAAATATCGGGCAGACCTTTTCCGCACTCCCATTTTGAAACGGTTTTATCGCTTATGGAAAGCGCGTCGGCGAGTTGCCGTTGAGTTTTATTTTTCTTTTTTCTTGTTTCGGCTATAAATTTGCCAATTTTAATTTGGTCCATTGTTTTTCTCCTTTTTGCCATAATTGTATCCGATAAATGATCTGATGAACACCCACAAAGCGTAGAATTTTATTTGTCTACGGAACGCAGAGATGAATCTTTATTTTTTATTTATTTCAGAGATGATTTCTTTTTTCTTCCGGTATGCTCTTATCGCCATCAACAGCCCCACGGAGAACGTGAACAGACATACGGCAGAGCCGAATATTATATTCATACGTGTCTCGAATGCGCGGTCCATATTATCTGAAAAATTTGTAAACATCGCGGTTTGAAGCGACAGCAATGCCATAAGGGAAGAAATGAGCTTTACGGTTTTTATCGATTCCACTATCGGAGAATGTTTTTTTCTTTCTTTTATTATGTATACGACAGCGGAGATAAAGCAATAAAAATCGTAAAATGCGACGGCGTATATCAGTGTTCCTTTATATGAAAAACCGTTGTTGTAGTTTATGATGAGTATTACGGTGCCCTGCAAAATGAGCGTCAACACCATAAGCATTGCCCCGCAATGTCCGTAAGCGGTCCATTCCCTCAGCTTTTTTTCGTTTTCGTCTTCCGCAAAGCGCATTTTTCTGGCGCTTTGCAGCAACGTCATTTTTATAATGCAGAGAATTAAATAATATGCCGAAAGCATTATGAGCCATATGGACGATGTCATCCAGCCGGCTACGCCTTTTATAAAAGCAAATCCCGCATTTATCGCAAATGATATGTATGTGAAAAATACCGTTCTGAACATATCGTTGTCGGCGATCTTCCCGCCTATCTGCGTTTTATGCATCAGTGTATCGACTTTTGTTTTCGGAACGCCGCTTTTTATAAAGATCACGGTGTTGTATATTGCAAAGCCGAGAAGAAGCGCCGCTGCGGTGTATATTATTATTTTTAGCGCATACGGAAGAAAGTTCAGAATATCGGTTGCTACCGTTATTACGGAGAGGGCGGTTAAAATCACAGCCGAAACAAGCGAAAGGACAAGTGTGATATATGAGATTTTCTTTTTTGGTTGGTTTTGCTTTATGATAATACACCGCCTTTCTCTTACCTTTATTTTAAGAAAATCAAAGAATTTTTCTCAAAAAATCGGTTTGTTTTGTACAAAACTTTTTCGGAGCAAGGAATTTTCATAGGGATTTCTTGCTCCGATGTGAAATTACTTATATGTTTTTCGGAATATTATGTTTTTTAAGCTTCGGAATCGTCCTTATATCTTTTTGCCTGGGTTTAAAACAGCTCGTAATATATTCCGTGCTTTTCCATAAGAGTTTTGTGGTCTCCCTCTTCCACAAGGACGCCGCCGTCTATGACGAGAATCTTGTCGGCGACCGTTGCGCTCGAAAGTCTGTGGGAAACGAATATCGTGGTTTTGTCCTTGCGCAGTTTGTCGAACTGATTGTATATCTCCTGTTCTGCGATGGCGTCAAGGCTCGCCGTCGGTTCGTCGAGTATGAGTATATCGGAATCGCTGTAAAATGCACGCGCGATGGAAAGCTTCTGCCACTGACCTATTGAAAGCTCTATGCCGTTTTCTTCAAAATATCTCATAAGAGGAGTGTTGAATCCGTTCGGGAGTTTGGCGATGAAATCGGAAGCACTGCTCATTTTTGCGGCGTCCTCCACGCCTTTTTCGTCAAGCGGTTCGTTTATTTTGGAGAACCATACGTTTTCTTTTACCGTTACCGCGTATTTTCCGAAGTCCTGGAAGATTATACCGTAGAGCGAATAAAGGTCCTTCAAATCGTATTCGCGTATATCTTTTCCGTCGAGGAGTATCTGTCCCTCCGTTGGGTCGTAAAGGCGGGTGATGAGCTTTATGAGCGTTGTCTTGCCCGCTCCGTTAAGCCCTACGAGAACGACTGTTTCGCCGGGTTCGAGCGTCGCCGTGAAGTTCTTTATTACATCTCTTGTCGTGCCGGGATAGCGGAAGGATACGTTTTTGAGCTCTATTTTGTGTCCTATATGGTGCTCTGCACGGCGCGGTTCGGGGAGTATCGGGACGACTGTCTGTTTCTCGTTCATAAACACTATAAGGTTGTCTATGAACAGCGTGCCCTCGTATATTGTCGAAATAGTGGAGATGAGCGACGACATTGCCGCCGAGATAGACGAAAGCGCCCCCGTATAAAGCGAATAATCGCCGACCTCCATAGTTCCGTTATATACGCCTTTTGCTATGTAGAGATAGAGTCCGCACGTGACCACGGCGGAGATGACGGCAAGAAGTATATTCCAGATACCCTCTTTCATATACAGCTTTTTAAGCCCTCTGTAATATCTTGTGAAAATATTCTGATATCTTTCTTCAAATGAATCGTTCAGAGAGAATATGCGAAGCTCCTTTGCCATATCCTTGTTGGTCGTAAGGGAAGAGTAATACGAAAGCTCTCTGCGGTCTTTTGAATTTCTTCTTATATAATTAAAATTCTTTTTTCTGTATTTGAAGCTGATTATTGCGCTCGGAAGCGATACCACGAGTATTATCGCGGGAGCTATCGGGCTTACAGCCCAGAGTATTACTATAAACGAGACGGCGCTTATCAGCGTGCTCATTATGGAAAACGTCGAATTTATTATCTGTATCGGGCGCATGCCGGCTTCGCGCGAAGCGTTTTCGAGCTTCTCGTAAAAATCCGGTCGGTCGAAGCTTGCCATATCGACCTCTTTCGCCTTTTTCATTATCTTTCGGTTTACATTGTTTACGACAAGCTCGCCTGCGACGCGGGTAACTATCGTTTTTATGTTTCCGACGATGCTCGTTACGAATATGAGGGCAAACTGTATTATGAGAAGTCCCATTGTCTTTGAGAACGTCGCGTCGGCTCCCGTTTTGTTGGCAAGAAAGATTTTCGCCAGCTCGTTTAATATATCCGCCGCTACAAGGGAGCGGATAACGGGAAGCGCGCCCTCTATTACCGCTATGAAAAGGAGGGCGAAAAGTATCCACGGTCTTGTCTGCCATACGAGAGTGAATATGTACGTGAGCCTTGAAAAGAATTTCTTCACGGTCCTTGCGATAAAGGAGGGAACTTCCTTTATGTTTTGGGGTCTTGGTTCTCTGTTTTTGTCGCTTGCACTTCTTGGGGGCGGTCCCATCATCGGTCCCATTTTTCTACCTCCGTTAAAAATATTATTTTTGGTATCTTTGTTTTTGCCGATTTTAAACGGGTTTGTAAAAATCAAGAATAGCTTTAAAAGTCCCGGCAGAAAATGTGTCTTATACATTCTTTAAGAAATACTTTACCACAAATTAAGAAAAAAATCCACCCTAAAATCTTTTTTTCGCTGTTTTGAGACTTTGTATTATCGGTTTTGCCGTCTGTTTTACGCCGAACGTCTTCATGGCAAAGCTCTTTGCGGCGGTTTCGGTCGTCACGAAGTAATAAGGCGTGCTTATCAATCAACAATCCGTTTTAAGCAAGTTGTTGGTAATTTATTACATTTAAGTAATTAGATGTATATTTTGATAGTTTGTCTACCAATTTTCTTCTTTTATCAGGATTATATGTAAATATATGGCAATAATGCCAAACCTCTTCTATTGATTCGGGAAGATATGGCAGGATATAATTTATATACTATGAAGAATTTATATTTTTCTTAGGAATAATTTACCGAAAGGCAAAGATATCATGAAAAGAAGGAGAAAAGAAAATTTCGGAAAAAAGGACAAAGAGAATACGAAAAATGCAGCCGGAAAATGTATTACCGCGGCTGTTTTTGCTCTTTTGATATCGTCTTCTATTTCATCTTGCGGTGAAAATAACGATGTCATCGGTCCTTACGATTCGAGCGGCATGGGGCGGTTTACCGATAATCCGCACGCGAATTTTACCGTTTCCGATACAACGGAAAGTACGGTCTATCGGACCGTGCCGCAAACACAGAATACGCATGATACCGTAAAGACGGAGAGTCCGCCTACGACGCCTCCGACGACCGCACCGAGGGAAACGACGAATACCACGGCAGCGCCGGCAAAGGATTTTATCGATGTTATCAATACAAAATCTTATTACGAGTATGTGCCGTATAAAACGGTTTTTGTGGAAGACGATGAAATGTATGATGACGAAACAAGAGTTATAGAGGAGGGGATAGACGGGTATATTTCCGTATGTATATACGAAAAATACATAAACGGCATTTTCGATTCGACTTGGACGACAAGAAATACGCTTACGGAACCGAAGGATCGGATAGAGGCTGTCGGTACAAAGGCGAGCGTGTATGAAAAAGAAGAAATAATTACCGAAACTGTCGAAAAATACTCGACAATTTACGAAGATTGTGATACGATGGAAGAAGGTACAACCGCGGTCATAACACAAGGTAGAGACTCGGTTGTCACGAGAAAATACATTGTTACATATACGCATGACAAAGAAACTTCGAGAAACCTTGTTTCGGAAGAAATAACGGAAAAAATCGACAGGGTCGTTCTTGTGGGAACAAAAAGAGAGGAAGAGGAAGAAGAGGGAAATGAAGACGACAACTCCTTCGGACTCCCTTTTATAGATGCAGCGCATGGTGGAAAAGACTACTCTCTTACGCAGTCCTACGGCGGCTCTAATAACCATCTCGGACTCGATTTTGCAGTGTATTACAATGATCCGATAGTCGCAGCGATGGGCGGTACGGTAATCGCCGCTTACGACGAAGGATACTTTTCTCATGACAATATTCTTTGGACATACGGCACTTATGTTGTGATACAGCACGACGGATACAGGACTTATTATGCGCATATGAGCTCCCGCACGGTTTCTGTGGGCGACAAAGTCTCAAAAGGAGATATAATAGGCTATTCGGGAAATACGGGGCGCGTTTCCAGCAGCGGAACGGGACCGTACGCCGGAACCCACCTTCATTTTGAGATAAGAAAGTATTATCCTTCGTCAGGTATTTATCACACTGTCGATCCCAAGCCGTACTTGCCGTGGTGGAGCTGAATTTTCTGAAATAAAAAGGATGTTTTTCGATGGAAGAGATATCAAAAAGCAAGAGCTACGGTCATTTTGAAAATAACGGAGAAACGTTCGTTATAACCGACGCACAAACGCCGCGCCATTGGTACAATTACTTTTTCAACGACGAATATGTGTCGTTTACCTCGCAGGTCGGAGCGGGAGAAGGTCTTGTTCAGGACAGTATGGGAAGAAGAATCTTTCTTGTGTCCGGAAGAAACGCTTTCATTAAAGAGGAAGACAAGGCATGGGGCATTATGGGGCTTCCCATGGAGTACGGATATACGGATTATTCCTGCGCTCATGAAAACGGAGCAAGCACGATAAGCCTTATATATAACGGTGTCCGCTCCTCTCTTCGCATATTCGTTCCGAATGTCGGAAAATATGAAATGTGGACGGTTACTCTCGAAAATCTTACCGATAAAGAGAGGGAACTTTCCGTTATTCCTTATGCCAAAACAGAGATAGACGGCACATACCGTCCGCAGTGCTACAATCTTGCCCGCGGCGGATTTATGGAGGATAAGAACGCCGTTTACGGTCACAGCTACGGACCTTTTGAATCCTCCGGAAACCGCGAGATATGGGGATATATGTCCTCCTCCGAGAAGGTTTTCGGATATGATTCGAGAAGAAATGCGTTCGTCGGACCTTACGGAGACGACCAACATCCGAAGGCGATAACGTCTCTTTCTGGGTGCCTTAATTCCGAATGCAATTCCGAAAAGCTTTGCTTTGCTCTTGAAAATAAGATAAAACTCTCTCCGAAAGAAAAGCATACTATCTGTTATATAATAGGTGCCGCTCTTTCGAAAGACGAGATAGTTACGCCTACCGTGGAACTTACGGAAAACGCGTTTGCTTCCATGAAGGCGAAATACAGAGATGTTCTTTCCGGCGTGGAAATAAAAACGCCTATGGAAGACCTTAATAACCTTTTGAACGGCTGGCTCAAATATGCGGCGGATATGGGAAGCCGCTGGGCGAGAGTAAGACACAACGGGTTCCGCGATCTTACAAGCGATACGGAGTGCTTCTCTTGTGTAAACCCCACTCTTGCGTGGGAGAGAATAAAGAGAATACTCACTTTCCAGTACGAAAACGGATATGCCCCGCGCACGGTCATAGACGGCGCTGTCCGCGACCGCAATTTTGCGGACAATACGGTGTGGCTCGCTTCCGCCGTATGCACGATAATAAAAGAGATCGGCGATGTTTCACTTCTAGGTGAAGAAGTAAAATTCAACAACGGAAATACCGCGAGCGTTTACGAGCATATACGCCGTTCCGTCGATTTCCTCTATAATTTCAAAGGTCTTTACGGTCTTGTAAGGATCTGGGGCGGAGACTGGAACGACTGCGTAAATTATGCGGGGCTCGGCGGAAAAGGCGTTTCCGTATGGCTCTCCATCGCGTGGTGCTATGCAAACCGCCGCTTTATAGAACTTGCAAAAATGCTTGATAAAGAGGAAGATGTAAAGCTCTTTACCGAGCGCGGAAAAGAAATGGCGGAGCTTATAGAAAAATACGGCTGGGACGAAAAAGGCGGATATTATATATACGCCCGCACGGACGACGATATAATAATGGGTTCTTCCGAGTGCGAAGAGGGAAAAATCTTCCTTATATCACAGCTTTGGTCGGTATTCGCAGGACTTCCCCGTGCAAAAGAGGCTATGGATCGCGCAGAGGAGATACTCGAAACTCCTATCGGAATAAGACTTGCATATCCTGCGTACTCTCATCAGTATCCGTATATAGGCTCTATGGCTGAAAAAGAGCCGGGCGTTCAGGACAACGGAGGTATATATCTTCATCCTTCTGCATGGAAGCTCGCGGTGGATTCACTTCTGGGCCGTCCTGACAGAGTAGAGGAAGGCATTAAAAAGATGCTTCCCGCAAACAAGGAATACGGCGGTGAAAAGTGCGGCGAACCGTATGCGATGTACAATTCGTATTTTGCACCCGAAACGGGTTACCGTGCGGGAACACCCGGACAGAGCTGGCGCACCGCGTCAAGCTCATGGATGCTTAAATCCGTTGTGGAATATGTATTCGGTCTTCATGCGGAGATAGAGGGTCTTAGAATATGCCCGTGCCTGCCGCTTTCTTGGAAAGAATCTTCCATAAAGAAGATTTTCCGCGGATGCGTGTATGACATAACGTTCAAGTGCGACGGTAGCGGAAGCGACGTTGTCGGCATAAAAGTAAACGGAGAGAGCGTTTCGTATAAGGACAATATAATTCCCGCAGAGAGCGGAAAAACGCTCAAAATAGAAGTGGAACTTTCACACCTTTCCTGAACTTACCTTTCTTATAAGAAAGGTAGACACGAGAATTTCCCGCCGACTACATCACTTCATTTTGACGAAGCTTTTGAGATTCCAAAGGACTTTTCTCGAAAAGTCCTTTGTGTCGGGGTTTGGGGCGGAAGCCCCAACTGATAATGCACACACAAAAAGCACGGCAATGCCGTGCTTTTTCTTTTTTGTCATCATATGTTGGAACTGCGTTCCAAACCTTGCTTTAAGGGGCTTTTTTCAAAAAGCCCCTTAAAAAATCCGCAAAAACTTTTCCGTAACGCAATTTATTTTTATGTAATTGCTTTTATGTTGCGTTTTCGAAAAAAATGTATTATAATAACCCTACAAACGTGAAACGTTTGTATTGATGAGATTAAAAAGTGTCTCCAAACTCTAAAAGGGTATAGCCATAGCAGAAACTATGCCTTAACCCTACAAACGCAAAGCGTTTGTATTGATGGAAATAAAAAATTCGATTAAAATTAAAAAAGGGTATAGCCATAGTCTAAACTGTGCCTTAACCCTACAAACGTGAAACGTTTGTATTGAAGAGATTAAAAAATCAAATCTAAACTTTAAAAGGGTATAGCCATAGCGGAAACTATATCTTAACCCTACAAACGCAAAACGTTTGTATTGATGAAATTAAAAAGTATATCCAAACCCCAAACGGGTATAACTCCGCAAACATGAAGTCTGAAAAAGAGGTGAGAATTATGAATTACCGTTCAAAAAGAACATCTGAAAATATGGCGGTCGCGCTTTTTGCCGGTCTTATAATTATGTTTTTGTCCTCTTTGATTATTTCGGAGATAAAATTCCCGTCGGCGGAATTGCGTATGCTTGTCTACATACTTTTTTCTGTCGTTTATCTTTTACTGCCGTCGTTTATTTTTTATGCAATGCAGAAAAGCGCCGGATTTGCACCCATGCAGGTGAAAAATTCCGAAACCGGAAATGTAAAGTATAATGTCATGCTGACATTTATAGGCTTTGTTCTCGTATTTGTGTTCGGCGTGCTTTATGCCATGGCTTTTCCGAATGCCGCCGGAGAGGGGTACAATGGGGAAGGCATTATATATATCCTTTTGACATTGATTTCTTCCTGCTTTATTCCCGCCGTCATGGAGGAATATCTGTACCGCGGTCTGTTTTGCAGAGAACTTACCGTCTGCGGGAACGGATTTGCAATAATCGTATCGGCACTTATATTCGGGCTTGTGCATTTTTCTTTCAGTGTGTTCCCGTACGCGTTTGTTTCCGGACTTATAATAGGTTATGTATACCTCAGTACGGGATCTTTGAAATATACAATGACTATACATTTTCTGAATAACTTTTTGTCTTACGTATTTTCCATTCTTTATTTTTATGTAAGTAAAAATATTTATTCGGCGGTCCTTTTAATATTTATAGTTGTTCTTTGCGTTTCCGCCATGATAGTTCTGTATTTTCTTGTTCCGAACGGCAAAGTGCTTTCGAGAGGAAGCGGGAATGTTTCCGCCTCTGCGTTTCTGACATTTCCGATGATAATTTTTATCATCTGCGCAATAATAATGAATATTTTATATGACGGAATTTAACGATAAGAAAACCGAATACGAATATTTTATGGGGCTTGCGTTGGAAGAGGCGAAAAAATCTCTTGAACTTTGCGAAGTTCCCGTCGGCGCCGTCGTTGTAATGGACGGAGAAGTGATATCTTACGCATACAATACGCGCGAAACGGACAAAAATGCGCTTTGCCATGCGGAGGTAAAGGCGATATCCGCGGCTTGTGAGAAACTTCACGGCTGGCGGCTTCACAAGTGCGATCTGTATGTAACGCTCGAACCGTGCCCGATGTGCGCCGGAACGATAGTGAATTCGAGGATAAAAAGAGTCATTTTCGGGGCAAAAAATCCGAAAGCGGGCGCTTTCGGATCGGTTCTCGATCTGAATGCATATCCGCTCAATCATAAACCGGAAATAATATCCGGTATAATGGAAGAAGAGGTGTCCTCCCTTCTGTCCGATTTCTTTAAGATTCTGCGGGAAAAGAACAAGAATTGACAGAATGCGTCAAAAAGTCTTTTGTATTCCGTGTTTTTTGAAATCAAACCGTAGTTTTATCGTTTTTTATGGCGCAAAAAAGCTTTAATTTGTATTTGACTTTTATTTCCCCGTATGGTATACTATGTCTACAAATCAGAGTGAAAAAAACGTTAAAACCACTTTTGAGAAAAATAAAAAAGAAGCCTTTGTGCTTAGTATGACGTATAAAAAATAAGGAGAAAAAAATGAAAAAAGGATTAAAACAAATTTTACTTATTTTTGTCGTTCTTTCCGTAATCATTACTACGAGTTTATGCTTGTTTTCATGCGGATCAGGCGGTAAGGATCCGACAAGCGGAGGAAATATAACTCTTCCTCCGAGCAAAACAACTTCCGATTCTTCAACAGGACCCAACAGTTCTTCGACAGGACCTTCTACTAATCCCTCTACGTCTCCGTCCACTACTCCTTCGACGACACCTTCCGTCGATCCTCCGATAGGGCAGTATATAAATCCTCTTACGGGACTTCCCACAACGAGCAATCTGTATAATAAAAGACCGGTTGCTATCGTGGTCGACAATATAGACAAGTCATATGCTCACCAGACGGGACTTAATCAGGCAGATGTTCTCTATGAGGCGCTTGTTGCCCCCGGTATAACACGTTTTCTTATGGTAGTTGCCGATTATTCCACAATATCCCCTGTGTGCAATGTCCGTTCCGCAAGAAAATATCATATGGATCTTGCGGCAAATCACAATTCCGTTCTTGTTGCTCATAACGGAGAAACATGGAATGATTTTGTGACTGTTGCGGCTCAGCGTCTTGGCGGCGGTTGGAGCACGGTTTATAACAAAAATCTCTTCGGATATGTAAATACAAAAGAAGAGTATGCCTTCGGTACCAAAGAGGGCGGCGCAAAATACGGCACTATAAAATATTATACGCAGACTTATGCGAGCCGTGTAGACCTTAAATACGATACTCTTGTTACGGCGTCGGCGCTCAGTGCGACATTCGGCTCCAAAACGAGTCTCTTCACACTTGCAGGCGGAACGATAAACGGTCAGACGACACAGTCCCTGAAATTTGTAACTTACGGAACGCAGAAGAATATGGACGGTGCATATGCGGCGTCGAGAGTTGATCTCCATTTCACAATGGACAACTATCAGGGCAGCAAAGATGTATTCTATGTTTACGATTCCGCAAGCGGAAAATATCTCCGTTATCAGGACGGAAGTGCTCATGTGGATTCTCAGACACATATTCAGCTTTCGGCGACAAATGTTATAACGCTCTTTACAGACGTTACAAATAACAAGAGCGGTCTTCAAGAAGACCCGAACGTAACTTCTATGGTTACAACGGGAAGCGGTACGGGCTACTACTTCTACGGCGGCAAGTGCATTGCGATAAACTGGTCTAAACCCACATGGAATTCTCCGCTTATGCTTACTACGTCAAACGGAACGGAACTCACTCTTGCGTGCGGCAATACTCATATAGCTTATCTCGATAATTCCAATATCGCAACTGCTGTAACGTTTAACTGATATAATAGAATAGAAAAAGCACGGCATTGCCGTGCTTTTTTGTGTGCGTATTGAATGTTGGGGCA
>ULQL01059314.1_pt1 | contig 17821 bp, 17 predicted proteins | sample 1954411 | NCBI WGS metagenome assembly ULQL01 (sample SAMEA4835654, study PRJEB28245) | human gut metagenome | biome: gut microbiome; material: fecal sample | place: Denmark | collected 2008 | reverse complement strand
AAGGACTTTTTGTAAAAAGTCCTTTGGAATCTCAAAAACTTTGTACAAATAAAGTGGTGTAATCGGTGTAAAGTTCTTTGGCTTACCTTTCTACGAAAGAAAGGTAAGTCGGTGTAAAGTTCTTTTGCCTACTTTTCTCCGAAAGAAAAGTAGGATTCGTCAAAATATTCCCTTTCGGTTTGAGGAATGATTTTACCGTTTGTCACGGAAGTTATACGTGACACAAGAGCGCCGCCGTTTCTTGACGGAGAAGAAAACAAAATCTCCACATTTTCCGCAAACGAAGAAGAGCTAACGCGCCCGCCGCCCGTCTCTATTTCGTATATGAGTTTTCTGTATTCCCCGTACGGAACCGATATTTTATATTCCGTATACGGTTCGAAAAAAGCGACTTCTGCATCGGAAAGGGCGCTTGACGCCGCGGAAGAGTACATTCTCGTAAGTCCGCCGGCACCGAGAAGTATACCGCCGAATATGCGGACAACCGTTATAAGAACATCCGAAAGTTCATTCTTCTTTATAACGTCGAGAAGTGGAGAGCCCGCCGTTCCCTGCGGTTCTCCGTCGTCCGAAAAGCGAACGGTATTTCCGACGGTATACGCAAACACGACATGTCGCGCATCGCGGTAGCTCTTTCTCTTCTCTTCTATAAATTTTTTAGCTTCGTCTTCGCTCGAAATATGAACGGCGTCGCCTATAAACACGGATTTTTTCTCCGTTAAAGAAGAATGACCGCCGCGCTTTATTGTTTTAAAACGTTCAAGACTCACTTTTCTCTTCCCGTTCCTCTATATATTTTGCAAAAACTCCCGCATTCTTTCTGTCGGCAACAACAGTCGCAACAGCGCCGAAGTCAGTATATTCCACGGATTTTACGACAGTATTGTCGTAAAGACGTCCAAGCACTCCGAGGTCCGAATGAGGGATATTGAGAACATACTCCCGCGTACCGTTGTGAGCCGTTTCTTCAAGCCTTTTGACAAGCGCGTCAACGCCGTCCCCTGCCAGAGCGGAAATAAAATAGCTGTCCTTTACCGGCGTTTTCGGGGTAAATGCTTCCGCTTTGTCGCATTTGTTGTATACGTATATAACAGGCTTATCGGAAGCACCGAGCTCTTCTATAAGTTTTAACGATACCTCGGATTCGACATCCGCCTGCGGATCGGAAGCGTCTATCATAATTATAAGCGCGTCTGCGTAAACCACTTCGTCAAGCGTCGATCTGAATGCGTCCACAAGCTGGTGGGGGAGCCTTCTTATAAATCCTACCGTGTCCGTCAGAAGAACATCGTCTCCGCTCGGAAGAGTGAACTTTCTTGTCGTGGGATCGAGCGTTGCGAAAAGCTTGTCCTCCGCAAGTATGCCCGCGTCCGTAAGCCTGTTTAAAAGAGTGGATTTTCCCGCGTTTGTATACCCTGCTATCGCGAATTTGAATATGCCGGATTTATCGCGCAGACTTCTCATGGTGGAACGGTTCTTCGCCATTTCCTTTATATCGTTTTCAAGCGCGTTTATGCGGCGCTTTATGTGACGCCTGTCCGTTTCGAGCTTGCTCTCTCCGGGACCTCTCGTACCGATTCCGCCTCCGAGACGCGAAAGCTCCGTTCCCTTGCCCGTAAGGCGCGGAACGGTGTATCTGAGCTGGGCGAGCTCTACCTGCTTTTTTCCCTCTCCGCTTACTGCATGGAGCGCGAAAATATCGAGTATAAGCATGCTTCTGTCTATTACCCTGATGTCCATGTCCATATCGTTTTCTATATTTTTTATCTGAGACGGCGAAAGCTCGTCGTCAAAAATCACAACGTCGATATCATTTTTCCGGCAAAGGTCAGAAAGCTCTGCTATCTTTCCCTTTCCGAGATAAGTTCTGACATCGGGATTTTCCTTTTGCTGGGTAAGGCGCGCGACAGTGACGGCGCCCGCGGTATCCGCAAGACGGGAAAGCTCGTCAAGAGAGATATCATATTCGCGTTCGTCCGCACCTTTCGGTATCAGCGTGACGAGAACGGCGCGCACTTCTTTGTCCGTACCGAATACATTATTTTCTTCAATCATAAAAATCCTCCGTATCCGCGTAATTTAAAATAAAAACAGAAAGAGCGTGACAAACAGAAAAAGACTCCGTTTCTCACGCTCACTCTAAAAATACAGATTCAAAAATTATTTCTTGCCTTCAAGACGCTTTTTGAACTTATCAACACGTCCGCCTGCATCGACAAACTTCTGTTTGCCTGTGAAGAACGGATGGCATTTCGAGCAAACCTCGACGCGGTAATCGCCTTTTGTTGATTTTGTATTTATAACTTCGCCGCAAGCACAAATAACTTTTGCGTCGACGTAGTTGGGATGAATTCCTTCCTTCATTTTGGTGCACCTCACTTAAACATATTCACGTACCATATACTATATCACATCATTTGCGGTTTTGCAAGAGTTTTTTTAAAATTACATCATATTTTCCCCGAAATTTCTTTTTTAAGCCTTTCTATTATCTTTTTTTCAAGTCTCGATATGTACGACTGCGATATTCCGAGCGCTTTTGCCGTCTCTTTTTGCGTCAGTTCCTTTTTGCCGCCAAGACCGAAGCGAAGCTCCACTATCTCCCTTTCCCTCGCGGAAAGCATTCTCACGGCGTCCTCTACGATCTTCTTTTCCTCTGCGTTTTCAAGGCGTGCGCCGACGCTGTCCGCTTCGCTTCCCAGAATATCCGAAAGAAGAAGCTCGTTTCCGTCCCTGTCCACATTGAGCGGTTCGTCGAAAGAAAGCTCACCCCTTGTCCCGTTCGTCTTTCTTATATACATGAGTATCTCGTTTTCGATACAGCGTGAAGCATACGTCGCAAGCTTAATGTTTTTTTCAGCCTTAAAAGTATTCGCCGCTTTTATAAGACCTATCGTTCCGATAGAAACAAGGTCCTCCGTTCCTATTCCCGTGTTTTCAAACTTTTTCGCTATGTACACGACAAGCCTGAGATTTCTCTCGACGAGCCTTTTCCGAAGCTCCGGCTCTTCTTCCAGACGCGAGATAGTCTCGCTCTCTTCCTCGGCGCTCATCGGCGGCGGAAGCGTTTCCGTTCCGTTTATGTAATATACGCCCTTCGAAAGTCCGAGCTTTCGGAGTATTTTCCACACCAAAATTTTAAGTTTCAGAAAAAACATATCTTCCTCCAAATTCTCCTCATTAAATAAAATATCCTCTATACAAGCGAAGTCGGCACAAGCGCCTGCGCGCCGCAATAGTCGTTTGCGCTTTCATCGGAAGCGATAAGCGCCACTCTCTCTTCATATTTGTTTTTTATAAGTATCTCGAACTTTTCGGGCTTTATCGCCACGGCAAGTCCGCCTCCCGATACCGTATCGAGAGGGATAAAGCGAATATTCCTGTCCTTTTCGGAGCAAGCAGAATTTATATCCGTAACAGCACAAAAAAGAGTTTTGCTCCCGTCGCTTTGAAGCTCTCTCAATGCGTCAGAGGACAAAAACACAACGGGATTTCCCGTTATCGGTTCCGCAGCGAGATTTCCCGAATCGAAAAAGCCAGAAAATTCATAAGTTTTGCCGTTTAGCTTTATTTTCAGACGGCAAAAATTCCCGTCGAGTTTTCTGTGAGAATATTTGCCGATAAAAAACGTCAAAAGCGCCGAAAGAGCCGCCAAAAGACAGAATACCCAAAGATCGATATTCCCGAATACTGTGTTTATGCTACCGCCTATTTCAATATACGATTTATATCTCCCTATCTTCGTATATACCGCCGTCATGATTCCGCCGAGGAGCATGGACACTCCGTAAAAAAGCGCCGTGGACATGAGCGTTTTTATGATATTTTTATGATAATGCGCCGCAAAACACATTATAAGAGCGACAGCAAGGTCGGCGGCAATCGAGAAAAAAGTATTCAGCGAAAAGAACAAAGAAGCCACGCCGTATATAGCTCCCATGCTCGCCGCGAGGATCATTCTGATCGCGCCCATACGAAAATGCATTATTTTACCGACAATAAATAAAGAAAGAAAATCCATGCTGAAATTTATTATGAAAAGTATATCGCCGTATATATATTCCGTCACACATTCTCACTCCTTTTATTTTGATTATAATCTTTAAAGAGCGAATTTTATGTCACATTAAGTAGTGAGAAAAACAAAAAACGCACGAATATATCGTGCGTTTTCCAAATTTTTCGATTTTTTACGCTTTTAACATCTCTTCCGCAGACATCATGATAGCATATTTGCCGCTCTCATAAGTAAGCCCGCCCTGGAAATAAGCGGTAAACGGAGGACGCATCGGTCCGTCTGCCGAAAGCTCTATCGACGAACCGGAAGTAAATGCTCCCGCCGCCATTATGACCTTATCGGAATATCCCGGCATATCCCACGGCTCCGGTACAACAAAAGAATCTATCGGGGACGCGGACTGTATTCCGCGGCAGAAGGCTATGAGTTTTTCCGCGCTGCCGCATTTTACCGTCTGAACTATATCGTGGCGGTCCTCTGCATAACCCGGAAATACTTCAAATCCGAGCGCGTCATATACATATGCCGCGAAAGCCGCCGTTTTTTTCGCCTGCGCAACGACGTGGGGCGCAAAGAAAAATCCCTTGAACATATTTCTGAGCTGTCCTACCGTAGCGCCGCATTCGCATCCTATTCCCACCGTCGTCATTCTGTAAGAAGCAAGCTCTACCGCGCGCTTTGTTCCCGCTATGTAACCGCCCGTCTCCGCAAGGCCGCCGCCCGGATTCTTTATAAGAGAACCCATTATAAGGTCCGCGCCGAATGCCGTGGGCTCTTTCGTATCGCAAAACTCGCCGTAGCAGTTGTCGACGGCGACGTATGCGTTTGTGCGCGCCTTTACGAATTTTATTATCTCTCCTATTTTTTCAGCCGAAAACGTGGGTCTTGTCTGATACCCTTTCGAGCGCTGGATAAAGACGACTTTAAGCTTGTCGCCGATCTTCTCTATCTTCTCCGCGATGGCGTCGTAGTCGGGTTCTCCGTTTTTGAGTTCGACGTCTTCATATGTAACGCCGAAATCGTAGAGAGAGCCGTCGCCGTTCTTCGTTTTATCGCCTATCACGTCGGAAAGCGTGTCATAGGGGCGACCCGTAACGGAAAGCATTGTGTCGCCCGGTCTTAAAAGTCCGTAAAGACCTATCGCTATCGCCTGTGTTCCGTTTACTATATTGTGTCTTACAAACGCCGCCTCGGCGCCGAAAACGTCCGCGTATATCTCGTCGAGCGCGTCGCGCCCCATATCTCCGTACCCGTATCCGGTAGAGCCGTAAAGCATTGCCTCCGAAACACGGTGATCCTTAAAAGCGTCGAGAACACGCGTGGTGTTTTCATAAGATATCGCGTCTATTCTCGCATAGACGTCGGCGAGATCTTTTTCGGCTTTCGCCGCTATATCGATTATTTTTTTTGAAAATTCCATTTTTTTGATCCATCCGTATTTTTATTATTTTATTTTTTCGACAAGAGATTTAAAATATTCCCCGCGGGATTCAAAATTTTTGAAAGCGTCAAAGCTTGCGCATGCGGGCGAAAGTATCACGGTATCCCCCGCTTTTGCCGCATTTTTCGCGGCGAGAAATGCGCCGTCGAAATCCGCCGTATATACTATTTTATCGCCCGGATATCCCGCGTCGAGCATTATCTGCATTATCTTCTTTCCGGTAGCACCCGTCGCACTTATAAAGCACGCCTTCTCCGAAAGAAGAGGAGCGAGCGGTTCGAGCGGTATTTTTTTGTCGTATCCGCCGACGATGACGATAAGCTTATCTTTAAACGAACGAAGAGCCGCGGCGCTTCTCGTCGGACTTGTGTCGATAGAGCTGTTGTAGTATTTTACCCCGTGCTTTTCGCAGACAAACTCTATTCTGTGTTCGACACCGGGAAAAGTCCTTGCCACATTCAGAATATCCGTTTCAAAAACATTCCCCATAAGGGACGCGCACGCCGCCATATAGTTTTCGACATTGTGAAGCCCCGGAAGCTTTATATCCGAACGCTCCATTATCTTTTTTTCTGTATTTCCGTCGCGGAATATTATCTCTTCTCCGCGGAGAAATATCGCCTTTTTCGTTCCGGGATCTCTGAGAGACGAAAAGAATATCACATCCGATTTCGCCCTTTTTCCGAAAGAGCGCGTTATATCGTTTTCGAAATTGAGCACAAGACGGTCGTTTTCCGTCTGCTCTTCGAAAATTTTCGCTTTCGCTTCTTCGTACTCCTCCATCGAAAGATGCCAATTCAGATGATTCGGCGTTATATTCGTTATTACGGCGCTGTCTATATGTGCCCTCATGGAAAAGAGCTGGAAGCTGGAAAGCTCGACGACGGCGATATCGTTTTCCGTCATTTTATCCGCAAGAGGAAGAAGCGGAGTTCCTATATTTCCTCCGAGATAAACCTTTCCTTCGCCGTGCGTATTCTTTATATTCTCCTCCGAAATCTTCGCGACAAGCGTTGTTGTGGTCGTTTTTCCGTCGCTTCCCGTTACGGCATATTTTTTTGCGGGGCAGATATCGAGGAAAACCTCCATCTCCGAGGTGAGCACTGCTCCCCTTGATGTTGCCGACAAAAGTTCGGGGACATCGGGGCGTATACCGGGAGATTTAAATAAAACATCCTCGTAAATACCGTCAAGATAGCCGTTTCCGAGAAAAACTTCAATCCCCTTTTTTTCAAGCTCCGCAGAAGCTTCCGCGTCGAGTATTTCTCTCTTGTCGCGAACGGAAACGACGGCGCCGCGCGAAAGAAGAAAATCCACCGCCGCCATATTGCTTATTCCCGCTCCGATAAGAGCGACCTTTTTGCCTTTTATATATTCGGAAAATTTTTCAAGTCTTGTATTCATATCAATACTCCTACATTTCAAGTATATCCGACAGGCGCGCAAAATCCATAAGGGAGAGGCGTTCGCCTCTTATGTCGGGAGAAAGTCCTATGTAAGATATTTTTTCCGTTATTTCGGCTTTATCGTGTTTATCCGTTGCGGAAGAAAGCGCCACGCAGAGCATCTTTCTCCTCTGTGCAAACGCCGCCTCCGCTATTTTTTTCATATTTTCAATGTCTTTTACATCTACGGGAGGAGACGTATGAGGAAACATTTTTATAACGGAAGACGTCACCTTCGGCACGGGATAAAAGCTTCCCGGCGAAACGTTGAAAAGACGCTCCGTCTTGGCGTAAAGCGAAGAAATAACAGTCAAAAGTCCGTAATCGGAAGATCCGGGAGATGCCGTAAGTCTTTGCGCTACTTCTTTTTGTATCATAACGGTTATGGATTCGAAAAGACCGCCGTTTTCAAGAAGTCTCATTATTATCGGAGATGTTATATAATATGGCAGATTTGCGCAAACGCACACTCTCATTCCGACGAATTTTTCTTTTATAAGTTCGGAATAATCGATCTTCATCGCGTCGGCGTTTATTATCTCCGCGTTTTCGTATCCGCCCACGGTTTCGTCGAGCACAGGCAAAAGCGTTTTGTCTATCTCTATGCTGACGACCTTTTTATATCTATTTGCAAGGGCGACGGTAAGCGTTCCTATACCCGGCCCTATCTCGATGACTCCGATATCCGTGTCATCGGAGCAGGCGGCGGCTATATTTTCCACGACTCTGTCGGAAACAAGGAAATTCTGACCGAATTTCTTTTTCGGAAAGACTCCGTTTCTTTCCATTACGTCCTTGGCATAACTCATATCTGTAAGTTTCATTTTAAAATCCCGTTTTTTCAAAAAATAGTTGACAAATATAAAAATATGTGATAAAATTTAACTCGCTTTTAAGAAACACGCTGGTGTAGCACAGTCGGTAGTGCAGCTGATTCGTAATCAGCAGGTCGTGTGTTCAAGTCACATCACCAGCTCCACCCGCTCGGTTCCAAAACCGAGCTTTTTATTTTCGCGGGCGTAGTTCAATGGCAGAACATCAGCTTCCCAAGCTGAATACGCGGGTTCGATTCCCGTCGCCCGCTCCATAAAAATCAGCCGATTTATTCGGCTTTTTTTATATTATTCGGAAAACTGAACAAAATATATTCCCGCCCTGCCGCAAAAATAATTCTGTATTGACTTGTATACCGGCATAATGTAAAATATATTTTGAAAGTAAAACTTTGTTTTAAGCGGAAATAATCGACTTTCAAAAGTTACGGAAGTTATTATATCGTTTTTTGACGCGGATTTCAACATAAAATATAAAAAATGCGTTCAAAAAAGAATTTATCGCGCTAAAACATTTTTTATATTAAATATTTTTGACTTTTATTCCGATTTTATACTTTCGCAAAAACATAAACAAAGGAGAAAAATATGAATCAAAACGAATATGGCAGAAAAATGCCCGTGCAGTTGAAAACCGCTCTTAAAATTTTAATAAGCACGGTTTTGATGTTTATCTATTACTATGTCGTTCTTCCCCCGATAAACCCGTGTACGGCAAGCTTCTGGATCTTTCTTATGATAGCGCTCATCGTATACCTCGCCCCTTTCGGAGCGCTCAATATTTTTAAAGTAAAGAAAGTTCCTTTCGGAAACACATCACACCTTGAATTCAAAAGCAGAAAAAAAGATAAAAAACAGAAAATAATGCTCGCCGTGATAGCAGCCCCGCTTGTCGTTATCGTAATAGGAAGCATTTTCTCATCAACGATATTCAATGCAAAAAGATACGCTTCCGTAATAGATGTAAAAGAATCCGATTTTGCAACCGATATGCCCGAAACAGACAATGTGACGAATATAGCTCTTATGGATACACCCTCTGCCGTTATAATCGGAAACCGCGCGCTCGGCTCCCTTTCTGATGTCGTATCTCAGTTTGTTTCAAGCGAAACGTATACGCAGATAAACTACAACGGCAAACCAAAAAAGGTCTCCACAATAGAATACGACGGATTTTTCAAATGGATGGGCAACCACAAAAACGGAGTTCCCGGATATGTTATGGTAGACCCCGTTGCAAATACCGCCTCTTACAACAAGCTCTCAAAGCCACTCAAATATGTGGATAGCGCATACTTTTCGGAAGACCTACAAAGAAAGCTCCGCTTCTCATATCCCACAAAAATATTCGGCACAACTGCGTTTGAAATAGACGAGGAAGGAAATCCGTTCTTCATAGTATCATGCATGGCTCCGAAAGTAGGATTATTCGGCGCATTGGATGTAAAAGAAGTTATCATCTTCAACCCGTGCGACGGCACATCCGAGCTTTTGAAAGTCGGCGATGTTCCGCGCTGGGTGGATATAGTCTACGACGGATACCTTGCGGAAGACAAATACGATTGGCACGGAATGCTTTCCGGCGGATTTTTCAACAGCATAATAGGAAACAAGGGCTGTAAAAAAGCCACCGACGATTTCGGATATCTTATGTATGACGACGACGTATGGTATTATACCGGAGTAACGTCTGTCACAAACGACGCTTCGAACATCGGATTTATCGTATCGAATGCCCGCACAGGCGAATATAAATATTATCCCGTTATAGGTGCGGAAGAATATTCCGCCATGGGAGCCGCAGAAGGCGAGGTCCAGGAAAAAGGTTACAAAGCTTCTTTCCCCGCACTTATAAACGTATCGGGAAAGGCAACTTATATAATGGTCCTCAAAGATGAAAACAGCCTTGTAAAGCTATATGCCCTTGTAAATGTGGAACAATACGGACTTGTCGCGACAGGCTCCACACAGGCGGAGGCAATGACAGCTTACCGCAGACTTCTTTCCCAGAACGGACTTATCGAAGAGGATACGACAAATAAAGTCAATGTCACAGTCAAAAAAATCGAAAAGTGCGTTATAGACGGCAATTCCTGGTGGTATTTCCTCTGCTCCGACAACAACTATTACAGAAAGAGTATAGCAGACGATCAGTCGATACTGTTTATAGAAGAAAACGATACTCTCGAAATCTCCTTCTCGGAAAGCGAAACTCCCGGAATAAGAAACATAATAACATGGGAGAAAAAATAACTTACCTTTCTTATAAGAAAGGTAAGCCAAAGAATTTCCCTCAAAACACATCACTTTATTTCGGTGAAGCTTTTGAGTTTCCAAAGGACTTTTCACGAAAAGTCCTTTGTGTCGGGGTTTGGGGCAGACGCCCCAACATTTAACGCTTACGCAAAAAAGCACGGCAATGCCGTGCTTTTTATTTGGGTATTATATGTTGGAACTGCGTGAGGGGACCTTGCTTCAAGGAACTTTTGAAAAAGTTCCTTGAAAATCCTCAAAACTTTTACACCGAATACACCACTTTACTTTGGCGAAAGCTTTTGACAATGCACGCAAAAATCAGTTTGTGTGCGGGTTTTCCAAAAGTTCGGAAAAAATCTTTATATGATGCTCTTCATCGAGAATTATTCTGTCTAAGATCTGCTTTATGTATGTGTCGGAAATAACCTTTGAAAGCTCACGGTAAAGGTCCGCCGACTTTCTCTCACTTTCTATTGAATTTTTCAATATCTGCGATACATCGTTCACATAAGAAAGAGTTCCCGTGTTAAAAAAGCTGCGTCTTCCCATTGCGGAATAAAATTTCGGATCTTCCCCGAGAAGAAAAATAAGTTTGCCGAGCATTTTGAAATGGCGCATCTCGACAACGGCAATACATTCGAGAACATCGCAGAGAGAATAAGGTTTTTTCCCATCCGAAACGATATTCGAATAAATATATCTCAGTACTGCGGAAAGTTCACCGTCAGCACCCGCATATGCGATGGAAAGCATTTTGGCGTAATTTTTGTTTTCTCCTTCAACACGTATTTCCGGATACGGCATCGGAAGAGTGCAAAGCGATTTCGTCTTTGGATTCATGATAATACCTCCGTTTTTATTTTTATAAATTCAAAATCGACAATAATTCGACTTTGAATAAAAAGCCTCTCACTTAAAAATATTATGCCGAAAAGAGCAAAATGCCATAAAATATAAAAAATTTGTTGTTTACCGTACTGCCAAGAGATAAAATCCGCAAAAGTCCTTCAAAGCCACAGCGCTGTACGTATAAAAAACCTTTTCTTTTTTCTCCATAAATACAGATATAATTTGAAAGAAATCATTTGACATACCTTTCTTTCAAGAAAGATATGTTACAAATTGACAAATCATACATAAAAGAGTTATAATATAAAAGTATGTATATACGGCAAAAAACCGCATTTTCGTATTTTAACACTTAAATTAAAATCGAAATCAAGAAATATATTGCCGAAAGCGCGCCGTTTATACGATAAATATTCTGATTTTTGAAACGGGTAAAAAATGATTGCTTTAAGCGTAAACGATATATCCCTCGAATACGGCACCGAGGTAATACTAAGTAAAATAAACTTTTCTATAAACGAGGGCGACAGGCTCGGCGTGGTCGGTGTAAACGGAGCGGGAAAATCCACTCTTTTAAAAATAATATGCGGAAATATAAATCCGAGTTCCGGCAATGTATACATCGGAAAAGGCAAAAGCATTTCCATGCTCGAACAAAACGCCATGCTCGATTCGGAGCTTTCCATGTTCGAAGAAATGCTCGCGGCTTTTCCCGAACAGGTAATGCTCGAAAAAAAGATCGCCGAAGCGGAAGAAAAAATCCATTCTGGAGAAAACAGCGATAAAATAATAGAAGAATACACTTCTCTTACGGAAAGATTCAAAGATGTCGGCGGATATGAATACCGCGGCAGAATAAAATCGATGCTGCTTCGTTTCGGTTTCCCCGAAAATATGCATGCACTCTCTATAAAAAGCCTTTCGGGCGGTGAAAGAACACGTCTTTCCCTTATAAGACATCTGCTTTCCGAGCCCGACATCCTTATACTCGACGAGCCGACAAACCACCTTGACACGGATTCGCTCGAATGGCTCGAAAATCATCTGAAATCATATCCGAAAACGCTCATTGTAGTCTCCCACGACCGTTATTTTCTCGATGTTGTGGCTACGAAAATGCTCGAAATAGAGCACAATGAGGCTAAAATATATCCCGGAAATTATTCTGCATACGCCAAAAAGAAAAGCGAAGATAAAAAAGCGCTCGAACACAGATACGCAGAACAGCAAAAAGAGATCGCAAGAATAGAAGCGTATATAGAACAGCAAAGGCGCTGGAACAGAGAGCGGAACATCATTGCCGCCGAAAGCCGCGAAAAAGCGCTTGCGAGAATGAAAAAGATAGACGCACCGAAAGCCGACCCGAAAAATATCCGTCTTTCCTTCGGATACGCGGGAGAAAGCGGAAACGACGTGCTGACGGTAGATTCTCTTGCGGCGTCATACGACGAAAAGAAGATTTTTTCCGATATCTCTTTCCTTGTAAAAAGAAACGACAGAGTGCTCATAATCGGGCATAACGGCTGCGGAAAATCAACGCTTCTGAAAATTCTCGGCGGCAAAAAGGCGAAAGACCGCGGAAGCTTTTTCTTTGGAAGCGGCGTTGTAAGCGCATACTACGACCAGGAAATACAAAACCTCGATGAAAACCACACCATTCTCGAAGAGATATGCGAAGCGCACGACGACATGACCTATGCAGAAATAAGAAGCACGCTCGCGGGATTTCTGTTCTTCGCCGACGACATGGAAAAGAAGATAGCCGTTTTATCTGGCGGAGAGAGGGCGCGCCTTGCTCTTTGCAAAATAATACTTTCAAAGGTAAATCTGCTTATCCTCGACGAGCCGACAAACCACCTCGACATAGGTTCGAGAGAAGTTCTCGAAGAAGCGATATCGGAATTCAACGGCACGGTAATAGCCGTCTCGCACGACCGTTACTTTATAAAAAAGCTCGCGACGAGAATATTCGATATGTCAAACGGATTTTACGATTGGCACGGCGGATACGACGATTATCTTGCATATAAGGAGAGAAAGAACACCTTTGCCGACTCGACCTCCTCTGAAAGCGCCGCACCGAAGGAAACACAAAGCAAAACAAAATATCTCGAAAACAAAAAACTTCTGTCCGACATACGCAAAAATGAGAAAATAATAGAAAAATCGGAAGAAAAAATAAATAAACTCGACGAAGAAAAAGAACTGCTTTCCAAAGAAGCCGCGGGAAGCGCCGCTACCGATTATGTAAGACTATCGGAAATTTCAGAGCGCATTGCGGAAATAGAAAAAGAAACGGACGAGCTTTTTACGGCAATAGAAGAAGCTGAAAACTTCCTCTCTTCCGCAAAACAAGAGGGATAAAAAATGAAAAAAATAGCTGTAATAGGCGGAGGCGCCGCAGGAATGATGGCGGCGGGAAAAGCCGCGTCTTTCGGACACGAGGTAACTCTGTTCGAAAAAAACAAACTGCTCGGAATGAAGCTCGGAATAACGGGAAAAGGCAGATGCAACCTTACAAACAACTGCGACAATGACACATTTATAAAGAACATGACAAAAAACGGAAAATTCATGTTTTCCGCGATAAACACTTTTTCCGCCGCCGATACGATTTCTTTTTTCGAAAATTTGGGCGTTCCGCTTAAAACGGAAAGAGGAAACCGCGTTTTCCCCGTTTCGGACAAAGCGCACGACATAGTAATGGCGCTCAAAAATTACGCATTGGAAAGCGGAACAAAAATAATCCACGAAAACGTGGTTTCGCTCATTCCCGCAAATTCCGATGAAAGAAAAATAGCAAAAGTAAAAACCGAAAAAGGCGAATACGTTTTTGACGAAGTTATACTCTGTACAGGCGGAAAATCATACCCCACGACAGGCTCCGACGGCTTTGGCTACGAGATTGCAAAAGCGCTTGGGCACACGGTAGTTCCGCCCGTACCGTCGCTTATAGGGCTCACCTCACAGGATACCTGCTGTAAAGATATGCAGGGGCTGACTTTGAAAAATACAGGCGTCGAATTCGAAGATACGAAGAAAAGAAAAATCATATACAAAGATTTCGGCGAGCTTCTGTTCACACACTTCGGCGTGAGCGGCCCCACGGTGCTTTCCGCGTCCGCGCATTTAAGACCCATGGAAAACGAAAGATATGTTCTTCACATAGATTTAAAACCGGCGCTCGACCGCGAAAAACTCGACCGCAGAATTCTTTCCGATTTTGAGAAATATAAAAATAAAGAGATGGCAAACGCGCTTTGCGATCTTCTTCCCTCCTCCATGATACCGGCGGTGCTGTCGCGCGCAAAAATATCGGAAAACAAAAAGGTGAACTCCGTAACGCACGAAGAAAGAAATGCGCTTCTTTCCGTATTGAAAGATTTTTCCGTGGAAATAAGCGGCACGCGCCCGATAGAAGAGGCAATCGTCACAAGCGGAGGTATATCCGTTTCCGAGATCCAACCCGCAACTTTGAGATCAAAAAAGTGGAATAACCTCTACTTTGCGGGAGAAATAATAGACGTGGACGCCTATACCGGCGGATTCAATCTGCAAATAGCATTTTCCACGGCAGTATGTGCGGCGATATCCGCATCTGAAAATCAAAATTAAGGAGCAACAAATTTTTATGATAAGCATAGCAATAGACGGTCCTTCCGGCGCGGGAAAAAGCACGCTTGCAAAAGCGCTTGCAAAAAATCTCGGATATATATACGTAGATACGGGGGCTATGTACCGCTCCCTTGCGCTTTCCGTGCTTCGGAAAGAAATCGATCCTTCCGACGAAAAAGCGGTATCGGCGATACTTCCGGAAATAAATATAGAAATGAGATACGAAAACGGAATCCAGCATATGCTTTTATGCGGAGAAGACGTTACGGATAAGATAAGAACAAATGAAGTTTCAATGACAGCCTCGAAAGTTTCCGCGCTTCCGAGCGTAAGAGCATTTCTTCTCGATATGCAAAAAAACATGGCGGAAATAAACAACGTAATAATGGACGGACGCGATATAGGAACGGTGATACTTCCCTTTGCCACGGTAAAATTCTTCCTCGATGCGTCCGAGGAACAAAAAGCGATACGCCGCCATGCGGAGCTTCTCCAAAAAGGCGAAAACGTAACGCTCGAAGAAGTAAAAAAGACAATGGCGGAACGTGATAAAAACGATAAGACGAGAAAAATAGCCCCCGCTGTTCCCGCACCCGACGCTATAATGCTCGACAATTCGAAAAGCTTTGAAGAGACAATGGAAACAGCTCTGCGAATAATATCTGAAAGGATAAAATGAGTATGCTATACTCTGTTCTTCTGTTCTTAATACGCCCTTTCTATTACCTGTTTTTCAGAATAAAATTTCACGGGAAAGAAAATATACCGCAAGACGGCAGACCGTTTATAATATGCGCAAATCACATAAGCGCGCACGATATAGTCTTTCTTGCGCTCATGACGAAAAAAAATCATATAAACTTTGTCGCAAAAGAAGAGATAGTAAAAAATCCGATAATACGTTTTTTTGCGCTCCGTATAGGCGTAATACCGATAAAACGAGGAAAAGCCGATCTTACGGCGCTGCGTAAATCGGTAGATGTATTAAAAAACGGCGGTATACTCGGAATATTCCCGCAAGGAACACGGTACCGCGGCGAAAAATGCGAAGTTTCTCAGTTTAAAAGCGGAGTGGGAATGATATCTTACAGAGGAAAAGCGGATATACTTCCCGTTTACATAAACACCAAAGGAAACAGAGTAAAATTTTTTCACAGGATAGATGTCTATTGCGGAGCTCCCGTAAAATACGAGGAGCTCGGCTTTGCAAGCGGAAAATATCATGAATTCGACAACGCAAGCGAAATTATCGCCGAACGCATAATATCGCTCTGTCCCGAAAACGACAAAAAATAAAAATATAAAAGGAAACACCATGGAAATAACCGTCGCGAAATATGCGGGATTCTGTTTCGGAGTCGAACGCGCCGTTTCGACCGTCGAAGAGATGATAAAAAATAAAGACGAAAAAAAAATATACACTGTCGGAACGCTCATACACAATCCGGAGATAACGGAAAAATTCAAATCCCGCGGCGTCGTCGCCCTCGAAGAAGACGATATAGATAAAATTTTAGAATCCGACGAAAACAGCATAGCATTTGTCATACGCGCCCACGGCGTAAAAAAAGAAATAGAAGAAAAGATAAAATCGGCAAAAAAAGAACGCAATATCTCCCTTGTGGACTGCACCTGCCCTTTTGTATCCAAGATACATAAAATAATGGACGAAAACACTACGGAAGATACGTTTACATTTCTCTTCGGAAGCACAAGTCACCCGGAAGTGATAGGTATCGCCAGCCACATAAAGGGCGAGCGGTTTATTTTTGACACATATGACGAACTTTCGGATTTTTTCAAAAGCGATAAAGCAAAAAACATACCCGAAAAAATGACGATTCTCGCGTCTCAGACGACGCAAAATCTTTCGGAATATAAAAAATGTCAAGAATTTATAAAAAAGGTATGTACAAACACGCTTATTTTTGATACAATATGTAGTGTTACGGAAAATCGCCAACGCGAGGTCGAGAAGATTTCCAAAACTTCCGACGCCGTCTTGGTTATAGGCGGAAAGAACAGTTCCAACACAAAAAAGCTCTACGATATCAGCAAAAAAAACAACGATATGACCTTTTTTGTGGAACGCTTTTGCGATATTCCGAAAAATATAACACAGATGTCCAAAGTGGGCATCGCAGCCGGAGCTTCAACGCCCGGTTACATGATTGAGGAGGTAAAAAAAATCATGAGCGAACAGGAAAATTTCGCGCAGCTTCTTGATGAATCTTTCAAAACTTTAAATACAGGAGACAAGGTTTCGGGTGTTGTTACATCGGTATCCAATACGGAAGTACACGTTGATATCGGCTCGAAAGTTACAGGCATACTCACACTTGAAAATGTGACAGACGATCCTTCCGCAAAGCTTGAAAACCTGTTTAAAGTAGGTGACAAGATCGAAGCGGTAGCAGTAAGAGTAAGCGACATCGACGGTATTGCAACGCTTTCCAAAAAGAAAGTAGACGCACAGAACAACTGGCAGAAGATCGTTGAGGCAGCAGAAAACGACACCGTTATCGAAGGCAAGATCACCGAAGTCGTAAAAGGCGGCGTTGTCGCTTATGCCCTTTCGAACAGAGTATTCATTCCCGCATCTCAGACAATGGTTCCGAGAAACGGAAATCTCGCTTCTATCGTAGGCACGGTACAGAAATTCAAAATAATAGAAGTAAACCCCGAAAAACATCATGCAGTAGGTTCGATACGCAAACCCGCAGTAGAAGAGCGCAAAGCAAACGAAGAAAACTTCTGGGCTAATATCGAAGAGGGCAAGCACTACGTAGGAAAGGTAAAGAGCCTTACAAACTACGGCGCATTTGTCGATCTCGGCGGAGTTGACGGTATGGTACATAGCTCCGAGCTTTCCTGGACAAGAATATCCAACCCGAAAGATGTAGTATCTATCGGAGACGAAATCGAAGTTTTCGTAAAAGCTTTCGACCGTGAAAAAGGAAGAGTTTCCCTCGGATACAAGACAGAGGAAACAAACCCCTGGAACGAATTCACATCCAAATATCAGGTAGGCGACGTTGCCGACGCGAAGATCGTTTCTATAATGCCTTTCGGCGCATTTGCACAGATCCTTCCCGGCGTTGACGGTCTTATCCACATTTCCCAGATCGCCAATAAGAAGCTCGCTACTCCCGCAGAAGTTCTCAAAAAAGGCGATGAAGTTAAGGTTAAAGTTATCGACATCGACACAGAGAACAAAAAGATCAGCCTTTCCATCCGTGCTCTTCTCGATGAAGAAGCTACGGGCGACGCAGAAGAAGCTGACGCAGAATAATTTTTAATAAAAGTAAAAACTCGCGGACATTCGGCGGGTGCTCGTAAGAAAGTAATTCACCAAAAATTACAC
>ULQL01058693.1_pt1 | contig 17891 bp, 26 predicted proteins | sample 1954411 | NCBI WGS metagenome assembly ULQL01 (sample SAMEA4835654, study PRJEB28245) | human gut metagenome | biome: gut microbiome; material: fecal sample | place: Denmark | collected 2008 | reverse complement strand
AATAACAATCCCCGCCCCTGTACCACTGCTCCACGCAGCTACAGGGGCGGGTTATTTTTTGCATAAAAAAATCACCGGATCAAACGTTTTCACATTCGATCCGGTGCTCATGATATACCTTATGTTTTCAGATGTTCCTATACAATACCCTGTGCAGTCATAGCATCTGCGCATGTTTTCAGCATTTTAGCCACTTTACAGCACTTTTGTCGCCCACCTGTCGCCTACTATTTTCTGACAATTGAGTTTTATTCAATTTATCTCCAGTTTTTCTATGCTGTGGGTTCAATTTCTTATTGTAAGAATGTATGATAAATATTGTCACAAAACCAATACAAATTTTCCACAGAATCCTTATAAAAAAATTCTCATAGACAGGATCACAATTCCATAAATCAATGCTGCATCCAGGATAAGTGTGAATGCAGAATCAAGAAATTTATTTCTTTTGATTCTCATATCATTTTTCTGCATTTCCTTTACCCAGCGATTCATATTATCAATACCACCAATGGCTTCGATATTTTCTGTTGTATACATATCTTTGTAGACTTTATTCATTCCATCATCCTCCTTATATTCAATCGTTTCGATTACACCATTATTGTAGCATTTTATATTCATATTGTCAATACGTGTAGAAAGCAGAAAGCCGCCGCTCTCTGCTTTTTCTATCACTCAATATTTATGTTGTTTATCATTTTTTCAGAATGAATTTGTCTACCATTATTGGTATAGCTATGTTCTTTCCTTTTTTCAGATAGCAACAGCCCTATAATGCCTGCTATAAAAATAAATCCTATTATTATCAGTATAATTATTTGGGTTTTTGTTCTCTTGTTCATAAGCTCATACCCATAATAAGTTGATTGATAAAATCCGGATTATTTTCAAATCCGTTCCGATGAATAGCGCTGGTTCCTATTTCATCCTTGCTTGATACCTCTGTTATATATTCTAATGTCCTTTGCTCGAATTTTCCTTCTCTAACAAGAATTTTTAGTGCTTCTTTTGAAGGTAATCCCCTATGATATGGTCGATCAGATGTTAATGCTTCAAATGCATCTATAGTGTGCAGCATCTGTGCTTTCTCATATACATTATTATTATCATAATGTCCCAAATCTCGGATGGTCAACGGTCGAAATCCATGATGATATAATACAATTCTGCATATATCTTCCTCTACTTTTATTGAATTCAACATACAATAGCCAAAGTACGAATGTAAGTCTACCAGTTCTCTCTCCAAACCAGTCAAACGCTCTTTTTTATCAAGTATATCAAATGGAACGTATGCTTTTCCAATATCGTGGAATAGAGCTGCACACATCAATTTATGGTCTGTCAGATTAAGATATTCTTCCACCTCTGCCGAGATCATCATTACTCTTACCGAATGATTGTATGTAGTAGAATCTAATCGCCTGAGCATTTCACCCGCCTGCATGTTTATTTCCTGATTTTTCATTTATCCCTATTCTCCTCATTGCTACTCGTTTCCTATCAGTTCATTCTGTTTCTGCAGATCACTTTCTAATTCATATCTATGATTCAGACAGTAATCTTTTAACTCCGGATGTGAATGCGATAAACTATATAAGTCATAATACCTTTTGTTATCTCCCAACACATGAAAAAAACTCTGATTATCTGCTACAGCTATTGTTATTTTCTTATTTGTTTCCATCCTTGTTACCTTCCTCTATGCTTGTTAATCGGTATAATATTACTCTCCTCATTTCCAATTTGCTTTTTTTCTTCCTCATCGTCATTACTATACACATTTTGCTGCATTCCGTATTGATCTGGTTCATCTGTAATGTCATTAAACAGATCTTGCAAAATATCAATACAATTCTGCTCTGTTTCTAATCCATAATGTCCATTATTCAGGTTTTCCGTTAATGAATTCCAAGAACTCCAGCAACAGTATGTTCCATCACTACTTTTAGCTGTAACAGTATATAAATAATAATCATCCGGATGATTAGATTTTCTATATACATGGCAAATTGATGTTCCTGGGAAAGCTTCATTAAAATATTCTTTTAAAGAATTTACAACCTGATCCGGAATGCAAGTCATATTGGGCTGACGATCTTTTATGAAATTCAATATATTTTCTTTTTCCAGAAATTTATGTACAGCCGGCATAGCTTTCTTTATGGTCATACTATCCGGCGTCTCTGACAAACCTTTATACACAATAGGTATCAAATTATCTAAAATGCGTTTGGTAATATTTAACTCTGGATGCTGATCTCTATAATACTCATTAATCATTGTCTTTACATCATTATCATTCACTCTCATTTTTCCTCCCTACTTTAGCTCGATATATATATCTGCTGGTGCAAAATATAATTCAATATTTTGTATATCATTCAAATACAGCTCGTAGGCTATCATTGCAGTATTATCTGTATTATATATAAATAGATATGGTTTATCCGAATCTGACATAGACAGATAATAAGTATATCCTGCAATGTCTGGATGTTCACTGTCAAAAAAGCCATTGAAAGTACCACCTTCGCCAAATTCGTAAACCATTGTATCTGATATTACCCATTTACCTATTATCTTACTTTGAAAGATATCTAAAACTGAATCACTATAATTTCCTTGAAAATCTTCATTTATACTTACTACAGGCTCACTGATAATTGAGTCTTCAGATTCCATCTCGACATCTTCAAAAACCGTATCTCCAGTAGATTTAGATGATGCCCCCATTATTGTTTTTTTATCTGTAGATTGTTCTGACAAAATCAATAAAAAAATTGAAACGATGATAATATCAATCAACGTTAATGTTGCCATTAAAAATCGTATTCTATTCTTATCCATATTTTCCCTGCTAAATTATGAGTTTTACATCATCCAGATCCATATAATCCTTTACCATTTCAAGTTCTCGCTTGGAAAACAATAATACTGCATTTTTTTCATGTTCCTTTTTGCGATAGAAAAAGTAAAGTGCATTATTCATCATCACAAACGGTCTTTTATAAGGATTGGCATTAGCAATACCACCCTTTCTTAATGCAAGTAGCGAATAATTTGAAGTTATTCTTCCTGATTTATCTGGGGGACAAAATGTTTCTTTGTCTATGCAATACACTCTGCTTTGTTTTAAGTTCAACTTATCAAGCGGAATAAGTACTGCGTCCAGGACATTTAGCACATATTTTTCTTTATGTATATCACTTATATATCGTTCTTTTTCATCCACAAGAAAATTGTCTACTTTTATAAATTCAGGATGCTCTCCTTGCAGATTGCAGGGCAAACCACAATACCTGTAGCTTGTCAAAAATCCGTTTATTTTGATAGCTACCACATCATTTGCTTTCAGTTCTATCCGGCCAGCTCTTACGAAGAATGCCAGATCTTTAAGAATATCCTCAAGTGAATCCCCATCAAAATGCGCAGTCTTTATCAAATCATAATATTTACTTTTTCTGTAATCTCTGATAAATTCACGAGGGCGGAATATCCCATAAATGTTTTCATATAAAAACAGTAACTCATATCGTTCACTTGTAATATGGTATTTGTCCATTACCGTTATATATTTACTCAAAAAAGCACCTCATTTCCAATATAAAAATTGTAAAAGGAAATGAAATGCTTTTTGTTTCATATTAGGCAAAATATTCTTCTTTTAATTGTATTTTCCACAACTTCCGAACAAGTCTTCAAAATCAAGTCCAAGTACATAGCACACTTTCAAAGCAGTATCTACATGTATTGCAGAAAAATCTCTTTTTCCATACAAATAATCATTCAAGCGCTGGACTGTTATACCGCACAATACACAAATATCCGAGATTGTGTAATCCGATTTGTATAGGGCGTCCAGAATTGTCCTGGCTATTTTTTCATCAGGCATTATATTCATGGATGATTTAATATGATAGAAAATAGGAATTATATATTTTTCATAATCAGCAAGCGTTATAACCTGTCCGGCAATATAATTTTTAGGATTCTGAATAAAGAAATCATTATATAAATCATAAATATTTTCCAAATTATCAGCAGTCACTTTCCCTCTGCTTTTAATCTGAGCAATCCTTGCATATATCCTTTTCTTCAAATTATTAAAATCCAAATCAATCGGATGCTCATTACGCCATTTTTCCACTGACTTTCTCACCTCTGTGTCAATAGAATAATATTTTTGAAAGAACTCCTCTACCGGTATATCCAACAATCGAAACATTGTTATACACTTATATACCGGAAGATGTTCAAACAGTTTTTCACCTGATTCATAGTATGATACCATTCTAGGTGTAATATCTGCCATTTTTCCGAATTGGCGAACAGAATACCCTTTTTGCAACCGGCAATTTTTTATAAATTCGTTTCCTGCCATAGTTTCACCTCACACATTAAGTGTAGCATTATATATTCTCATTGTCAAATATAAAAAAGAGCCTGGCATATTCCAAGCTCTAGTTAAAATATCTTTAAATACCCTTTTTATGAATTTGTGTTTCCAGTATGTAACCATCCTCAAACTTCCATCTATTGAGATTATGGTCCTGATACAGTCTCATGCACTTACCATGCTGCTTTTCTTCTTGCATAATATTGTCTTTGTCATACTGCATTTGACAAAATAATTGATCCGCTTCTTTTTGACAAATACTCATTTGCACACCCTAAAATTCTAACTTAAAATTTTGATTTGTTTCCGGATAACACAATTGCATATTTGAATCTTCATCAAAAGATAATTTATATTGCACAACAGATGTCTTACCCTCATTATAAATATTCACATTTGCAACATACGGTGCACTATTATCTTCTAGGCTGATCACTTCATATGAATAACCCTTGACATCCGGATTATCTGTGTCAAAGAAACCATCAAAACTGCCATCAATTTCAAAGTGCATTACTTTCGTATCATCAAGATTTACTGTGCTCCCCTGTAACAGCGTAGCATGTCCGATAATTATAGCATCATACTCACCGGTTGATATTTTACTGATAAACCTCTTACGATTATTTTTTTCAAAATCCTTTTTCGTCGTAAGCAGAATATTCGCTGCCGGATATAAATTTAAAAATTCTGCTGCCATTTGACCAGTTAAATGATTCGGTACTACTATCATAGGCTTATTCGCAAGACCGAGCCTTTTTAATTCCATTGCTGCCGCAGCCATTTCATAAGATTTTCCAGCACCAACACAATGCGCAAGTAATGTATTTCCGCCTCGAATAATTCTTGCCACAGCATTCTTCTGATGTGGACGAAGCTCTATATTCGGATTCATACCGGGGAAAGTGAGATAACTACCGTCATATTCTCTTAATCTGATATTATTAAACCTATCATTATAAATTCTGACATACTTTTCCCTCCGATCAATATCCGAAAAAATCCATTCAGCAAACTCTTCCTTAATAAGCTCTGCTTTTGAACGTGCCAGCATAGTAGCCTGTTGATTTACCACATAAGTGCAGCTGCCATCTGCATTATCTATTCTATCCTTAACTGTTATCTGCCTTAAATTCAAAAGATTCTCATAAATCTCCAATGCACTCATCCTATCAGTTCCGTAAGAACTTTTGTTTTCTGTAGATGTACAAGAAGATTTATTTTGAATAAAATATGTATTCAACATGGCACTATATTCTAAATGAATACTACTCTGTCTCCAATACGGTATCTTAAACTTATCATACATAAATTGTTCATAATCTTTGGGGCTGATCCAGTTAGCACCAATTTTAACAGTTATTTCAGATGCATCTAAATCATTCGGAATCACTTGCTCCAGAGCATTTATGTTTTCCTGATACCTTGCATCAGTGATTACTGCCAGCTTTGCAGATGCAATTTTTTTACGGACATCACCTGAAAGATATTCTTCCCTCGTCTCATACCCTTCATATTCATCACTAGGATCCGCTTTATCCGGATTTAGATATATTTCTCCATGCAATTCATTTAGCAATCTGCTGTAAAGGAATGTCTTTTTCAACCGCTTCAATAAATACAACTGAAAAATCATCAACATCAACTGCTGTGTTCTTTTTCAGGAATGAATCTACCCATTCCAAATGTTCAGGTGTAATTTTCAGATTATTCATAAAACCTGCAATCTGAAACAGGAAACGCTGGTCCGTTCCAAATTGCTCCGCTACTCCACTGATATATTGTAAAACATCTTCTCGTACTCCCAAAGACGCATCTTTCTGAAGATTGCTGCAAACAAACCGATATAACGCTTTATTGTTCTGTTCCAACTTACTAAAAATATCACTTACATCCGACATATTTTTGTCTTTTAAATATATAATTCTGCATTCATTGTTCATAGGTATCTCCTCTCAAAACAAATTCATTGAATAATCGTTTCTCCTTCTGTTCCAGGTTCATAGGTATTTTCCGTATCATCATATATAATTTCTGTACCAAATTCTTCGTACTCCTCCACTCCGACATCTCCCTCATTTACAATATTTCCATCCTCATTAGAACCAGATTGTGACTGAATATTTTCTGTCTGAACCTCACCAGAAGTTCCTTCTTCATCACGTTTGTCAATCCCTGTTGACGGATCATAAATCAGGTTGCCAAAATCATCATATAACTTAATAGGATCATTCCAATTTATATTTTTATCATACGGACTACCATTATATAAAGTTTCATTGCCTGATGCCACATACCGAAACATTCCCGTACCTGCCACGTAGTAATAACCTGTTTTGAACCATTCCGGAATTTTAATTTCAATACAATTACTGTGCAGGAAATCATAATCATATGTAGTAAATGATTCTAGTGCACCGAATGTATGGATATTGGCTTTCATCTTAAAATCCTGATAAATTGTTCCTGTATACCATTCACATATATAATCTTTATCCTTGTCCAGATTATGTATCTACAGGCAGAAAAGATGGTTAAGGAACTTGTAGACGAAGCCAGAAAAGAGAATTACAGCACTTATGGAAAGTATGATTTTTCTAATAGTGCATCAGAAAATATTTTAGCCGGAAATCGCAGGAGAAGGGCAATATAGCCATTGATTTTGTTGTTGAAAGATTGTGAAACTGATATAATACATATAATGGTGCTACTTTCGTAGCGGTAAAGATACCGACTGCCAGTAGCACTATTTTTTATGTTTAAAACAGTGTTGACAAAATGAATATATAATGCTACACTAAATATAAGGAAAGATGCATAGATTGGAGGTTATGATATGAATAATAAAACCTATAATAAATCAATGAGAAAATTATATTTCAGATTCTTTTTTAGAAATCATAAATCAGTAAAAAGACTTTTAATTGTATTCTTAATATTGCTTATAGTGAACTGTGTAAAGACTGGAATCGGTACAATAAAAAGCAATCATAATCTTTTGACAGGTCTTGAAGTGCTGGATCAGGATACCTTTATAGAAAGCCTGAAGTCTATAGACTCTGACATTGCAGGGATGACACAGTACGATAAATACAAAGCAGGTCTGGACTATCATGATGGTTCTGATTCTGATCATGATGGATTGACTGACAAAGAAGAAATTGAAGTTTATAACACTGATCCGCTGAAAAGCTCTACAATGGATGATTTATATACAGATGGATATAAGGTAGTAAACAATATGGATCCGTTGCAGGCATATGATATGGAGAAACCTGAGTTTACAAATAACCAGTGTAGTGAGGTTGTGTTAAGCGCAGAGAATGTAAACGATCTGGAAGCAGTAGTTGAGGATGTTACAGACCGTTATTCTCTTTCTGATTATGGAATAAATAAGATTTACAAGGGATATTGGATCTATAATTATTCAGGAACAGTTACAATCGATCTGACACAAGTAATTGATACAAACGATGAAATAGATATCTGGGTATATGAGGGTGACTTTTTAGTATACGGACTTTCTGATTTGGAAAAATGCAAATATCAGTTAAATGGAAACCAGGCAGAACTTTCCTATGACTTTAATGGAGAAAGTGCTTATTATATATACATTACTGAAAAAACAACTCCCATGGATAAGATTTTTGCAACTGCATCTAAGAAAATGCAGCTCAATAACTCTAAAGATGATGAAATCGCATTCTTACTTAAAAATTCATCTCTATTATATACGTTGCATATTACTAAAATGGATGTATATTATCCGGAGCAGGACACAGATGAAGGCAACGAGAATATGAAAAAACGTGCAATGGAGATATACCAGCTCAATGATACTGACAGAATCAATTTCATAGCATCCAACATAGATGAAATTCAAATGAAATATGAGAAGCTCAAGAGCCGGGTTCCTGGAATGGAAACAGGGGACGGAGTTGTATGGAGTGGAAAAGAAAAGAATAATTTATGGCTGCTTATATTCGGCTATTGGTACCATGATGATGGCATTGTAGCATCAGATACTGTGAATGGAAGTAATTCAGATGATTCGACTCAAGTAGGTTATAATAATTATCATACGACATTTGATCCTTATGTTGATGAATTGCCTTTCCAGAATTTTGAGTCTGAATATGGGACATCAGGAAATTGTACTGGCATTGCTCATTTAACTTCTTATCTGTTTAATACCGGCACTTATCCATCCAGCGGAAGCTATAATGGCATTACTTGGGATTTAAATGGGGATAACAACAACACAACATTGATGGATGCAGGATTATCAGATTATAAGACAAATACTTTCGTAGACGACAATTCTTCTCCGTTGAGCAATTACCTCGGAGATAAGCTTAGCTCTGGTGAACAGGAATTTGTTAAAATGATTGGAGCAAGCTTCCAGGAAGCATCGGAGAAGCTGCCGTATTTGAATGAGTATATGATCAGCAATGATTGGAGCGTTGACTGGAGCGTTGCTGAGACAATGATGGACTATCTCGATCAAGGGAAAATATTAAATATTGGTTTATACTTAAAACAGGGTTCCGGACATGAAATAACCGTATATGATTATTATTTTAACAATGCCGGAGAATTGATATTCAGAGTATATGACAGTAATATTCCACAGAATCGGCTGGATGATATGGAGCTTACCTGTGATGGCGCTTGCTATCTCCAGTGCAAGAAAATCCTAAGAAGTGATGGAACTTATGGAATGGCATATTTATATTATCCCCTTAAAGGAGAAACTAATTATCTTGCATCTTCCAATGCAAGCATCATGAGCAAAAGTTCAATTATTATCTCTGATGAAAATTGGAACGTATTGAACTAACAAGATTGAATGAAGGGAGACAATACTATGAAGGTTAATAACTTTATCCAGGTATTTGATATGAATGATAGTTCAGAAAAAAAATTATATTTAAAAGGTGTGTTAGTAGGCAATTACAGAAATGATATATTTTCAAAATGGTATGCTACACAGGAAATTCAAATTGCAGATTTTGAGAAATATATTTGTAAGAGATTAGAAGGCGTTGTAGGTTACTCTATCATGAGTGGACAAGACATTCTTCGTGCAGATAAGGATTGCCGGCAGAAAAAAGGAATGGGTATTGCAGATTGGGTACAGAACTGGATGCAGAAAGAGACCAGGGAGGAGCTGCTTGTTAATGGATGATTTTTCCTTAATCGTTAATCTTCCAGAGGTCTTTGATGAAAAGGTAGCAAAAGAGCTTAGAAGTTCATTGGAAAATCTATTGAATGACTATTTCACAGCATTTTCGGAGATAGCAACAGATCTTCATAAAAGATATCAGGTATTCCAATGCGGAACGAGCATTGAATTTGAAAACGGGAAAACGTTCCAGATATTATTTACGCAGCGCTTTGACAAAAATGCAATTAGTATAGGTATGGTAAATGATTATGGTATTTGTGATAAAGTTATGGATTATGAAGATGCAGTAATTATTAACAAGTATGCATTGGAAATGAGCACCAGGATTCATGATCAGAGGATAGCAGCCAGCACAGATATATTTAAGGGACCGGCACAAGTAGAAGGCGTATATAGTATGCCTGTATCTGGAGACACGAAAATGCCAATTTACAAATCTCGTGATAATAATTATAATTTCGTTGACGGACCAGGTAGAGTTGTCATGAACCATAAAAAATGATTTGCGCCAAATTGGCGCAATACAGAAAACGCCCTGAACAGCGTGAGGAGGGATAGTAAAAATGAAAGCGTTTGAATATACTCAAAAGAGAAATTTAGAAAATCTTTCCCAGGATCAGCAACGATTCACCGCTAAAATGATAGTGAATGAAGTACAGAAAATTGCAAGGGAGAATAATATCAGCGAAGAACAGGCCTATTGGGGATACACACATGGACTGTACGGAGCTGATCGGAAGATGGGAGAATAAACAAAAAATTCTTTCTAGTAACGGAGGTGTTTTTATGATAATAATTGATAAGAAAAATTATGAAAAATATCTTGAAGACAGTGGAGTAGATTCTTCGTGGAAAAAACGTGATTTTGTTTCCGAAGTAGAAAAATACATGGAATCTTCGTTGAGTAAAGTTCTTCTCGTAAGTGGTTTGAGAGGTACTGGAAAGTCGATTGGAGTATTGCAGGCCATGCAGGGGAAAGATGCAGTATATATCATAATGGAAAAAGGAATTCATACATCGGCGGATGAGGTGATGCGGGTTTTAGAATCCCGTACAGAAAAAATAATTATTCTGGATGAATATACCTGGATTGAAAATAGAAAAAATTCAGAATTGGATGGATTTCTATTTACCCTTGTGAGTCATGGAAAAAGGATTGTAGTAACAGGAACGGAGTCATTATCTCTGGAAGCACTAAAGACAGGACCGTTGATTCATCGTGCAATTACGCTTCATACAACTCATATGTCTTTTCCAGAGTATTGCAGAATATATGATAAGCCAATGGATCAAAATACGTGTGACATTTACCTTACGCAGGGTGGTATATTTGAGAGCTATGTTATTAATAATGAGCATACAATGGCAAACTATATAGAGGAAGCTATTATTGCCAATCTAAAAGGATATATACGGGATTATCGCCCACTGTTTGATGACACAAAAATTTCAAATATTATATATACACTTTTATACAGGGCAGTATGGGATTTGCTACGATGTAATCCAAAACTTTTACAGAGTAAAGATAATGTAGATACGCAGCTTGCTTTGGATAGATTGGGTATTGATCTGGAAAGTACCCAGATCAGTATAAATGATATCAGAGCTGTAGCAGACCTGTTATGCAGCGTTGGTGTACTTGTTAAAATCCCCAATTTGTTGAATGAGATGGAAAATATTCAAGACGAATTGTTTAAGGGATATAAAACATATATAGTGAATCCGTCTTTGACATGTCAGTTTATAAAAACGGTATTTCCAGATTATGATAATATGGGAAGTATTCTTGGACTGGTATATGAAGCCAACTGCATGGTAGATATGTATTTTCAGAAACAGGCTGCTGATACGATTTATTATATTGAATCAAAAGAGGCGGATAATTATGAAATTGATATTGTGATTTCAGCTAATGATGATTCACGTAAAAAACAGTTCTATTTATTTGAGTGTAAACACAGGTATAAAGTGAATGTGCATAATGAAAACTGGTCTATTGTGAATGGTAAGGTAGATGATGCATTGAAAGATAAATTTCCGGATAGTGAAATATGTGGCAGATTTATTATTCATCCGGGAGAAACTGATTGGCAGACACATATTTCAGGAAAAGAAGTTGCTGTTGTTAACCAGGATGAACATTTGTATAAATACTATAATTTCGACAAATTAAAAGAAATTGTACAAAAGAAAACTCCTGATGTTCATGTAAAAAAAAATAAAATTAGATAAAGAATGGTTTTGTTTAAAAGAGCTATCCCATGAAAACGGATGGCTCTTTTTTCGTGCATTATGTTGCGCCAATTTGGCGCAGACTTTTTCTTATCTGTGTAATGGTGGGGTGTTAGGGGCTTGCCCCTTGCTGCAAATCCGCCTGGCGGTTTGGGTGCATAAATCAGACGAGCAAGCGAAGCGGTGGGAGTATGCATTTATGCGTATCCTGTTACATGAAATTAGGGTGTTTTATGGAGGTTCTGGAGGAAAAGTATATCTGATGGTCAATGATACTGAAAATATTTGCGCCAAATTGGCGCAATGTTTATTAAACGCAATTTATCAGAGGAAAAATGTCTTTTTCCATAACAAATGCAGATAAGCTGTGAGGTATGCTTATTTACAATAAGTGAGGTATGCAAATATGGAATTAACAGAGATTATAAATATACTTCAACAGGAATATCCCAATAAGGTGATTGTTGATCTTTCCGAATATGAATCAGAAGAACATCAAACTTATAAATATTTGTTTGAACAATTATCTCAGAAGTATGCTGAAAAATTGAATGAGGTAGGAATGCTTGCAACTGATCAGCAAAATTATGAAAAAGAGATCGCAGAGTTATCGCAAAAAAATGCATCATTAGCAGCACAGATGGAAAGCGTGAATCAATCTACCATTAACTCATTGGGTGTGATTAAGGAGTATGTAAATCTTGGCATCGTTGTATCAGATATTATGATCCGGCCTGTTGAGAGTAATCAAACAGACTTACATCCGGAAACTTTTAAAAAGAGTATATCTGAACTTCCGGGAATATATGAAGGAAAGCGTCCGAGTTGGTTCTCCCCTTTGCAGCATGAGTTATCGAAGCAAAATGTAAAAAAGAAGAATGTGAATCGGACGATGCCCATATTAAAAAACAAGTTATTGTTTTGGAAAACAGAAAGTGGAAAAAATATTGATCAGATTGCCACGGATTATGAACAAAACAGGAAAAAGAATATTTTGGAAGTCATTCAAATCTTCTTCTGCACCCAAAAGCCATTGTTTTTCATCTTTTATTGCCTGGCTACATTCATTTATGTATTCATCAACACTCGAATATGAATCAACATATTCTCCCTTATTTACATCCCAATGCACAATTTGATCCCAATCTTCAGGATTGGCTATATCCTCCTCCAAAGATGCTATTGTTCTTTTTTCATCCTCTATTCTTTCTTTTATTTCCTCCAAATCGGAAAATTCACGACCAAACATATTATCTCCGAAGAAAAAGTGAATCATATTTTTTTCCGGTTCATCTAGAGCAAACCAACACCTCTCTGCCCACTGATCTGCATACATTCTTTCATCGCTGCCATTGGTATATGTGCCATCTACCAAATCCCCAATAAAATTTTCCAACAATTCTGCCGGTGATAAATTGTAACTCAATGCTCTCTTGGCCAATCGTTCTACATCCGCATCCGACAAACGAACTTTGTATATTCTTTCCTTAACAGTCTCTACTTCCTGCTTATTATCCTTATATGACATAGCTATCCCTCCATAAAATTCATAAACTACTAAGAACACATGCTTCCGATATATAATGATGCGAGCATTAAAAGCGCAACTCCACATACTTGAATCACATTCATCATTCCTTCACCTCCCTATTTTTCTTATTATCCAAAGGGATAGAGAGGACTCGAACCTCTATAAAAACTCCGGGATACAGTTAGGAGAAAAACCGGAGAACGCTCTACCGTTATGAGCAACTATCCCATAACATCTAAGATTCTGATGTTTAATATTCTCTCTTTTCCAACAGAAGAATAGCATGACGCAGTGCTGCTCTTTGATCATCGTCCACAACAGTTTCTAAAATATCATATAACCTATCAATCTCTTTTTCTGTCATCTTCTTACCCACTTTCATTTTCAATATCAGTTTTAGCTAATAATATATTCCGTATCTCCTATCCAATTATGCAAATCGCAACTGAGCCTGGCTATCATCAATCCTAAGATTTGGTTGCCTTTTTGCTATACACATTTCTGGAAGATTTGCTTTTACAAGTGCTGCAGGAAGTGGCGGACATACTGCATTTCCACATCTGCGCACCTGTTCGCTTCTTGGATATGTCTTTCCTGTGCAGTCATGATCAATTATATAATCGTCTGGAAAGCCCTGACATCCATACAGTTCCTTTGGTTCCAACATCCGTAATCCAATATCGACAATCTGATAATCTTCACCTTCGATAGTAACAAGTCCAAACCGATCCTGTGCAGTTACTGTATCCAAAGGTTCCTTGATATTCTGTCCAGTTCCTTGTCCATAATATTTAATTAAAAAGGCTCTCACTTCTCCGAAGTGACCACCGCCGGCATTTGCTGTCACCGTCCCTAGCGGTTCTCTTACATCCTGTCCTATTCCAGTTTTGTAAAACTTGCTCAGGAAAGATGTAACCAGACCGTATCGGTTGGATCCGTCTACTGTCATAATTGGCTCTTTAATCGTTTGCCCTCGAACTTCTCCTTGCGCTGTTTCAGAATGATACTGAATCAATGTAGGGCTAATCAAACACTGCTGATTTCCTGTTGTGATCGTATGTATCGGATCTTTGCAATTTCCACCCGGATGATTTGTCGTATTCGTTCCCATGTATGGCGCAAGTTTAGGTTCAATAAGACAATGTTCATTTTTACTCACAATCGTAGTCAGCGGATCCCTTACATCCTTACTCCGGTCTTTTGTAAATCCAGTTTGCCCGATTTGTACCATATACGGCTCTACAATCCCATATCCGTGTTTTCCGGTTATAGTCGGCATTGGCTCTCTAATGTCGTTCGGTCTACGCTCACCACCGTGATTGCACTGAATGATAAAAGGCTCTGGATTTTCCAACACAAATTTTTTTAATCCTCTGGCAATGCGCTCCATTGTCTTGGGAGCCAGTGGACGTACCGCCCGGATCCCGTACTTCTCCTTAATCTCTTCGGATGTATCAAAGATGCTCGGACAGGGAAGAGAAAAATCAAGCTGTGTGTATGCTCCAACATACGGTTTGAGAAGTCCTGCTTTTACCTCTTCGCTGTCTGCTGGTGCGTGTGTCGGCTCCGGCCACACAATCGGCTTACCATCGCATCTGGCAATCAGAAAAAATCTCTTTCTCATGGTCGGTGCCCCGTAATCGGCTGCCACCAGTTCCTGGAACTGTACCTCATATATCAACGCCGTTGGTATTGAATGTCCGTGTGTAGCCACCATCTGTAAGAATATCAATGATCTCTTCTTTACTGCAGGCATTAAGTTCTGCCAGAATATGGATCTGCTTTTGTGATTCTTCGCAGTCCTATAATCACATAAAATCTGTCCCTTATCCATTCGTGGCCTCCTTAATTACCCCCCCCCACATAGAAATCATCATAGATTGCCTTGATAACCTCCGCATCGTAGAGTGCATTGTGTTTCTGACCTTTCGGCAAAGCAATTCCTCTGTCCGTAAGTAACTGCTCTCTCGAAATGTCAAAAGCTGCCTTTTCTGAAATATCAAGCATCGTTGCAATGTCCTGATTGATGTCGTGGCAAGCCGGTGTAATAAACTTAGGCAACATCTTAGCGTTACCTACCAATAAGTCAATCAGCAACACCATATCGTAATGTGAGACATCTGAAACGAATACCGCAGCATAATCGCTGTCAAAATTAACATCCATTTCAAGCCACTCCATAAGTTCACGGCGAACATCTGCCTTACTGCCGATTACAGTCGTTGTTTTATTGTCGGCTGCCATACTTTCTTCTAAATCCGCATTGCCACTCAAAATCAAATGATCGAGGACATTCTTCTCGATCCATTCATCACACATACTCTCATTATAGTCCGTCAGTTCAGCATAAAATCTGTCTCCGGTGTCAGAGACAATTCCTATGCTGATAAGAGTTGTGTCCTTGCGTAGGCCGGTAAACTCTGTATCGAAAAAGTAGGTTCTCATGTGGTTTCCTCCGTTTCTTCCGGTGCGGCTGCAAAATTCACTCTTAGATTTGATGTGAACAACGACTGATAGGCCATTGCGTAACTGTAAATCTCTCTATCCAATATCTCATCCTTTATTGCATCCGTGACCGAACTCTGCATGATCGCCGTAGGAATCTTTGATTTTTCATTCTCATAGGCTTTAATCAACACATCTCCGTCATAGCCTTTTGCCAATTCTCTTAATGTCATATCTACTTCTCCGCTTTCTGTGCCTTTTTGGCTTTCTTGGCAGCCTTTTCTTCCTCTGCCATCTCAGGAATGAATTTACGGAAGATGTTGTTGTAATTTCCGTTGTTACCGGCCCACTTCTTAACAATAGCCATAGCCAGTCCTGCCTCTTTGGAGTAGGTATCGCACTTTCTAGGTTTGCGAATGATTACTTCTTTGCCGTCTACGATCTTCTTTTTGGCTTCCACATTATCCATGCAGTTTACGACCGTCTTTGTGCCGTCAGACCAGAACACGATTGTTGCCGGATTCTGGAAAATCACGTTTTCAATGCCGTATGCAGCAATAGGCTTGTCCTCGATCATTGCCTCAACACACAGATTGTTGAAACGGTAAGGACTACCGCAAATATGAGCAACCTTTCCTGCGTAGGTGCTGCCATCTTCACACTCGATTGTTACTTTCTTAAACTTCTTATCAGCTAAACTTCTATCCATATTGTCCTCCTTTAATCCTAAATCCTTAAAAATGTCTCCAAACATTACTTCTCCCGGAATGCCTCGGTTTGCAAAGACCTGTTCCTGGAGCAATCCCATCTGTGCATCATATACTTTATCCATGGTCTTGCCTATCTTCTCAGTTACGCTCGCCACTTTCAAATCCTCCTGGTTGAACTTCGGTGCTTTCATCCACTCGTATTCCATCAGCCTTGTAAGAAGTGGCGGTTCAACACCAATCATTCTTATTCTGTGCCGCCGCTCATTTAGCGAAAAAGCCGTAGCCGTATAGTTTTTCTCGTCCGGGTATAGTCCTTTCGGCAGTATCGGTGGCGTTTTCAGCCACGCACTGATTGGAAAATCGTCAAAATCCGGCATCGGTGGTGCTAATTCCGGTGGTTTCCAAGGATGCTTTTCTTTCTCGTCCATGTGTTTATCCTCCTATTTTCTTTTATGATTAAAGGTTTTCCCTCTAATTCCATTGAAATTGTTCTCTATCTTGGCTTTCACGCAGTCATTTTTCAGATTGCACTTACCGCACTTATCAAGATTTCTGTACGTCTCTATGCCGAAACACGGTCTGAATATCTTATTTATGGCAGACTGCTTCATTTTCACTTCAAAAGGTACTTCAAATCCCTCTTTCAGATGAGCAATATCCGGCATATCATACTCTTCATCCAGTGTAGGCTCAGATATTTCCTTAATTTCTGCAAGCGGTATGGGGTCTCCGAGCCATTCATCCATGATAAAGAGCTGTGGTTTTGTCTCATTTTTCATACATATCCCCCTACGCCTCTATCAGTGTGAATACGCGCCTATATACATCCTTGTCCGGCAGAAGTGACAGCCTATTCAGTGTTGTACCTCCAAGATAAACGTTAAATGTACAATCCCCTATGGTTAATGTTCCTATGGTGCCCGGATCGTTCAGATCCACTTGCACGCTATTGTGCTTATTCAATATCGCCCGTATGGTCTTGCACACTTCCTCATTTTCTTTTTCTGATGCAAGGCAATCAAAACACGGATTTTTATTCTTTGATGATCTCATAATATTCTCCCTCGCACTCTTTCGGAGCCATAGTTCCCCATCCGTCAGCCTTTCTCAGCTCATAATGGGTTCCTCTGTCGATGGCAAAAAGTTCTTCGCCCTTATCAATATTCATTTCCATATTCTTCTCAATGTCATTTACGACAATATTCTGTAAGAAACGTGCTATCATGCCTCTTTCTCCTTTATCACTTCGGCAAACGCCGGATTCTCATGCAGCTTTTCAGTAGGCCATCCCATGTGATGATACAGTTTTTCCATAAATTCAAGGCACTCTGCCTTATCATACGCAAGTAGGAAACACAGTAATTGTTCTCTGTTATACAT
>ULQL01065780.1_pt1 | contig 17896 bp, 21 predicted proteins | sample 1954411 | NCBI WGS metagenome assembly ULQL01 (sample SAMEA4835654, study PRJEB28245) | human gut metagenome | biome: gut microbiome; material: fecal sample | place: Denmark | collected 2008 | reverse complement strand
AATTCTTTTGCCTACTTTTCTTATAAGAAAAGTAGGTTATTTTTGGAGAGAGCGATATTTTTTTGATATCATTATCATGTCGGAAAGCATATCGTCTTTTTTGACAGGATCGCGCAAAAGTGCGGACGGATGGTATACCGCACATATTTCGTATTTTCCGCGCCTGACGAAAATACCGTGCTCCTTTGTTATCTTGAAATCCGGCTTTATAAGGCGCATGGCGGCGATTCTCCCCAGACAAACGATGATATCGGGGGATATTGCCGCTACCTGTTCGCGAAGATACCCTATACAGGCGTCCTCTTCTTCGGGAAGAGGATCGCGGTTTTGCGGCGGACGGCATTTTAATATATTTGTTATGTACACGTCGTTACGGTCTATGCCGACGGCGCCGAGGTATTTGTCAAACAATTTTCCTGCGGCTCCGACGAAGGGAATACCCGAAAGATCCTCGTTCTGACCGGGAGCTTCGCCTACGAACATGAGCCTTGCATTGGAATTTCCGATTCCGAAAACAAGGTTTGTACGAGTTTTGCCGAGAGGGCATTTCATACAGCCGGAACATTCTCTTTTTATTTCTTCAAGCGTTTTTTCTTCCATGTAAGACTCCCGCATTTTTTGTTTTCCAAACATAATGAATATTATATTTTGATTTTACCAAAAAATATCGGAAATATCCATACATAGAAGAAAAAATTTAATATCGTTTTTTATAATATCGGGAAAAATGAAACGCTATGCTATCGCGGAAAGAATTTTCACCGCATTTTTCCCGCAGATAAGGTCGCAATGCTCCTTTATGTATGAAAACGTGTTTTCGTCTGAGAGTCTTGTTCCGAATTCTCCTATAAACATATTTTCGAAAATTGAGCAGGACGGTTTTGTCTTATATGAAATTTTGTCTGAAAGCATAAGGTAATATCTGTTTTTAACGTGGCTTTCTTTTTTTTCGGTATATACCGTGCTTTCTCCCACATACCCGCGAAGACTTAAAAAACGGCAAACGTTCAAAAGCTCCGATATCGAAGAAAATCCGTATATCGTCATAAATGTTTTCTCAAAAGTTTCCGGCAAATTATCTTTCGGGCAATTCATTTTTTCCTCCGTCGTACAAGGATGTTCCGTTTTTGTTATAAAAATTACACATCCTCCGCTTTTGGACGGGAGCGCATCTATCCGTATTTTTCCGCTCGCGGCATCAAATCCCGTTTTCTTTTTTGCTTTGTCGAGAATATCCCATACGGCGCGTCTTGTTTCGGTATTTTTGTAATCCAGGTTTTCGTTGCTTATATTGAAATCGTCCATATCCGCTCTTGTGAGTAATATTTCAAGCTTTTCTTTTCCTATAAGATTGAGTTCCAAAAAAATCACCTTCCCGATTTTATTATATACTATCACGGTGTAAAAAAGATAGGCTAAAAATATGGTAAAACGATCGTAAAGACGCGGTTTTGATAGAATATACTTGCAAACATTTTCTTTTCGTTGTATTATAATATAAATAACAGAATTTTTTATGTTCGGAGATTATAAGAATGGAATTTTCAAAAGAGAAGCAAACGATTTTTTCGGGCGTACAGCCCAGCGGAAATCTTACGATAGGAAACTACCTCGGCGCCATAAAGAACTGGGACGCGCTCCAAGACGCATATAACTGTATATATTGCGTTGTGGATATGCATTCCATAACGGTAAGACAGGATCCCGCAGTGCTTCGCCGCCGCACGCTTGAAACGCTGGCGATATATATAGCGAGCGGTCTCGACCCCGAAAAAAATGTAATGTTCGTGCAGAGCCATGTCCCCGCGCACGCACAGCTCGCATGGATACTCAACTGCTATACAATGTTCGGCGAATTATCCAGAATGACGCAATTCAAGGATAAAAGCGCCAAAAATGCGCAGAATATAAATGCCGGACTTTTCACATATCCGTCTTTGATGGCTGCCGATATACTTCTTTATTCGGCAAACCTCGTTCCCGTCGGAATAGATCAGAAGCAGCACGTAGAGCTCGCAAGGGATATAGCGGAGCGTTTTAATCAGATATACGGCAATACTTTTACAGTGCCCGATGTCTATATGCCCAAAACAGGTAAGAAGATATATTCTCTTTCCGAGCCGACCAAAAAGATGAGCAAATCCGATGAAAACGAAAATGCGTTTGTCGCCATTCTCGACCCGCGCGATACCATAATAAGAAAGTTCAAGCGCGCCGTCACCGACAGCGATACTGTCGTAAGATATGCCGAGGGCAAAGACGGAATAAACAACCTTATGTCTATATACTCTTGCTTTACGGGAAAGAGCTTTGAAGAAATAGAGAGGGAATTCGACGGACGCGGTTACGGAGATTTCAAGCTCGCCGTAGGCGAAGCGTGCGCAGACGCTCTTGCTCCGTTGCAAGAGGAATATAAAAGGCTCATGAACGACAAAGCATACCTCGAAAAGATTCTTTCGGAGGGGGCTTCTCATGCTTCCTATATAGCCGACAGAATGGTTTCGAAAGTTTATAGAAAAGTGGGATTTCTGGCAAAAAAATAAAAGAACGGACGGCTTTTGCCGAGATGTACGATTTTTTTGTATCGGATAATGTTATCCTTTTATCAATAACATCTGTCTCACTTGTTTTTTCGTTTATTCTTACGCCGTTTATAAAAGAAACGGCAAAGCGCATGGGCGTTATAGACGTTCCGCGCGACAATAGGCGTATGCACAAAGACGCCGTGCCGCTTATGGGCGGCGCCGCGATGATAATTTCGTTTATACTTACCATACTTCTGTTTTTCAACTCGTATTATGAACCTGTATCGAACAATATTGTGTTCGTCGTGGCGGGGGTGCTGCTTTGCGGTGTTTTCGGGCTTTTAGACGATGCGCTCGCATTGAATCCGTTTTATAAGCTCGGATTTCAAACGTTGCTCGCGGCGTTTTCCGCGTTTTTTATATCGCGGATAGAAGCGTTTACTTTGTTCGGGAGAGTTTTTTCTCTCGGTGCTTTCTCTTTTCCCATAACGGTATTCTGGATATTGTTTATGATGAATGCGATAAATCTTACAGACGGAATGGACGGACTTGCCTCCGGTGTCTCCGCAATAAGCGCATTCTCTCTTTCGGTGTTGCTTTTTATTTACGGAGAACGCGATTTTTCGCTGTTGGCGGTCTGCGTCTGCGGAGCGTGCCTCGGTTTTCTTCTTTACAATTCGAATCCCGCGTCCGTGTTTATGGGCGAGACGGGCTCGGCTTTTCTGGGATTTATTCTTTCGACTCTTTCGACAAGACTTTTTTCATCGTCTAATCCCTCTCCCGTATCGACTGTATTTCTTTTGTTCATACTTCCGATATCGGAGACCGTAAGCTCGTTTTTCAGAAGGATTTTCAGCGGGAAAAACCCGCTTTTGCCTGATAAAAAGCATATACACCATCTTCTTTATAACCGCGGATTTTCCGTAAGGAAGATTTGTATAATATTATATACTTTTGCGGCGGCGTCCTCTTTTTCCGCCGTGATATATCCGGAATACGGGGCGCTTTCGGCGCTGATATTTGCCGCTTCCATCGTGTTTATAAGATTAAGTCTTGACTCGGAGAAAAAAATTTACGACCGTCATATTCGCTGATATTGTTTTGAATTTTTACACGGATAAAACCAAAACCTTCGGTTGACCGACGATTTTCGGAATCGTTGTATGAACCGTATCAAAAAATACACAAAAAAGGAGAACCGTTATGAAAGAAAAGATAAAAAAGCTTCTTAAAGGTAACGGTTCTCTTACGCTGTTGTCTATAATATCGCTACTTACTTTGTTCTTTGTTGTCTGCGTTATGGTGCTGTCGATAGTATACAGGGCGGGAATAATAGAATTTCCGTTTGACTCGAAAACTTCTTCCGAAACGGACGAGCCGTTTCTTCCGTCGTCAGACGGCGGAAACAAGAATGTGATTTATTCCGATCTCAATACAAAAGAGAATATCGAAAAGCTTATCTCCTCTTTTCCGTACTATAACGATTTTTATGCCGAATTCTATATTACATATATTTATGAATCGTATAATATAGAATTTTACAGGGTATATAAGCATTCCGACAAATACCGTATAGAGATATACGACGCATACAACGAAATGAAAAAGAAGATCATATGTGACGGAACGCGCGTGGCGATTACTGATTATATAAGCATTTCCTCCGCAATGTATGCTTCTTCTGATGAATTTTCTTTTGAGGAGCAAGTGCCTCTGCCGTATTTTTCTATGCTCGGGACTGAGAAATATTTCATATCCGAATATTCGGAAGAGGGCGGAAAATGTACGGTGAAATGCGATTTTCCGTCGCTTTCGATGTATGATATTGTAAATATCGATATGTCCACGGGCATAATGGACAGCGCCAGAACGTATTTTAACGACAACGTGGTAATGTATTACGATATCAAGGAATTTAATGTAAATTATATTTTCAACGAACTTTTATTCCTCACATGATTACCACTGCTATGACAAGAGCGATCACTAGCATATCATTATCTGCAACTCCGAAGGCAAGTGCCGCTATTATTCCGAACAGGATAAGGTCTTCGACAGTCAGTCCGGATAAAAATCCGGAGATCTTTTTTAAAATGCATTTTTTGTCTTCGCATTTTTCTTCTTTTTTTTGTTCGACTTCTTCTCTGTAAAGAGATGTCGGTTTATCCTCTTCTTTCGGAAAAGTGAATCGGATATTTTGGGAAGCCGGCGCGATTTCCGGGATATCTTCCGAATCCGGAAATGATGTTGAAAGAATTTCTTTTTCGGAATTCATTTCATTGTTTTGATTTGCCGCTTTTTCCGTAACGCCGACGCTCTGTATCGCAGAACCGCTGTAATCGGGCGGCGGCGTTATTTTGGATTTTTGATCCTCTGTAATTCCGTAGTTTCTGCTGTACATAAAAATTACCTCTTGATCATTTGATATAGCCCATTATTTCGGCTATCTTCATCATACCCAATATTTTATCTATGCGTTCGCATCTCTCTTTGTCGAGATACGGTTTCAGGGCGCAGAGCAGAGCGCGGCTGTTGGAAATGTTTTTTATAAGCTCGGAATTTACATTCGGCATGCCGAAGTTCCCTACGGGAAGAGCTTTTGTCTCGTTGTTTTCCTCTTTGACGTTCGTGCTTTCGTTGTCGTCGGAAGGAACATTTTCTTTTTCCTTTTGCGGCATGTTCATGCTTGCCGCTATCGTTTTTATCTTTGACATCATTTCGGGATCCGATAGTATCGAACCGAGCTTTTCGGAAAAATCTTTATCCATAATTATTTCTTGTTTATCTCACGCATGATGGCTTCTGCTTTTTCCTGCGGTATGGTTGATATTATATTACGTAGATCGCTCTCGCTCATATTCATGACGGTGTTTCTTATCGCCGTCATATCGGAGAATTTTTGTCCCATGGAGGAAGGATTTATTCCGAGAGCCTCCATTATGCCCGTGATTTTAAGGCGAAGTGTTTCGTCGTCGATAGAAGAAACGACATTTTTTATGTTTTCTGAATTTTCCATTTTACCATCTCCCATTAAAAATATTTTTCAAGATTATACTATGCGTATAAGATTTTTTTGTTATTGTTCAAGGAGGTTTTTATGTACAAATGTGTTCCGAAAAGATTGAAACGTTCTGTTATATGGTCGTTTGCAGGTGTCTTCTGCGGCGCCGTTATATTCGGGACCTCGTATTTTATAAATTCGTATAAATCTGTCGTTCAGCTTATTGCGATGGCATTTTTTGCTTTCGGAATATGGGTGGCATGCCGTTACAGTCTTGTCGGATATTACTATGTTATCGACGGAGAGAATTTCCGTATAGTAAAGGTGAGCGGAAAAAGGGAGCAGGTAATGTGCAATATATCCATGCGGACGGGGCACTTTGTAAAAAAGACTTCCGAAGATAAAAAAAGAAAAAATGTTCGTATAAGATATAATTACTGCCGTAACTTTGCAACGCCCGACGAGTATTTTTATTCGTTTGAATGGAACGGTTCGGAAGCAGAAATAATATTTGAACCGAATGCGGAATTCGCGGCGGCGATGAATGACAAAATAGAAGAGCTTAAAAACGCGCCGCCGGAGGAAAATGCCGAGACAAATGGCTGGTATGACGAATAAAAATTTTATCTGTATGTAAATATTTAAAAATATTATTGCAAATGCGGCGTAAATCGTTTATAATGCTAACGTGATGAAATTCTAATTTTTTAGGAGGCAACTTTAAATGTTTGAACAAATAAGAGATATTCTTGCAAAACAGCTTCAAATCGATGCTGATAAGATTACGATGACGACGGATATCGCGGAGGATTTGGGCGCAGATTCTCTTGATGTTGTCGAAATGCTCATGACTATTGAGGAAGAATTCGGTGTAACCGTCCCGGACGACGATGTAATGGCATTTAAAACCGTAGGGGATGTAGTTGCTTATCTTGAAAACAACCAAAACTGATTTAAAAAGGAAGTCGAAAGACTTCCTTTTTTGTTATTTTTTCGGTAAAAAAGTATTTACAAATTGTTAATTATGTGTTATTATATTTCCTGGATAAAGCCTTTAATGCGATACCGTGATGTCGTCAAGGAAATTTTGATTCGTGATTTACGCCCGACGATGTTGCGCCGGGCATTTTTATTGTTTTCGGAGGGAAGAATGGAGAAGATCCTTATGGATTCTCAGGCGATGGGCAGAACTTTTTCCCGTCTTGCTCATGAGATAATAGAGAAGAATGAAAACCTCTCCGATGTCGTTTTGATAGGCGTTTTAAGACGTGGTGTGCCGATAGCGGAGGAGATATCAAAGAAAATTTTTTCCTTTTGCGGAAAAGAGGTCCCCGTGGGAACTCTCGATATTTCACTCTATCGCGACGATATAGGAGAGATAGGGGATTTTCCGTCTGTAAAATCCCATTCGATAGATTTTGATATAAAAGATAAACGCGTGATACTTGTCGATGATGTTATCTTTACAGGCAGAACGGTAAGAGCGGCAATAGACGCCATATTCGATATAGCACGTCCCAAATGTATAGAGCTTCTTGCATTTGTGGACAGAGGACACAGAGAGCTTCCCATAAAACCGGATTTTGTCGGGAAAAATGTTCCCACATCTCTTTCGGAGAAAGTCGTTGTCGAGGTGGAAAGATACGACGGGGAAATGCTTGTAAAACTTTGTACTGTTTAATGCTTTTAAAAAGGCACTAAATAAAAAAATATTAGGAGAAAAAACATATGAAACTTGTCTACGGTATAAAAGATAAGCCGAAGTTCGGACAGATGCTTGTCTTTGCATTCCAGCAGCTTCTCGCGATCCTTGCGGCTACGATCGCTGTTCCTACGGTTGTAAACAGCGTCTATCCCGAAGCGGCAATGTCGCAATCCGCCGCGCTCTTCGGAGCAGGTGTGGGAACAATAGTATATCTGTTGTTCACGAAATTCAAAAGCCCTGTTTTCCTCGGTTCCTCCTTTGCGTTCCTTCCTTCGATGCTCGCGGCTTTTGCGGGCGGCGTATCTGTTTCCGCAGGTTATGTCGGACTTATATTCGGAGCGCTCTTTGCGGCTCTCGTATATGTCATAATAGCCGTCATTGTTAAGCTTGCCGGAACAAAATGGATAAACAAAGTAATGCCTTCTGTTGTTATAGGACCGACGGTTGCTATAATAGGTCTTTCTCTTGCGGGAAATGCAATCGGAGACGCTGTGAGTGCTGCGAAAAACGCAGACGGTGCTTTCGTAATGGATACGCACGCGCTTGTTTGCCTTGCCTGCGGTCTTGTAACGTTCTTCGCTGTCGTTATCTGCTCCGTTTTCGGAAAGAAGATGATGAAGCTCATTCCTTTTATAATAGGAATTGTTGCGGGTTATGTTGTTGCGGCTATATTTACCGTTATAGGAAATGCGGCAAGCGTAGAGGCTCTTAAAATAATAGATTTCTCCAAATTCCAGAACATGCAGTGGTACCCCGATTTCACATTCCTTAAAGCATTCAAGGGCAATTTCGAATGGGACGGAAGCTTTGCTTCGTATCTCGGAACGATCGCTGTGGCATATGTTCCCGTAGCTTTTGTCGTATTTGCGGAACACCTTGCGGATCATAAGAACCTCTCTTCCATAATAGAGCAGGACCTTCTTGAAGATCCCGGTCTTTCCAGAACGCTTCTCGGCGACGGCGTCGGTTCCTTTGCCGGTGCGGTATTCGGCGGATGCCCCAACACTACATACGGAGAGTCGGTAGGTTGTGTTGCAATAACGGGAAATGCTTCCGTAGTAACTATTCTTACAACGGCGATTTTGGCGATAGTAATTTCGTTCTTCGCTCCGTTTGTAACATTCCTTTCTACCATTCCTTCTTGCGTAATGGGCGGCGTTTGCATAACGCTTTACGGATTTATCGCGGTTTCCGGTCTTAAAATGATTCAGAACGTAGACCTTAACGACAACAGAAACCTCTTTGTAGTATCCGTTATACTTATCGCGGGCGTAGGCGGTATGAAGCTTGCTTTCGGCAAAGTTACACTTACAGGTATTGCTTGCGCACTTATACTCGGTATAATCACAAACGCTATTCTCGGACGTAAATCCGCAAAAGAAGCTTCCGAAGAAACAAAAGAAGAAAAATAATTTAAGATAATAAAAAACTCCGGAGAGTTCTCTCTTCGGAGTTTTTTATTGTGATATTGTGGAGGATTTTACATGGATTTACGCGGTTTTAAGTCTTCTTTGTTATCTCTTGCTTTTTGACTTTTTTCTTCTTTTATTTCCGGCGCGGTCTTTTTTGCCGACTCCCGATATGGCTCCGAGAATAGATGTTACGATTATGCTCGGAACGCATATGGCGAAGAGAGACATATTTATTCCCAGAGCGAAGGAAAGAGAGAAGAGAACCATTGTCATTATTATCATGAGCCCTGTTATAAGACCACATATGAGGGCGTTTTTGCCGCGCACACGCGCCGTTATGTATCCGCCGATACCGGAAGCTATAAAAAGTGCCGCAAGCGCAAATATGCCTGTATATTTATCGGGATCGTCAAGAGAGAGCCCGATAAGTCCCATGATAACGGAAATGATAAGTGCCGAAAAAACCGCGACGGCAAGTCCTCTTGCCGCGCATAAAAAAATATTTTTTTCTTTGTCCGAATTTGCCGATACAGTTTTATTCATAAAAATAAACCTCCCGTCGTTTTGTTAAATCATATGCGGCGGGAGGTTCTAATATTACTGTTTTCCGATACTGTTGTTATCAGTCCTTTTTGTCTTCGGCAGGGGATTCGGTTGTTACTGCATTTTCGTCGTTTTGAGCGGCTTCTTTTTCGGCTTTATTTGCCTTCTTGTCGATTTTTTTCTGCTCTTTTGTGTTTTCTTTTTTATCTTCCTCTGTCTTTTCGGAAGCTGCGGCGCGGATGTCGCTTACTCTTACGTCAACGCTTTTGATAGCGCTGCGAAGAAAACGCATCTTTGTTCTGTCGCGGCTTGTTTCAAGAGTGAAAGTTTCGTCTTTTATGCTTACTACACGTCCGATTATTCCGCCTATCGTCGTTACTTCGTCGCCTACTTGGAGGCTGTCACGCATTTGAGCGGCTTCTTTTTCCTGCTTTTTCTGCGGGCGTATAAGAAAGAAGTAAAATACTATCGCGATGAGCGCGAAGGGAATAATAAGGGAGAGTATGCTCATAAGTCCGCCCTGCTGCGTATTTGTTGCGGCGGCTGTTCCATCCAAAAACATAAACATTAAATCTAAACCTCGTTTTTCGATATTTTCTTTTATTATATCTTTTTATGGATATTATTTCAATAGATAAATGTAAATTTTAGTTCAAAATATAAAAAAGGTTTTGCTCCGCGGCGGAATTGACGCTAATGGCTGTCCGTGATGACTTGAAAATTTTTTCCGAAATAAAGTGGTGTTTTCGGTGGGAAAGTTTTGCGGATTTTTAAGGCGCTTTTTCAAAAGCACCTTAAAGCAAGGTTTGGAACAGCAGTTCCAACTGTTCATGATAAAATAAAAAAGCACGGCGCTGCCGTGCTTTTTGTGTGGGCGTTGAATGTTGGGGCGTCTGCCCCAAACTCTGACCAAAGGACTTTTTGAAAAAAGTCCTTTGGAATCTCAAAAACTTTCGCCAAAATAAAGTGGTATATTCGGGGGGAAGTTCTTTTTCTTACCTTTCTCCGAAAGAAAGGTAAGAAAAACAGAACGGCGAAAATCGCCGTTCTGCAAAATATATTTTACGCAGTTACGATATTTGGGTTTGGCTCGGTCGTCATGGCAGAGACGTCGTTTTTCTCATACTGTTCGTTTGAGAGTCCGAAACTTATCGTTATCGCATCGTTTACTTTTTGCATAAGTAATTCATCAAGATGCCCCATCTTTTCGCGGAGACGTCTTTTATCGAGCGTTCGTATCTGTTCGAGAAGAACGACGGAATTTTTTGCAAGACCGAATTCTTCTGCATATACATCGATATGAGTCGGAAGCTTTGCCTTGTCGAGCTTGCTTGTTATTGCTGCCGCTATTACCGTTGGACTGTATTTGTTTCCCACATCGTTTTGAACAATGAGCACGGGACGAAGCCCGCCCTGTTCCGAACCGACTACGGGACTTAAATCGGCGTAAAAAATATCTCCTCTTTTAACTGTCACTTTTTATCACACTCTCTTTGCTTGATAAAATAGGAAAGTTTTTTCTTTCCGATCATATTTTTACCTGATTTTGTGATTTCAAATCATAAAGAGGCGGTAAAGCGTGCGCCAAATTTTTACAAAAAACGCGCGTGCGCGTCCGATAATATAATATTACGGTAAAGAAAAAAAGTTTACACGTTTAATTTTTTTATGTTAAACAGAGGATTTTTCGAAAAATATATAAAGTTTATTATGGGAGGAAACCATTTATCATAACTTTACAATTAAAAATAAGATGTTTTTACGCATAAATAACGTAGAACAGGATTGATATTTTGAAAAATCGATGGCAAGAAACCGAACGCCGCGGCATTCGATAAGCTTTTCTCCTGTTGCAGTCCGTAAAAATTATTTATTTGATTTTCGAAAAATCCTCTGTGTTAGCCTTATATATCGAAAATTTCTCAGAACTTAAATGCGGAAGAAGATATTTCTTTTTCTATTTCCAACAGTCTGTTGTATTTTGCCACTCTCTCGCCTCTGGCAGGGGCGCCCGCTTTTATAAAATCGGCATTGAGCGCGACGGCGAGGTCTGCTATGAAATCGTCTGGCGTATCTCCCGAACGGTGGGAAATTATTGTTTTGTATCCCACCTTTTTCGCCGTGTTTATCGCCGCTACCGTTTCTGAAAGCGTTCCTCTCTGATTCGGCTTGATGAGCGCGGCGTTGGCTATTCCTTCTTCTTTTCCGACAGTAATCCTTCTTGCGTCTGTCACAAAAAGATCGTCGCCGACGAGAATAGTGTCGTTCATTTTCTTTGTGATCTTTTGCCAACCTTCCGTGTCGTCTTCGCCCAGCGGATCTTCTATTGAAATTATGGGATATTTTTTCTTCCAATCGCAAAACATATCTATAAGCTCATCTGAGGAAACCGTTTTGTTTTTCTTTGGGAGGTGATAATTTCCGTCTTTGTACCATTCGCCGGCGGCAACGTCCAGAGCGATTTTCACATCTCTGTTTACGGAGTACCCCGCGCTCTCTGCCGCTTCGCAGAGGTATTTTATCGCGTCTTCGTCGGAGTTTAAATCAGGGGCAAAACCGCCCTCGTCGCCTATACCTACAAAAAGTCCCGATTTTTTGAGCGAGCTCTTCAATACGGCGTATATTTCGGCGCACATACGCACGCCCTCGGCATAGCTTTCCGGTCTTACGGGAACTATCATAAATTCCTGTATATCTATATTGTTGCCCGCGTGAGCGCCTCCGTTTAATACGTTCATCATGGGTATCGGCATATACATTCCGTAAATTCCGCCGATATATCTGTAAAGCGGGAGCTTGTACGCGCTTGCAGCGGCGCGTGCGCACGAGAGCGATACCGCGAGCATGGCGTTTGCACCGAAGTTGGATTTGTCGCTTTTTCCGTCGGCGGAAAGCAAGAGTCCGTCGAGCATTTTTTGATTTGTGGCATCGGCGCCTTTTACAAATTCAAAAAGTTCGGTCTCGATCCTTCGGCAGACATTTTTTACACCGAGTCCCGAATATCTTTCTTCTTCGTCACGTTTTTCTTTCGCTTCGTTTTTTCCGCGTGATGCGCCGCAGGGAACGGATGCTTTGCCGAAAGCTCCGTTTGCAAGTTCTGTTTTGCAGAGTATTGTCGGTTTTGAGCGGGAATCGAGTATTTCTGTCGCTGTTATTTTGACTATTTCTGTTCCAAGCATAAAAAACTCCTCAAAATAATAAAATATATAGACTGAATGTCTTTTTGTCTTTTTCCGATGATGATGCGCTTATTTAAAAACAGTTTGAAAAAATATAAAATTGTACCGGGAGAATAACATGAAATTTTTTGTTTTTATTTCCTGATAATGGTCCTATTACCGTTATTTGAGGTAATTGTTGCCGATTTTTTGCGGGAATAATCATAAAAAAGTAAAAAATACGCCTATACAGCGCACTTTTTAATAAAAAACTTGATTTTTTTACTAAAATGGTTTATAATAAAAAAAGATTTTGTTAAGTGAATTTTAAAAAACTTGTTTTTTTCTTGTAAAAAACTTGTGTTATGATAATCTCACAAACTTTAAAGGAATATAGATTATATTTAAGTTTGTGATATATAAAACAGTTTCTATATTGATTTTTGTAATCAGAACATATTGTATTTTGTATTAAAAATTACTTCTTCCATTTTTAAAAACATGAACGGAGATAATTTAAAATGAAAAATTTTAGAAAAACAGTTGCGTGTATTATCGCTGCGGCTTTTCTGCTTATAATGACATCGTGTTCTTCCGAAAAGGTCGTAAACGCGGTAAACGATCACCTGGAAACCGAATATCCGGGGCAGACATTCTCTGTAAAAGAATATACGAAAAGAACCGAAACAAACGGAAGATATGAAGTTGATGTCGTTTGCCAAAATGACAATGTGGATTTCCAGATGTATATCTACTCAAATATACTTTCAACAGACAGCTATTCCGTGGAAAAGGCAAATACCGTTATGTCGGGGCTTATAGTTGATCAGCTTACGCGAATACACGGAGATGTTTCCGATGTTTACAAAAAAATTCAGTGGCTCGATATATATGACGATGAGGCTGTCGATTACAGATTCCGTTCGGTCGATATTTCGGACGAAATATCGCTTGAAGATGCGAAGTCCATTTACAGAGTAGAGCTTTGCGACGGGCTTACAATTTCCTATTTGGGAGAAGCGATATACGATTTTCTCAATATGTTTTATTCGTATACGCCCTATGAATTTGACACAGCAACTTTCGTTTATACTATAAATCAGATATCTTACGAGTTTACAATAGACGCGAGATATGCGCATGAAAACGGCAAACCCGGAGTTATAGATAAAATACTCTCCAATATGGTCACTGCCGCAGACAAGAACGGAAAGTTCATAGTTCAACCTGTAAAATTTTCCGCTCTGTCGGAAGAATTGCCCGCAGAAGGTGAAAATAAATAAACTTTTACCGGGATTTGCAATATCCCGGTAAATTTTTTTGAAGAGGTCAAAATGTTTGCAAATTATCATACCCATACAGCAAGATGTCATCATGCATCCGGAAGCGACCGCGAATATGTTGAAGCCGCTATAAAAGCCGGATTTCATGTGCTCGGCTTTTCCGACCATGTTCCTTATGTAATAGATAATTATACCTATAAATTTCGTATGAGACCGGAAGAAACGGAAGGGTATATAAATTCCATACACGCTTTAAAAGAAGAGTATAAAAAAGATATAAAGATACTTATCGGTTTTGAAGCGGAGTATTATCCGACATACTTTGAACGCACACTCGATTTTATAAACGGATTCGATTATGATTATCTTATACTCGGTCAGCATCATATAGACGACGGCGCCGAAAAGGCTCATTTGATGCACGCCGACAACGGAGATGATGTTCTTGTTAAATATGTTGATGTTGTAATAGAGGCGATAAAAACAGGTAAATTCACGTATATAGCGCATCCCGACGTTATAAATTACAATGGCGATGATGATTTCTACAAAGAGCAGATGACGCGCCTTTGCCGTGCCGCAAAGGAATTGTCTGTTCCGCTTGAACTCAACTGTCTCGGCGCCGCCAGGGAACGCTGTTATCCGAGCGAGCGATTCTTTAAGATCGCGGGAAAAGTGGGCAACAGCGTAGTCTTAGGCGTTGATGCGCACAGCCCGGATTTTCTTTTGGACTCATCTGCCGTAAAAAAATGCGAAGAACTCATGAGAAAGTGTGATCTTTTTCCGCTTCGCGAAGTCAAAATAAGGAATCCCAAAATATAAATTTGCCGATTTTTATACACTAATATCACAATATAATAAAAGATGAATTTTTGCGCGTTGATTTTGAATGGAAAATATTTATGCTGAATAAGTGAAAAAGTCCATATATACTTTATTGTAGAAAGAATAATAAAGGATGTAGAAGATCGGAGCATCCGCCTTTAATATTTTAGATATATTTTTATTATAAATTGATTTTAGGAGGAGCAAAAAATGTCTGTATCAATTATTGTAGGTGCACAATGCGGCGATGAGGGAAAGGGGAAAATTGTCGATTTTATTTCACAACAAAATGATTTGATAATACGCTATCAAGGCGGTGATAATGCCGGTCATACTGTTGTAAACGAATACGGAACATTCAAACTGCATTTGGTTCCATGTGGCATATTCAATCCGAATGCAATATCATTGATCGGCACAGGACTCGTTGTAAACCCGGATGTACTTAAAAACGAGATTGAACAGGTAAAACTTGCAGGACTTGACACGAGTAGATTGTTTATTTCTGATCGTGCGCATGTTTTAATGCCGTATCATATAGATATGGACGTTGCAAAAGAATTATCTTCGAGTGATAAAATAGGCACAACAAAAAGAGGTATCGGTCCGGCTTATTCAGGAAAGGCGAACAGAAGTAATATTCGTTTCGGAGATCTCTGTAACCCGGAATATCTTCGTGAACATTTTACTGATATTTTGCCGGAAATAAACGAACTTTTGAAATATTATTCCAAAAAGACGTATACCGTAGATGAACTTTGCGAGCTTTGCGACAAATGGTACCAATTTTATAAGGATAAAATAGTTGATGCGCTTTATTTAGTCCATAAATTCTTGAATGAAGGAAAAAATATTTTGTTCGAGGGACAATTAGGCGTTATGAAAGATATTGATCTCGGAACATATCCATTTGTAACATCCTCTAACCCCATAGCATCGTATGCGTCGGTTAGTGCAGGAATACCTATAAAAAAAGTAAACAAAATAATAGGTGTAGCCAAAGCATTTTCAAGTCAGGTCGGAGAAGGTCCTTTTCCGACAGAAACAGATGATTCTACATTTGATGTACTCCGCGGAAACGGGAAAAACGTAGATGATGAATTTGGTGCACGAACAGGACGTGCGAGAAGACTTGGATGGTTGGATATTCCGGTAATAAGATTTGCAAACATGATAAACGGGTTTGATGAGCTGGCTATATGTAAGTTGGACAAACTTGATTCATTAGATGAAATAAAAATCTGCACAGGCTATAAATATAAAGATACTGTTATTGATGTATTTACATCAACAGATGTATTGAACGATGTAAAGCCGATATATACAACTTTACCGGGGTGGAATTCTTCAACTGCCGGTATTACAAAATATGAGGAGCTTCCTATAAATGCTCGTAAATATATCGAATTTATTGAGAAATTAACCGGCGTTCCGGTAAAATATATCGGAACAGGTCCGTCACGTAATGATTTAATTTGCAGATGAAATATAAATTCGAATTTTTAATGCGGTAAATGCCATATTTATCATCTTAACTATAAAACGGCAATACAAACCGTTCGGTTTGTATTGCCGTTTTTTGCTGCATAGAAAATAAATTTAAGTCTTTTTGCTTTGAGCTTGGCGGAGCTTTCTGCGCATTTTTGAAAGATGCCTTTCAAATCCGCCGCTCTCGATAAATTCGGCTATTACGTATTGGTCGAAAGCGGGGACATTGGAAGAAAAACAACCGAGCTTTTCTTCGTATATCGGCAAAAGATTTTTCGGAAGGACCATGTATCCGAGTCTCATTGACGGGGCAAGACTCTTTGAAAAGGTGTTGATATATATTACAGAACCGCTTTTATCCATTGAATATATCGTTTCTACCGGCTTTGAGCCTATGGCGAATTCCGATTCGAAATCGTCTTCGATGATAAAGCCGTTTTTCTTTTTCATATATGATATATATTCTATTCTTTTGGCGGCATTTGCCGTGATTCCTGCGGGAAAACTGTGAAAAGGCGTGACATGAAGAATATCTATGTCGTTTTTTTCAAGCGCACTTGTTTTGATTCCGTATTCGTCGAGCGGAAGCATTTTTATATTTGCTCCGAGAAGCGTATAGACATCTTTTATCTTTTCGTATGACGGGTCTTCTATCCCGATAACCTTTTCGCGCCCGAATATGTGAACTATCATACTGTAAAGGTTTTCCGCACCGGAACCGATTATGACTTGTTCTTCCTCGACGTTCATTCCGCGGTATCTCGAAAGGTATTCCGCTATGGCGCGCCGAAGACAGGAACATCCCGCGTGCGGGGGTTTTGCAAGAAGTTTTTTGTCGTAGGAGTTTATAACGTTTTTCATTATTTTTGAAAGTTGGGAGAAGGGAAAGTCTATTTCCTCCTCCTGCGTGATATTTTTTTCAAAATTAACTTTTTTTGTTATTTTTGTTTGCTTTAAGAACGGATTTTCGATATTGCAAACGAAATATCCGCGTCTTTCCTCGGAGTATATATATCCTTCGTCGAATAACACGTTATAGGCGTATTCTATCGTGATGACGCTTACTCCGAGGTGCTCGGCGAAGCTTCGTTTCGACGGCAATTTTTCTCCGTTTTTCAGCTTTCCCGCGATTATGTCATTTTTTATTTCGTTATAAAGGTAGAGATAGAGCGGGGAATCACCGCTTTTTTTCATATCGTATGTAAGCATCTGGTTATACAAAAAAATCCTTTTTTGATAATTTTAATAATATCATGATAGAGTATAATATAATAAAAACAAATTGTCAAGGGGATGATAACATTGATAAATAATAAAAAAAATACGGCTATTTATTCTGTAAAATGGCTTACTCTTACGGCTATGTTTATGGCGATGAATATTGCGTTCAGCTCTTTCGGGATTCCGGTTCCGGGCGGTCATTTTTATCTTAATGATATTGTGATATTCACGGCGGCGCTTTTGTTTGATCCTGTTGCGGCTGTGATGGCAGGCGGCGTCGGCGCGTTTTTGGGAGACGTTTTCTTCTATCCTACGCCTATGTTTGTAACGCTTGTGGTCAGAACTTTGCAGGTGATTGCTGTTTCGCTTATCGTAAGACACACTTTCAAAAACAAAAAGATTGTGGCGGCAATAATCGCCGTTATTGTCGGCTCTATAATAATGATAGCGGGATACTCGATAGGAAGAGCCTTTTTTTACGCTACACCTCATTACGCTATAATAAAACTCCCTTATCAGATATTGCAGGCGGGAATAGGCGCGGTTCTTTCCGTCGTTTTGGTCCATTTCTGCGGAATAGGCAAACTTTATAACAAAATGATGGCGAAGTAACACACCTTTCTTTCGGAGAAAGGTGTCGGGAAGAACTTCGCACCGACTACATCGCCTTATTTTGGCAAAGCTTTTGAAGATTCATAAGAAACTTTTCACGAAAAGTTTCTTGTGTCGGGGGTT
>ULQL01022663.1_pt1 | contig 18033 bp, 15 predicted proteins | sample 1954411 | NCBI WGS metagenome assembly ULQL01 (sample SAMEA4835654, study PRJEB28245) | human gut metagenome | biome: gut microbiome; material: fecal sample | place: Denmark | collected 2008 | reverse complement strand
CGGACGTTTTGCTCCGCCGCCCGCCATAGAACGTTTTGGATATGTGTCCTTTTTCGGCGTTCTTTCGGCGGAAATCATCTCATTTTTTATTTGCGAAAAGGCGGAAGGCTTATGTCTGAAAAAAACTCTCCCACGGCGGGAATTTGCACGCTCGGTTGCAGACTGAATTATTATGAATCTACGGCGGTAGAGGAAAAGCTTTCGGAAGAAGGCTTTATAGTTTTGCCGTTTTCCGAAAAGTGCGATGTCTATATAATCAATACCTGCGCCGTCACCGCCGAGAGCGAAAAAAAGAGCAGAAAGATGATACGCCGCGCAAAGAGCGAAAATCCCGATGCCTTTGTTATCGTCATGGGGTGCGCCTCCCAGGTGCACGCCGACATCATAGAGAAGATACAAGGCGTTGATTATGTCTGCGGAAACAGAAATAAACTTTCTGTGATAGAGGCGGCAAAGAGCCTTATTGAAAACGGGAAAATCGAACATAACGTCAAGATAGAAGACGTAGAGCGCGCTCCTATCGAAAAGATGAACATAACGCGCTCCGACCGCACCCGCGCATATGTGAAAATAGAGGACGGATGCGACAATCACTGCACATACTGCATAATAAAGAAAGCGCGCGGAAATGTCGTTTCCCGCACCGCTTCCGATGTTATAAACGAGATAAACGACCTTGTGCTGTCGGGATATAAAGAGGTAGTTCTCACGGGCGTTGAGGTGGCGTCTTACGGACGTGATTTTTCCGACGGATATAAACTTTCGGACCTTGTGCGCGATATTTCCGAGAAAACGGAGATAGAACGCATAAGATTAAGCTCTCTCGAACCGTCGATCCTTCGCGCGGACTTTGTGGATATGCTTTCGGAAAACAAAAAATTCATGCCGAGCTTTCATCTTTCTCTTCAAAGCGGCAGCAACGCTATTCTTGCCTTAATGAAACGCAAGTACAACAGGGAAAGCGTTATAAAAAACACCGACTATATAAAGGCGAAAATGCCCGATGCGACGTTCACCTGCGACATAATAACGGGATTTCCCGGCGAAACGGAAGAGGATTTTGCTCTGACTTACGATATCGCAAAGCATATACATTTTCTTCATATGCACGTCTTTCCTTTTTCAAAAAGAGACGGGACTCCCGCGGCGGAAATGGATAATCAGCTTTCCGAGGAGATAAAAAACGAAAGGGCAAGAAAACTTATAGACCTCGATGTAATTATGAAAGAGGAAGTCATAAGAGCTTTTTCGGGAAAAATATATCCCGTGCTCTTTGAAACACATGAAAACGGTTTTTATATGGGACATACCCCGAATATGATAGAAGTAAAGGTTATGAGCAATGAAGATCTATGCGGGAAGACAGTGAACGTGAAGCTTACGGGGTATGAAGACGGAATGGCTACGGGAGAAGTCGCGGAGGAAAAAATATGAAGATTTTTGAAATCAAAGAAAACGACGCCGGCAGGCGCCTTGATAAATTTTTGACGTCCTCACTTCCTCTACTGCCGAAATCCATGATGTATAAATATATCAGAACAAAGAAAATAAAAGTCAACCGCAAACGCGCTGAAATAGGGCAGATACTTTCCGTGGGGGACACGGTGGAATTATTTATAAAAGAGGAATTTCTCGAAGCAAAGCCGAAAGACGATTTTTTCAAAAAGATAAATCCCGTTTTCGGCGTGATATATGAGGACGAGAATATTCTGCTTTGCGATAAACCGTCCGGACTTCTCTGCCACAGCGACGAGAGCGGGGAACAGAACACACTTATAGAACAGGTGAAATCGTATCTTTTCCGAAAAGGAGAATATATTCCCGAAAACGAAGCCTCTTTTGCTCCCGCGCTCTGCAACAGAATAGACAGAAACACCGCAGGTATCGTCATCGCCGCGAAAAACGCGAAGACGCTGCGCGTTATGAACGATAAGATAAAGCGCAGAGCAGTGGAAAAATATTATCTTCTTGCGGTCCACGGCAGGATGGAAAAAAGCAGCGGAAAACTTTCGGGTTATATCGTAAAGGACGCAAAAAACAATAAAGTTGAGGTTTTCGATACTTTGCCGCGCGGAAAACACAATGCGAAAAGCGTAGTTACGGAATACAAAGTCGTAGGGCGCGGGGAGCTCGGGGATATACTCGAAGCGCGCCTTGTCACGGGAAGGACGCATCAGATACGCGCGCAGTTTTCTCACGCGGGACATCCGCTCGTGGGCGACGGAAAGTACGCGGTGAACCGCGACGACCGCAAGCTCGGATTTTCAAGTCAGGAGCTTTATTCGTACAAGCTTGTGTTTTTGCCCGACGAGCCGTCTTTTCTCGATTATCTTACGGGAAGGGAATTTGTGAGGAAAACGGACGATTTTCCGTTTTCGGATTGCCTTTACAAGACAAAATAGAACATAATTTTATATTGTTTTGACTTTTGGTATTGCAAAAACGTATATTTGCGGTTTATAATATAAATGAAAATAAACGGCGGCAAAGCTGCCGAAGCAAACAGGAGAAAAAATGGGACAGCTTCATATAATCGATCATCCGCTTATACAGCATAAGCTCTCTTACATGAGAAAAAAAGAGACGGGCTCTAAGGATTTCCGCGAGCTTTTAAACGAGATTGCAATGCTCATGGGATATGAGATAACGCGCGATCTTCCCCTCGAAGAAATCGAGATCGAAACCCCTATATGTCCTATGAAAACAAAGATAATTTCGGGTAAAAAGCTTGCCGTAGTGCCGATACTCCGCGCAGGTCTGGGAATGGTGGACGGTCTTTTGGAGCTTGTTCCCGTTGCAAAGGTCGGTCATATAGGACTTTACCGTGACCCCGTAACGCATAAACCCGTAGAGTATTACAGCAAAATGCCGTGCGACATAGAGGAGAGAATCGTTATAGTCGTCGACCCCATGCTTGCAACAGGCGGTTCTGCCGTTGACGCGATAACGATGCTCAAAGAAAAGTACGGTTGCCGCAATATAAGACTTATGAATCTTGTTGCAGCGCCCGAAGGTGTTAAAGCAGTACAGGAAGCACACCCTGATGTCGATATATACGTTGCGGCTCTCGATGAAAAGCTCAACGAGAACGCGTATATCATTCCGGGACTCGGAGACGCCGGAGACAGAATTTTCGGAACAAAATAAAATAAGAAAAAAGGCAGGAACTGTTCGGAAGTGCAGTTCCTGTTTTGTTTTCTTTATAAGAGTTTTGATTGTTGATTTTACACATTTGACTCTGCCGATTTTTCGGTTTTATTAACTTATATTGACAAATAATTCGAAATGTGTTAAAATATGTATGTCATGGCAGATGCAAAAATACATAACTTTGAGTTACATCTTTTGCAATACATTTTAAGAATTAAGGGGGATATATTCATGAAAAAATTTCATTCGATACGCTTGATGGTTCTTTCTTTTTTCATTCTCATCTTTACGGGTGTGATTTCTTCCTCAACGTCTTTAATAATTGAAAACTTTAAATATTCCGCGAATTTTGCGCGTGTGTTTTTAAAACCCGGTATTTATATCTCCTTGTACGGCGCTGCAATAGCGTTGATAATATTTATTGTCGGTTTTGTTATGAGCTTTTTCGAAAAGCCGAAAAACTCCGATAAAAAAGAGGAAGCAAGCACGGAAAAAGAAGTGCCGAAGAAAGAAAACGAAACGGGAAAATAATTTTTTCAATATGCTATTGACAAAAGCGTTTTGCGGTGGTATACTTTTACAGTAAAAAGAAGAAGGGCGTTCTCCGCTCTCACCTTGCCGCAAAGCGCGCTCGGTCAATACAATTTTTGATTGCGATTTTGTTCCGACACTGTTTTGGTTTTTCGGGACATACTGATTGCGATGATTTTGTGCGGAGAGCTGCTTTAACGGCTTTCCGCTTTTTTGTATTACAAACGTTGCTTTAAAACGGGCAATATATGCGGATAATCGATTGATTTTTTATTATTTTACATGGAGGTGCTTTAAAATTAGCACAAAGGAAAATCTTATAAACGAAGAAATAAAGATTCCGGAGGTTCGCCTTGTCGGAAACGACGGAGAAATGCTCGGAATCGTCAAAATAGCAAAAGCGCACGAGCTTGCGGCGGAAAAGGACCTTGACCTTGTTCTCATATCTCCTTCCGCAGTACCGCCCGTATGCAAAATAATGGACTACGGCAAATTCTGCTTTGAAAAGGAAAAACGCGCCAAAGAGGCGAAGAAGAAACAGCAGGTTGTAGACGTAAAGGAAATACAGCTTTCCTGCACGATAGGCGACCACGATTTCCAGACGAAGCTCAATCATGCTTTCCGTTTCCTTAAAGGCGGAGACAAGGTTAAAGTAGTCGTCAGATTCCGCGGAAGAGAAATGCGCCATACCGAACTCGGACAGGAGATTCTCGCAAGATTCGAAAAGGGGTGCGATGGTATAGGCGTTGCAGAAAAGAAGGCTGTTCTCGACGGACGAAATATGACAATGTTCATAGCGCCCGTAAAACAATAAATCAGCAAAAAATCGAAAGGAATATAAAGTTATGCCAAAGATAAAAACACATAAGTCCACATCGAAGAGATTTTCTTTCACAAAGAGCGGCAAGGTAAAGCTCAATTCTTCCTTCCGCCGTCATAAACTCGGCAAAAAGACACCGAAGAGAAAGAGACAGCTCAGAGGCAATGCTTACCTCAGCGAATCTTTTGAAAAAACAATAAAAACACTTATGCCCAACGGCTGAGTTAAGACGATATTTTGTAGGAGGAAACGAAAATGGCAAGAGTTAAAGGCGCGATGATGACTCGCAAGAGAAGAAATAAAATGTTGAAGCTCGCAAAGGGCTACTGGGGCGCAAAGAGCAAGCACTTCAAGATGGCTAAACAGCAGGTCATGAAGAGCGGCAACTACGCTTTCGCGGGAAGAAAGATGAAAAAGAGAGACTTCCGTTCTCTCTGGATCACAAGAATCTCCGCTCAGGCAAAAGTTTGCGGTATCAACTATTCCAGATTTATGTGCGGTCTTAAAAAGGCAGGCGTAGATCTCAACCGTAAAATGCTCGCAGAGCTTGCGGTAAACGACAAAGAAGCTTTCGCTTCTCTTGTTGAAACAGCAAAGAAGGCTCTTTGAGCTTATAATAATTGATTTTGAAAACCAAGGTGCTTATATGTGCTTTGGTTTTTGATTTAATAGGAATAATTACAAAGGACTTGTATGATTAAAACGAACGGTATTATCACGAGCAGAAAGAACCCCACAGTGCTTTACGCGTCATCACTTTGCGACAAAAAGCTACGGGACAAAACGGGGCTTTTTGCTTTTGAGGGAATAAAACTTTTCGAGGACGCCGTGTCGTCCGGGATCATTATAGAAAAAGTTTTTGCAACGTCAAAGGCTATATCGAAATGGGGAGAAACACTTCTTTCGCCGGCATACGGAGAGCTTTTTGAAGTCTCCGACGAGGTGTACGCCAAAATGTCTTTCGAAAATGCGCCGCAAGGCGTTTTTACCGTCGCAAAAAAGCCGGAAAAGCTTATTCGTGAATATAAAAAGGACGCATTTGTAATGCTTCTCGATTCACTTGCCGACCCGGGAAATATCGGGACCGTGATACGTTCGGCAGAGGCATTCGGCGTTGATTCCGTCTATGTCGGAGGAAACAGCGCCGATATATACGGACCGAAAACGGTAAGAGCTTGCATGGGCTCTCTTTTCCGTATGGACGTAAAGGTCTGCGACAGACTTGAAAATGATATAAAATCTCTGAGGGATGACGGATTTTCGATATATGCCGCAATGCTCGATAAAAATTCGGAGGAGCTTACAAAGCTCGATCTTTCGAAGGGAAAAATCGGCTTTGTTATAGGAAACGAGGGGCACGGCGTTTCTGACAGTGTAAGAGATGTTTGCAGCGGCAGCGTGATAATACCTATGAGAGAGGGACCGCAGTCGCTTAATGCCGCCGTTTCCGCTTCTGTCATCGAATGGGAAGTTTTCAGCAAGCGATACAAGGCGTAAAAGGGGATTGGGGCGTTGAATGTTGGGGCTGTCAGCCCCAAACCCAGACACAAGAAACTTTTCGTGAAAAGTTTCTTGGAACTTCAAAAGCTTCGCTAAAATGGCGCGGTATATTCTGTGTGAAGCTCCTGTGTGTACCTTTTGCCAAAATAAATTGGTGTTTTCGGTGCGAAGTTCTTTGGCACACCTTTCTCCGAAAGAAAGGTGTGTGCCTACCTTTTCTTTCAAGAAAGGTATAAAAATATATTTTTTGATTTACGGAGAGAAATATGGATTCTTTGCTTTATTACATATGGCTTTCGCTGAGGACAGGCGCAGGAAACGAGAAAGCGTCTTTTCTTCTCTCGAAATTTTCTTCGCCGAAAAATATCTATGACGCGACAAGGGAGGAACTGTATGCCTCTCTCGGAGATGACGCGCTTGTAAATCTTCTTTGCGATAAAGATCTAAGTTCGTCCGAACGTATATTGGAATATTGCGAAAGAGCCAATGTGGGTATACTCACACCCGAAAGCAATGTCTATCCGCAGAGACTGCGCGCTATATACGCAAAGCCTGTCGTTTTGTATTACAAAGGGAGATTTCCCGATGTGGATAAAAATGTTTTGTTAGCGCTTGTCGGAACGAGAAAATGTTCCGATAAAGGCGCGAGAATGGCGTATAAACTCGGAGCGGAACTTTCATCTGCCGGGGCTATCGTTGTTTCGGGGCTCGCTTCCGGAGTAGACTCCATGTGCGCACGCGGAGCTCTCTCTGTCGGTGCGCATACGATAGCCGTTCTCGGATGCGGGATCGACCGTGTATATCCTTCCGAAAACGAAAAGCTCATGAGAACGATAGAAGAACGCGGCACGGTGATAACCGAATACGCGCCGGGAATGCCTCCGAGCGGAAAACATTTCCCCGTGAGAAACAGAATAATATCGGGGCTATCTCTCGGCACGGTTGTCGTAGAGGCGGGAAAATTCAGCGGAGCTCTTATAACCGCAGAGCACGCGAGAAATCAGGGAAGAGATGTCTTCGCTTTGCCGGGAGATGTTGAAAACGAAAATTACAGCGGCAACAACCTTCTTATAAAAGAAGGTGCAAAAATAGCAAGGGACGCAAAAGATATACTTTCGGAATATGAATCCGTTTGGAACAATAAAATATTTACTGAAAAAATAAATCAAAATAAATATTATACGGGAGATCGGATAGAATATATTGAAAAAAATCCGACAGAAAATAAAGAAAGCAAAATAAAAACGGGATTTTTCAAGAAAAGATTTTCCAAAAACAGCAAATCGGAAAATAAGGACTGCAAAACCGAATCCGCAGCGTCTGAAAAAGAGAAGAAACCGGAAGAGAAAGTGTGCGCCGATATAAAAGAGGAAATTTTAACATCTCTTTCCGGAATCGAAAAACTTGTTTATGAAAATCTTTCCGGCGCTTTTTCGTGCGACGAAATTGCCGCGGAAATACTCAGAAAGAGCGGAGAAAACATAGGCGTGGGCGAAATATTCGGCGCGCTTACAACGCTTGAAATAGACGGATATTGCAAAGAACTTCCGGGCGGAATTTTCGTTCGTACATAATCTGTACATAAAAATACGCTTGACATATTTTGAATTTTGAGTGTATAATTGCGAATAGCCGAAATTTTACGAAAGGAGCATGCTCCGTTTCAGGAGCATTCTTATTTGAATGCAAAAACTTGTTATAGTGGAGTCTCCCGCAAAGGCGAGCACGATAAATTCATACCTCGGGGACGGATTTAAAGTAATAGCTTCGAAGGGGCACGTAAGGGATCTTCCCAAGAGCACTCTCGGCGTTGATATAGAAAACAATTTTAAAGCTAAATATATAAATATACAGGGTAAAGGCGATCTTATAAATCAGCTGAAAAAAGAGGCAAAAGCCGCCGATGTCATTTATCTTGCGACCGACCCTGATCGCGAGGGCGAGGCTATATCCTGGCACCTTGCGACCGTGCTGGGAATAGAGCCGGAGAAAGCAAACCGCGTCGCATTTAACGAGATAACAAAGAAAACGGTAAAGGCGGAAATAGAGCACCCGCGCGCAATAGATATGAACCTTGTCGATTCACAGCAAACGAGGAGAATTCTCGACAGAATAGTGGGATATAAATTAAGCCCTTATCTTTGGAAAACGGTAAAATCCGGACTTTCCGCCGGCAGAGTTCAGTCTGTGGCGACGAGAATCATCGTCGAAAGGGAGGCGGAAATAGCTTCTTTCGTTCCCGAGGAATTCTGGACGATAGACGCACTTTTGCTCGATCCTAAAAAGAAAAAAGTAAAAGCGAAATTTTACGGCGATAACGAGGGCAAAAAAGAGCTTTCCTCGAAAGAAGAGGCGGACGCTGTCCTTGAAGCGTGCGAAAACGGCAAGTTTATCGTTTCAAAGGTCACAAGAGCGAATAAGTCAAAATCTCCGCTTCCTCCTTTTATAACGTCCACCTTGCAACAGGAGGCTTTCCAACGCCTTGGTTATCAGGTAAAGAGAACTATGAGAGTCGCGCAGGAGCTTTATGAAGGCGTAAAGCTCGGAGAAGAACTCGGCGGCGCTCACGGTATTATAACGTATATGAGAACAGACTCGCTTAGAATTTCCGATGAAGCGGCGGAAGCGGCGAAAAAATATATAATCTCGAAATACGGTGAAGAGTATTATCCGTCGAGAAGACGTTTCTTTAAAACGAGCGCGGAAGCACAGGACGCGCACGAGGCTATACGTCCGTCCGATGTAAATCTCGACCCCGATACGATAAAGAAATATCTTACGCCGGATCAATATAAACTTTATAAACTCATATTTGACAGATTTATCGCAAGCCAGATGAAGAATGCGGAGCTTGATACGATGAGCGCTGATATCTCCTGCGGAAAATATATTTTCAGGGCGAGCGAATATTCGGTCAAATTCAAAGGATATCTCGGTATATATGCCGATACGGACGCTCCCGAAGATTCCGAAAAGCTTACAAAAGTATGCGATCTTGCGGTAGGCGAAGAGCTCATGCTCGATTCTGTTTCGGGAGAACAGAATTTTACGTCTGCTCCTCCGCACTTCAACGAGGCGTCTCTTATCAAATTTTTGAAGGACAAGGGGATAGGACGACCGAGCACATATGCCCCGACGATAACGACTATAATAGACCGCGGATATGTTGTTCGCGATAAGAAAACGCTCCGTTCTACTCCTCTGGGAGAGGCGACGGTCAAGATAATGAAGAAGAACTTTCCGAGTATCGTAGACTATAAATTCACGGCGAACATGGAGACAAACCTCGATAAGATAGCTATGGGAGAGGATACTTTGGAGAAAGTCCTCGGCGATTTTTACGGAGGATTTGAAAAATCTCTCGAAACCGCTCAGTCGAAGATAAAGGAAAACAAGGTTGAGCTTCCTGTGGAAGAGTCGGATATAATATGCGAGAAATGCGGCAGACGCATGATAATAAAGACAGGACGCTTCGGCAAATTCGCTGCTTGCCCCGGATATCCGGAATGTAAGAACACAAAACCTCTTGCAAAGGATAATTCGGCGGAGAAAGCGCCTTCCGACGAGCCGGAAAAGACGGATCTCAAATGTCCCGACTGCGGCGGGGACGTCGTCATAAGAAAGAGCAGATACGGAAAATTCTATGCCTGCACGAACTTCCCGAAATGTAAATACACAAAAGCAATAAGGGAGAGTATCGGCGTGAAGTGCCCGAAATGCGGCGGAGAAATCGTGCGCGGCTTCGGTCGTCACAAGAGCGTATTCTATAACTGCGAAAATTATCCGAAATGCGATTTCTCCGTATGGGATATGCCTGTTGCGGAAAAGTGCCCGAAATGCGGCGGAATACTTCTCGAAAAGCGCGGAAAGAAGTATCTTTACTGTATGGACGAAAAATGCGGATATAAGAGCGAACAAAAATAATAATATTAAAAAAGACCCGATTCGTTCGGGTCTTTTTGTGTGAGCTTTGAGCGTTGGGGCGTCTGCCCCAAACCCCGACACAAAGGACTTTTCGGGAAAAGTTTCTTGGAACTTCAAAAGCTTTTGCCCAAATAAATGGGTGTGGTCTGTGCAAAGTTCTTTGGCACACCTTTCTCCGAAAGAAAGGTGTGTTCTTTTGCCTACTTTTCTTATAAGAAAAGTAGGCGTGGGGTTTATTTTTATCTTTGTCTTGAATTTTGCTTATATATGTTGTATACTATAAAAGTATAAATATATTCAGGAGTATTGTATGAGAATAATACTTGATGTTATGGGCGCCGATAACAGTCCCGCAGAACTTATCCGCGGTGCGGTAGCCGCAAAAAAAGAATATGAAAATATAGATATTACTCTTGTCGGAAACGAAAAAGATATATCCGACGCACTTTTTTCCGAGGGCGAAAATAAGGACGACTATGTTATCGTCGGTTGCGAAGATTTTATTTCTATGGAAGACGCGCCGATGAGCGTTGTTTCGTCGCATTCGGATTCGTCTATGGCGAAGGCGCTTAAACTTCTGTCTGCCGGAGAGGGAGACGCCGTTATATCGTGCGGAAATACGGGAGCACTTTTCACGGGAGCTACTCTTATAGTCCGCCGCATACACGGAATAAGAAGAGCGGCGCTGGGAACTATACTTCCTTTTGAAAGCTCTGTGCTTCTTCTCGACTGCGGAGCAAATGTCACCGTCACTTCCGAGTATCTTGTGCAGTTCGCATATCTCGGTTCGATCTATATGGAAAAGGTTATGGGTGTCAAAAATCCGAGAGTGGGACTTTTAAACAACGGGACGGAGGACCATAAAGGGACTCCCGTGCTTGTCGAAACATATAAAATGTTAAAAAATGCAGAAGGGATAAATTTTGTCGGCAATGTAGAGGGCAAGGATATTCCTTTCGGCAAATGCGATGTGCTTGTGTGCGACGGATTTTCCGGAAATGTCGTTTTGAAAACGAGCGAGGGAATTGCAAAATTTGCGATGAGCAAGGTAAAGACGATATTTTCCGAGGGCGTTTTGCCGAAGATTTCCGCGTTCATGATAAAGGAAAAACTCTACGGAATAAAGAAATTTTTCGATGCTACGGAGTACGGCGGCGCGCCTTTCCTCGGACTTTCCAAACCGGTTATAAAAGCGCACGGAAATTCCGATGCAAACGCCATAAAAAATGCGGTGCGTCAGGCGGCGAACTATGTGGGCAGCGGTGCGATTGAAAAAATAGCCGATTCCAAAACGAAATTCGACGAGGCGGTGAAGATCTCCGCCGAAAGCAAAAAGGACGGCGCAACAGAATAAAAATAAAAACGGAGGTTCATTTATATGGCGGAAATAAATAATAAATTTCCTCTCGATATAAGCGGTCTTGAAGAGAGAATAGGATATACTTTTTCTGAGAAAAAACTATTGAAGACGGCACTGCGTCATTCCTCTTTCTCAAATGAACAATGTATCTACACGCAGTCCAACGAAAGACTCGAATTTCTCGGTGACTCCGTTATTTCCATAATAACAAGCGAATTTTTGTACGGACGTTTTCCGACAAGACCCGAGGGACAGCTCTCCAATTTCAGGCGAGAGATAGTCGACGGAGATTCTCTTGCGAACTTCGCAAGGGAGATACATCTGGGCGATTATATGTCGTTCGGTCACGGAGAAGAGAAAAACGGCGGCAGGGACAGAAAGACAAATCTGGAAGATGCCTTCGAGGCGCTTGCGGGAGCAATGTTTCTTGACGGCGGACTTAATAAAGTAAAAGAATTTTTTATCCCGTTCGTGAAAGAGAGAATGGACCAGATATTAAAAACCGGAACTGTTTCCGACCCGAAATCCCAGCTTCAAGAGCTTGTTCAGAGCAACGGAGAAACCGTGGAATACAAAGTAATAGGCGAGAGCGGTCCCGACCATGACAAAAGATTCTTGTGTGCCGCCATGCTCGGAAGCAACGAAATAGGCAGAGGCGAGGGCAGAAGAATCCAGGAAGCGGAGATGAACGCCGCAAGAAAAGCTCTTGCTCTTTTCGGAGAAAAAGGGAGTCTATGAAATCACACAGAAACATACCGATATTTGTTCCGCATCTCGGGTGTCCGAATATGTGCGTGTTCTGCAATCAGAAAAAAATATCGGGGCATGAAAAAGCGGATTTTTCCTCTGTTAAAGATGAAATAAAAGAGGCGCTCGAAACCGTTCCCGCCGATTGTGAAGTGCAGATAGCGTTTTTCGGCGGAAGCTTTACGGGGATAGACAGAGAAGATATGATATATCTTCTTGAAACCGCAAAAGAATTTATAGACGTGGGCAGAGTGGACAGCATACGTCTTTCCACACGCCCGGATTACATAGACGAAGAAATACTCGATATACTTTTAAAATACAAAGTTAAGACGATAGAACTCGGAATCCAGAGCATGGATGACGGGGTATTGTTAAAGAGCGGGCGCGGGCATACTGCAAAAGACACCGAACGCGCGTGCGCGCTTATAAATTCATACGGATTTGAACTCGTGGGGCAGATGATGACGGCGCTTCCGGGCTCTACTCCCGAAAAAGAAATATACACGGCAAAGCGCATATGCGAAATGGGCGCGAAAGGCGCGAGGATATATCCCACGGTCGTTTTTCGTGATACGGAGCTTTTTAATATGATGGAGCGCGGGGAATATATTTCCCGCAATATGGAAAACACCGTCGCCGCGGCGGCGGATGTTCTGTCCGTTTTTATAAAGAATAATGTCAAAGTTATACGTGTCGGTTTGCAGTCGAGCGAGCTTCTTGTATCGGGAAGCGAAACGGCAAGCGTATATCATGAATCGACCGGAGAATTTGTATGGTCGCGCTTTTTCAGAAACGAGGTTTCGGAAAAACTTCAAAAGCTCGAAACAATCGGTAAAAGCGCCGTCATATTTGTCCCGCGCGGATATGTGTCGAAGATGACGGGACAAAAACGAAGCAATATCATCTATCTTAAAGAAAAATTTTCTCTTTCCGATATAAAGGTAAGGGAAGACGAAAATCTTTCCGATTTTGAAACAAAAGTGATTTTAAACGAAAGGAAACAAGACGTATGCGATTGAAAACTCTTGAATTGCAGGGGTTTAAATCCTTTCCGGACAAGACTGTTATAAACTTCAATCGCGGCGTTACCGTCGTTGTCGGTCCGAACGGAAGCGGAAAATCGAATATATCCGACGCTATGCGCTGGGTGCTCGGCGAAATGTCTACAAAGAGTATCCGCGGCACGAAGATGGAGGACGTTATATTTGCCGGTTCTCAAAAGCGCAGTCCTATGGGATACGCAGAGGTCGCCGTTACTTTTGACAATTCAGAGGAAGCGGGCAAGAACGAATCTCTTGCGGAATATGACGAGATAATCGTAACAAGAAGGTATTACAGAGTCGGCGACAGCGAGTATTTTATAAACGGGAAAAACGCGAGATTAAAAGACATAGTAGAGCTTTTCTTAAACACGGGACTCGGTAAAAACGGTTATTCGATAATAGGTCAGGGCAAGATCGCGGAGATAATTTCGCAAAAGAGCGAGGAAAGACGTTCCGTTTTCGAAGAGGTCGCGGGTATTGCGAAATACCGCTACCAGAAAAACGAGGCGGAGAGAAAGCTCTCGTCCACGGAAGAAAACCTTGTCCGTCTTTCTGATATTGCGGGAGAACTTGAAGGCCGTATAGGCCCCCTTGAAAAAGAGGCGGAAAAGGCGAAAAAATACCTCGAAATATACGAGAGGAAAAAGGCGGCTGATATCTCCCTTTCGGTTTACGATATAGATAACGCGTCGGTAGCCGAAAAAGATTTATCCGAAAAGCTTTCGCTTTCAAAACATGAGCTCGATATGTCGGACGAGCTTTTGTCCGATCTCGAACGCTCCGACGAACGCTATTTTGAAAAGATACAGCAAAATAAGATAGATTACGAAAGAGCCGTTTCCGCGATTTCGGAAGAATCTGAAAGACTTCATAGCGCCGAAGCGGATATCCGTGTAAAGGAAAACGACCTTTCGCATTATGCCGCGGTTTTGTCAAATGCAAAAGAGAGGCTTTCCTCCGTAGAGGAGCTGATACTTTACGCGGACAAAGAAACATCTTTGAAAAATGCGGAATGCGAAGAAGCCGAAAAGAAGAAGAATCTTCTTGAAAAAGAGCTGAAATCACACGATGAGGAACTTTCCGATATAACAGGCGCTCTTTCCGGTATAGATTCCGAAAAAGCGGAAATAGAAAACGATATAGAGCTTATCGGAGCAAAAACGGTAGATGCGCGCGTCGAATCCTCCGTTGCGTCTTCGAGAAGAGAAACAAATATACAAAAAATAAAATCTCTCGAAGAGAGCATTGAAAAGCATAAAGAGGATATATCGATGATATCTTCGCGCATATCGGTCGCGGAAGAGAAGATATCCGGATACTCCGAAAAGGAAAAGAAATTTTCCGATGAGATAGCGGTATGTGACAGGCTACGCGCGGAAAACGAAGAAAAGGTCTCCTCTCTCTCCGAAAAGAAGAGCAAAATATTCATCGAAATGTCCAAGACAAAGGTCAAGATTCAAAACCTTGTCAATATGGAAGAGCTGTTCGAGGGATATTCGCGTTCCGTAAAATTTATAATGAACGCATATAAAACGGGACGTATAACCACAAAAAGCGGCGAAAAACCGAAGATATACGGTCCTGTGTCGCTACTGTTCGAGGTGGACGAGAAATATTCTCTCGCCGTCGAAACGGCTCTCAGCGGCGCTCTCCAAAACATAGTTACGGAGGACGAAGCGTCGGCGAAAGCCGCAATATCGTATTTGAAATCCCAAAACGCGGGGCGCGCGACTTTTTGCCCCGTTACGACCGTAAGCGGAACGGAGCTTGACATTTCTAATCTTTCGCTCGACGGCAAAAAAGGTTTTATCTCCGTCGCGTCCAAGCTTGTAAGAACAGACGGGCGTTTTGCGGGAATAATACGTAATATGTTAGGCAGGATAATCATTGCCGAAAACATAGACGATGCGGGAAATATAGCGAAGTTTCTCGGTTACAGATACAAGATAGTCACTCTTGACGGGCAGGTCGTCAATGCGGGCGGTTCGTTTACGGGCGGTTCTTCCGTGAATAACAGCGGAATGCTCTCCCGCCGCGCCCAGATAGACGCAATGAACAAAGACGTTGCGGAATATGAAAAAGAGACGGTGAAGATAAATTCCGAACTCGAATCGATTTCAAAAGAGCTTTCGGAGATAAAGAAGAAGAGAGAAGCTCTTTTCTCGAATCTCTCTGTCGTCCGCACGATGAAAGAGGCGGAATCTGCGCAGTCGGGTATTCTTATTTCAAATAAACAGGCGATGGAAGAGACTCTCTCCTCCCTTGTTTCGGAGTATGAAGAAACGACAAGAAGAGCGGAAAAAGACGATACAAGCATAAAAGAACTCTCCGAAAAAGAGAAAGAGTACGCTTCCGAAATAGAAAAGTTAAACAAGCGCGCGGAAAATCTCGAAACGGAAAAAGAAAAGCTCATCTCTTCCTCCTCTTCCTTGCGCGATAAGAGAAGCGATATCGCAGTATCGCTTGCAAGAGAAGAGAAGAACCTCGAACTTCTTGTATCCGTTGCAAATGCCGCAAAGGAAAAAGCGGACGGGTATAAAAAGCAAAAAGAAGAGCTTTTATCGGAAATAAAGGACGCCGAAGCGAACACTTCCGAAGCCGAAAACGATATAGAAAAGTCAAAGTCTCTTATAGCGGAAGCAAAAGTGAGAATAGCCGAATTGTCGTCAAATAAGGAGTCTTTCTCCTCGCTTTCTCTCTCGCTCGAAAAAGCGCAGACGGAAAACCGCACAAAGCAAAAGGAGCTTTCGCACAAGCGTGAGCTTGTTTTCCGCGAGTATACCAAGCTCGAATCCGAGCACCAGCGCGCGTATGAGAGAAAAGAAAAGCTCATATCGTTCCTCTGGGACGAATACGAGCTTACTTACAGCGCCGCTGTCGGAGCAGGGTATGAAAAGGTCACGGAGAGCACGCGCGCGTCTGTCGCGTCGGAACAGGCTAAATGCCGCGACAGGATAAAAGCCCTCGGTTATGTAAACGTAGGCGCGATAGAAGAATTTAAAGAAGTAAACGAGAGATATACTTTCCTGTCGTCCCAGATAGACGACCTGAAAACCTCGAAGGACGATCTTTTGAAGATAATATTTTCGCTTGAAGAGCAGATGAGACACGATTTTGCCGAGACTGTCGAACTTGTAAACGCAAACTTCGGCACGGTGTTCTCCGAGCTTTTCGGCGGAGGACACGCGGAAATATCCCTGACGGACCCCGACAATGTTCTCGAATCCGGAATAGAGATAAAAGCGGCTCCTCCCGGAAAGGTAATAAAGAGCCTGTCGCTTCTTTCCGGCGGCGAACAATCGTTTATCGCAATAGCGCTGTATTTTGCGATAATGAAAGTAAGTCCCGCGCCTTTCTGCATAATGGACGAGATAGAGGCGGCGCTCGACGAGGTCAACGTAGACAAATTTGCGGACTATGTAAAGAAATATTCCGAAAAGACGCAGTTTGTTATAATCACTCACAGACGCGGCACAATGGAAATAGCGGATACGCTTTACGGCGTTACGATGCATGAAAAGGGAATTTCGGAGGTTCTTTCCGTCGATGTTTCCGAAATAGAAAAGAAAACAGGCGTAGTGCTTAACTGAAAGGATATATTAAATGGGCTTTTTTGAAAAACTCAAAGCCGGTCTTGCAAAGACCAAGGACGCTTTTGTCGGAAAGATAAATAATCTTTTCCGCGCATTTGCAAAGGTGGACGAAGAACTCCTTGAAGAGCTCGAAGAGATTCTTATAAGCGCCGATATCGGCGTTGAGGTCACCGAGCAGATAATAGACGATCTCCGCGAAAAAATAAAGGACGATCATATAACAGACCCCGAAGAAACGAAGAAGATACTCTTCGATATGTTGAAGGACATGATAGGCGACGGGGAAAGCATCGCGGAAAATGACGGAGAAATGACGGTCATACTCGTTATCGGCGTAAACGGAGTGGGGAAGACCACGTCTATTGCAAAGATAGCAAACGTCATGAAAAAGCGCGGCAAGAAAGTTGTCCTTGCCGCCGCGGATACATTCCGCGCCGCCGCGATAGATCAGATAGGTGTATGGGCGGACAGAATAGGCGTAGACCTTATAAAACAGACAGAGGGCTCTGACCCTGCGGCTGTCGTTTTCGACGCCGCCGCGGCAGCGAAAAAGAGAGAAGCCGATGTGCTTATCGTCGACACCGCGGGAAGGCTCCATAACAAAAAGAACCTTATGGCGGAGCTTGCGAAAATAAACCGCGTTATAGACAGGGAGCTTCCCGGCGCTGTTCGCGAAACGCTTCTCGTGCTCGACGCCACGACGGGGCAGAACGCGCTGATACAGGCAAAAGAATTCAAAAATGCGGCGGAAATAACGGGGCTTGTCTTGACAAAACTTGACGGCACGGCAAAGGGCGGAATCGTTATATCGATAAAACACGAGCTCGGCATACCCGTTAAATTTATCGGAGTCGGCGAAAAAGTCGACGATCTCGAAGTGTTCAACGCCGATGAATTTATTTCCGCGCTGTTCGAATAAGGAGAATGATATGGATATTGTACTTGCCTCAAACAACAAACATAAGGTGGCGGAGCTCCAATATTTTATGGATGAGATGTGCCGCGAAAACGGCATGGGTAATATAAAAATACTGACTCTTTCCGACATAGGCTTTACTGACGAAATAATAGAGGACGGCAAGACCTTTGAGGATAACGCGCTTATAAAAGCGTCCGCGATAGCAAAAAAAGGCTATATTTCCGTCGCCGATGATTCGGGGCTGATGGTGGACGCCCTTTTAGGCGAACCGGGAGTATATTCCGCAAGATATGCGGGCGAGCCCTGCGACGACAGAAAGAACAACGAAAAGCTTCTTTTGAATCTTAAAGATGTTCCGGAAGAAAAAAGGACTGCGTCTTTTGTTTCCGTCATTGCGGGAGTTTTCCCCGACGGGAGAAAGATAGTGGCAAGAGGCGAATGCC
>ULQL01075421.1_pt1 | contig 18047 bp, 10 predicted proteins | sample 1954411 | NCBI WGS metagenome assembly ULQL01 (sample SAMEA4835654, study PRJEB28245) | human gut metagenome | biome: gut microbiome; material: fecal sample | place: Denmark | collected 2008 | reverse complement strand
GATACATCGGATACTGTGGAAAAGCTCGGCGTTGACAGAAGCCGCCGCGAGATAGACCGCGCGGAGCTTGTACTTGCGGTTTTCGATACTTCCGACGAATTTGACGGGGACGACAAGACGATCCTTTCCATAGTTTCCGAAGCAAAAGAAGCGGGAAAAGAAGTTCTTATTATACTCAATAAATCGGACAAAGCTCCTCTTTACGGGGAAGAGCTTTTCGCGGGACTTCCGTCATTTTCTCTTTCCGCAAAGCATGATGAAAAGGAAAAGCTCTCGAAGAGAATAGAGTCGATTTTCACTGACGGGGAGGCGGAAATATCCGGTTCCGATATAATAACGAATGCAAGACAGCATTCCGCGGTAAAGCTCGCGCTCGAATCGGCGCGTTCTGCCAAAGATGCGCTTTTAACGTTCGGAGACGATATTGCGGGATGCGAGCTGGAACGCGCGGCGGGCGCGCTTCTGGAACTTGACGGACGAGAGGTCTCCGTAGATATAGTTGACAACATATTCCATAAATTCTGCGTGGGAAAATAAATTCAAATTTTTTGCTCTTATCATCTTGTTTTTTTGAGATCAGTTTGGTGTTACCCCAGTATATTATGCGAACGATTTTGAGGATTTTTCGGAAAAACCGTTCGCATTTGCCCGTTATATGGAAAAAACATCAAAAAAACTATTGACAACAGAGATAAAAGATGATATCATTGTTCAGTAATCCGAAGACAGCAGGTTTTTGTAAAAGCCAAGCTTCCCTGCCGAGGAGATAAGAAAAATGTATTTTCTGTCTTTCCGCTTTCTTTTTCGGATTGTGGGAAGATTTTTTTATTCCCAAAAAAGTTTGGCTTCATGAAATTTTTGAAGGGTGGTGAAAAAATGCCCAGCGCTCAGGTTATTGAAAAGAAGAAGCAGATAGTTGACGACCTTTCCGAAAAGCTCAAAAATGCACAGGCAGGTGTAATCGTCAATTATGCGGGCATAACAGTCGAGAACGACACAGCTCTCAGAAAAGAGCTTTCCGCCGCAGGTGTCAATTATTCCGTAATTAAGAATACTCTTGTAAAAAGAGCTTGCGAAAATGCGGGTTTTGACGGACTTACAGGTGTTCTCGAAGGAATGACAGCTGTCGCAACGAGCGAAAACGATCCCGTTGCAGCGGCAAAGATACTCAGCAAATACGCAGAAAAGATCGAAACATTCGAAATAAAAGCGGGATTTGTTGACGGCAACGTTCTTGATAAAGCGGGAGTTGATGAGCTTGCAAAGCTTCCTTCCAAGGAAGTCCTCATCGGCAAGGTACTCGGAAGTCTCCAATCTTCCCTTTACAGTCTCGCATATGTTCTCCAAGCTTATGTCGACAAAGAGGGAGAATCCGCGTAAACGAAAACGCAAAATCTGTCGGCGAAACGATCCTATTATTGAAATTTGTATTATTAACGGAGGAATTAAAAAATGGCTAGCGAAAAGATCACAGCTATACTTGATGAAATCAAATCACTCACAATACTTGAAGTTGCAGACCTTGTAAAGGCTCTCGAAGAAGAATTCGGCGTATCCGCTGCTCCCGTAGCAGTTGCAGGTGCCGCTGCTCCCGCAGCCGCTGCTGTTGAGGAAAAGACAGAGTTCGACGTTGAACTCAAAAGCTTCGGCGCTAAGAAGCTCGACGTTATCAAAGTTGTACGTGAGCTCACAGGTCTCGGCCTCAAAGAAGCAAAAGAGCTTGTTGAGTCCGCTCCGAAGGTTGTTAAAGAAGGCGCTTCCAAGGAAGACGCTGAAAAGATCAAAGCATCTCTCGAAGCAGCAGGCGCAGAAGTCGAAATCAAATAATTATATCTTTAAGATATATAAAAAACAGACGGGTTATCCCGTCTGTTTTTTTGTACAATATTACGACCGCGCTCACGCTTTCAGCAATACGATTATAAACACGGTCTTTCCGTTACGTCTTATATATGAAAGTTCTCCGTTCATGGATTCTATTATATTTTTGCAGATATAAAGACCGAGTCCGCCGCTTTCGGGTTTGTCTTCCGATATATACGGTTTGAATACTTCCGTATCCGGAGACATTCCTTTGCCGTTATCGCTTATTTCAAGAACAACCTTGTTTTTGTCCGTGCGCGCCGAAAGCTCTATTTCAGTGCAGTCCGCGTGTTCTACGGCATTCAGTATTATGTTTGTGGCGGCATTTTCAAGTCCCTGCCTCTTTGCAAACACATTATAATCTCCCGTAACAAGATTTTTCAGCACTATACCGCAAGCTTCGCAGTCTGCGGAACAATATTTATAAAGCGATGCGAACAGCTCCTTTACATTCAGCGCGCGGGACGGTTCCGCTATATAATTATACCGCGCATAAGACGCTATTTCCGAAAGGTTTTCAAGAACTCTGGCGGTGTTTTGCTTTACTATGTTGAGCGCCTTTATCTGTTCGCCGTTATTCTCCCGCTCTATCAGATTATCTATGAGTATGGCGGAAGACGCAAGCGGCTTTTTCATATCATGAGAAACAAACTGCAAAAGCTTGTCTCTTTCCGATATGACGGAGCGGATATCTTTGACCTGCCGCTCTACTTCGAGATTTAAGTTCGCGGTAAGATATGCGTTCGATTTTTCCGTATTCATAAAAACATTGAAAATCGTGATAAAATCCGCTATTACAACGGCGGCGTATATCCAGAATAACGGGTTTCTCTGGACTAAATATACATGGGCAAACCGCAAAGACATAACCGTCGCAACGCCGATAAGCACTGCGCACACGGGTCTTAAAACCGACGACATATTTTTGTCGTCGAATGCTGCAATGACGGTAAAGACGGCAATAAAAACAATATCCGTGATTTTGAGAACATTAAGTATCTTTCCCATCAGTTCTGCCGTACCGAACGGTACAAACGGAACACAAAATGATATTAAAGCCCCTGCCGCAGAAATACCGAACATGGCGAATTTAATGGGGAACTTCTTAAAATTCTTTCCGACGGAAAGGATAACTCCGCAGAGCAGTATGAACAGCGCCGAAGTATTTATTCCTTTCCAGAACATGGGAATCGACGTCCTCGACAAAGAGATATACCATGAAACGAAGAGAGCGAGAACACCGATATTCATTATTATTTCGGGGAGAAATTTTGCGGTCTGTTTCAGAAGCGAAAGAACGATAAGCACCGCGATTGCCATAGCCGAAAAAATAAATCCGGCAAGCAACAGGGAAGAGGATTTTTCCGTACATGATTTAATTGCGTTCTCTGTTCCGATAAGAGGAAAATCGCGTATTCCGGAAAAGATTCCGCCATCCGACTGATAATGTATTGTGATGATGCATGACGAGCTTAAATTTTCCATAACTTCTCGGCGTGTGTAAAAATCCAGCTCCGTCTGTGTGCGGTCGGTCTCCGGCAAATATTTATCCGTCACCTTCATATAACTTGTATTGAATTCTATAAAATCGTAATTCTCTATCTCGCCGTGTCTTTCGATCAGCTGGGATTTAACATATATATTAGAAGCGCCGAATATTTGCGGAAGAGATACCGTAAAACGCCAGTAGTCGCCTACTCTGTGACTTTCGAGATTGTTTTTTTGAGAAACGAAATCCTCGGCAAAGGGATCGAGATTCATCACTATGAAAAACAGCGTGCCTTTTTCGGCAAATTCGAAATTTTCCGTAAGGTCGACTATCATTACATCGTCGGGTATTTTGTTCGGAGTCACAAATCTGTCGGGAACATAATTTGCCTTTGTTATGGCTCCGAGGTCGGACAGATCGTTTATGCGCACCGCGGTGATATCTTTTCCTATAACAAAAATTTCTTCGGTGGTTTTTATTTCTCCCGTTTCTTTGTCTTTTTCATAATCGACATGTTTTATTTCTCCCGTTGCCTCCGGAACCGGAGTGACATCCGGAATACAAATACAGAACATCATAATGAATGCAACGGACAAAAGAAGGCTTATTATGATTGCGATTATTTGATTACGCGCTCTGCCCATATTCATGATCCCCTTCTGAAAGTATAACCTTTTCCGAACTCCGTGATTATCAGTTCGCCGCACTCTTCCGACATCTGTATCATCTTTTTGCGGAGATTATGGAGGTGTATGCGTATCGTCTGCGTGTTGAGATGAGGCATTTTCCACACCGCCTCATATATATCGACGGCAGAATAATAATTTCCCGCATTCTGCATAAGGAAAGTCAGGATGTTGAACTCGCTCGAAGTGAGATCGAGCGGACGGTTATTGTATACCGCCGTTCTCTTTCTCATATCGACGGTGAGCCCGTGAAGAGAAAAAACGGCTTCTTTCGGCGGCAGAAGGCGGAGCGCCATTCTTGCCTCTATTATTTTTGCGGACGCGGGCTTTACTATATAATCCGCCGCGCCGTACTCAAAGCCCTGCAATATATTATTATCGGAACCGAGATCCGAAAGAATGACAACGGGAGTTCCTTCGCCGAGCTCGTTAAAAAGGGAGAGTCCGCTTCCGTCGGGGAGAATGAGATCGAGCAATATTATATCGAATCCGTGCTGTTTGATTTTATCCGTTGCCTCTGCGAGCGTTTTCGCCGTATGCACGGTATTGTTTGCCGAAAAATAATCGAAAAGCTCATTGCAAAGCGACTCTGAATCTTCTACTATAAGTATATTTTTGTTTGTAACCGTTTTCATTGCAAATACCGCACCACCCTGAAAGTTTAAAAATATTTCCACCTACTTTTCTTATAAGAAAAGTAGGCAAAAGAATTTCCCTCAAAATATATCACTTTATTTTTGCGAAAAGTAGGCAAAAGAATTTCCCTCAAAATATATCACTTTATTTTTGCGAAAAGTAGGCAAAAGAATTTCCCTCAAAATATATCACTTTATTTTTGCGAAAAGTAGGCAGAATAACTTCCCCCCGCATTACCTTTCTTTCTGAGAAAGGTAGACATAAGAACTTTGCTCAAAAACCCCACTTTATTTTGGCGAAAGCTTTTGAAATTCCAAGAAACTTTTCACGAAAAGTTTCTTGTGTCGGGGTCCCACGGCAATGCCCCAAACGATAACGCCTCTAATGCGGAGAAATCCGCGTTTTTATTTTTGTATAAAAATTTTTTATTATAAATCATATTAAAAATATTATATATGTTTTTTGTCGGAAAAAGCAAGGAAAAAACGTTAAGAATTGTTAAGAAATGGGTATATATTACATAATTCGCGGTTTATGCGGTGATATTGCGACTTTTTGCCACGTCAAACCGATGTTTTTCATTGCACTTGACAGTATAATTCACCATGTTGAACCGAAAAATACTTTACGTATTTCTTATAAGAAAAACAGTATAATATTTCAAATATTACTTACATTAAATTCGACTTTGTCTTTTTGGGGATAACCCGAACTTAAAATTGTTTTATTGACAAAAATATCGTAAATCTCCGTTTTCAGGATAAAAAATTATGCAGAAAAACGGAAAAAACACCAAATTTTTTTACAAAAAATTCATTTCTGCTTATTTATTCTTGACATCACGGGAATCTTTGTATAAAATGTTAATATAATAAAACAAGGAAAGGAAATTCAATCATGCAAAAAATATTTATCAAATTGATTTGTATCATCATGGCAGTTGCAATGCTGATCGGAGTTCTGGCCTCTTGTGGCAAGAAGACGCCGACAGAAACAACGGGCAGTACAGGAACGACGGGCAATATAGAAAGACCCGCATATCAGGATGACGGTAAAACATATTCTTACCGTATGGGGCCCTCTGATCTTCCCGAATCTTGGAACTACCACACTTATCAGTCAGATTCCAGCACCTATATTCTGGACTACACATCCGACGGACTTTATACGTTCGAGTATAACGACGATTTCTCCGGATATGTGATCGTTCCTTCTATGGCTGTTGACTACCCTGAGGATGTCACATCTAAATATGTCGGTCAGTATGGAGTTAAAGAAGGCGACGAAAATAAAGTCTATAAAATCACATTGAGACAGAACCTCAAATTCGACAACGGCGAAGCCATCACGGCAAAATCCTTTGTCGATTCCATGAAGCTCCTTCTCAATCCTGCGGCGGCTAACTTCCGTGCCGATAACGTATATCAGTCCGGAAACCTTAAAATCGTAGGCGCCGAAGCTTATGTAAAAGGCGGATCTTACGCTTTGGGCGAATTCGTTTCCGCTAATATGGGCGACGACGAATATGTAAATCCTTCCGATTTTACCACGGCAGATGACGGTACCCTTAAATATGAAGGTCAGGATATCGTTCTCGACATAAAGAGCGGCGGTAACTGGGGATCTAACGGTCTTTCCGATTACTATAACGCTTATAAAGATGCAATGCCTGCTTTTGCGGCTGGTGTAGAGCCTCTTATCAAAGCTGCCGATTCCAACGGCAGAGTAAAGCTCACACCTGCTCTTCTTAAAAACTTGCAGGATGCTATCGCTATTCTCCACGGTTTTGAAAACGTAGAAGCTTATGCGGCAGAAGGCGGCGACTACGCTTATATGGAATTCGAAGAAATGGCTTTCTTCGGAAAAACATGGGATGTAATCGACTATGAAGGCAATGTAGGTTTCTTCGCTCCTTCCGATTACGAGCTCGTTATCGTTCTCAAAAACCCGATGGAAGACAATTTCTATCTCCGTTATGAGCTCTGCTCTTCGTTCTTCCTCGTATACACTCCCCTTTATGAAAGCTGCATCAAAACAGACGGCGGCGTTTATGCCAACACCTACGCTACAAGTGTAGATACATTTGTCGGCTACGGTCCTTACAAGCTCACCTCTTATGTTGAGGGCGCTCAGATCGTTCTTGAAAGAAACCCCCATTGGCACGGCTATGCCGAAGGCGAATATATTCCCGGAACCTACCAGACAGACCGTATAGTTTACAATAAGGTAGCAGAAGACGCAACACGTCTTGAAATGTTCCTCAAAGGCGAATTGGATTCCTATGGTCTTCTTGCGGAAGACATGAACGATTACCTCGGTTCCGATTACACTTACTTTACGGATTCCGAATCGACATGGTATCTTGCAATGAATCCGGGTCTTGACAATCTTAAATCCGTAGAAGCAGCGGCATCTCCCGTTGTTTCCGGCAATAAAGTTATAAAGACTGTTCTTACGATTGAAGAGTTCCGTCAGGCACTCAGCTATTCTATCGACCGTTCTGCATTCAACGCACAGCTCTCTCCGACATCCGGTGTTGCAAAAGCTCTTCTTTCCGCATTTATCGTTGCGGATCCCGAGAGCGGACTTACCTATCGTGCAACAGACGCCGGCAAGGATGCGATACTCGCATTCTGGGGACTCAGCGACGCTTGGGGCGAAGGCAAGGAATACGCAACGCGTGACGACGCCATCGCTTCTATCACAGGCTACGATCCCTCAGGTGCTAAGACTCTCTTCAACACGGCTTATGATAAAGCTGTCGAAGCGGGACTTATCACGGCAGAGGATGTTGCAAGCGGTAAATGGGAAGTACAGATCGTCATAGGCAAACCTACTGAGAGCAACTTCTGGAACAGAGGCTATGAATTCCTCAGAACCTGCTGGACAAACGCTGCTGCGGGAACGAAGTTCGAAGGACATCTCACATTCGTACAGAGCCAGGTACTCGGTGCCACAACATTCGGTGATTATCTCAAAAACGGTCAGGTTGACGTTCTCTTCGGCGTCGGCTACGGCGGTTCTCAGTTCAATCCTTATTCGATGATGGACTGCTTCACCGGTTCTCTTCAATACGACCCCTTCACAGATAAGACAAAGGTTATGCTCGACATCGAGCTTGACGGCAAGACATTGCGCGCAAGCCTCTATGATTGGGTAAGCGAAGCACTTCAAGGCAACACTATTACAACAAGTGTTGTAGGTGCAGACGGCAATACAACAGGCGAAACGGTTTCTATCAGCGCAGGTCCGAGCGATCCTGCTGAGAGAAGAGTTACAATCCTCGCCGCAGCAGAAGCAAAGATCATGACGCTTGCGAACATCTTCCCCATGCAGACGGACTCCGTAGCGTCACTCCGTTGCATGAGAGTAAACTTCAAGACCGATGAATATGTTGTCGGTATGGGATTTGGCGGCATCGAATGGCGCACATACGCTATGGATGACGCAGAGTTCGCTTCTTATGTTTCTTCTCAGGGCGGAGTTCTGAACTACAAATAAACCCTAATATTCGCTTATAAAGCAGATTTATAAATGGTAAGTGAGCAGCGGAGAAAAAATCTTCGCTGTTCACTGTCATATTTATTTTAATATGATATAACGATCCCGCAAACGGTACGTTTGTGTTTTGCTTTGCAAAAAACCTAACGCAAAACCCCAAAAGGATACAGACTTTTTTAGAATTATTATATAAATCAAAATTTTCGTTTTACAATAGAGAAAAAACGTTTTTTCCTCTATTGTAAATTGATAATTCTTATTAAAAATGGGAGCCTGCTATGTATTTATTCAAATATATTCTAAAAAGAGTAGCACTGATGTTGCTCACATTCTTTATCATTATCACGATATGTTTTGTTCTCGTCAAACTTCTTCCCAATCTACCCGCAGAGCAGTTCGGCAAGGATATGGATCTTATTATGCGCCGTCGTGAGCTTCTCGGATACGACTTGCCAATAGCGCAGCAATATTTGCGTTTCCTGAAATATGCGTTTCAGGGCAATTTCGGTATAGGGGAAACTTATAAGCTCGGCAGTGAGGTCTGGACGGTATTTACTGCCAGACTTCCGTACACAATGGTGCTTAACCTTATAACGATACTTTTCTCCATACCGATAGGACTCATGCTCGGTATTTTCGCCGCGCTGAAAAAGAACAAGTGGCAGGATCACGTCATCTCCACAGGGGTCATGATCTTTGTTTCCGTTCCGCCGTTTATCTATGCACTTCTTGTTCAGTACATTCTTTATTTCAAGCTCGGATGGGCGTCCGCGATTGTCGACGTCAATAACGGCGCATGGAGCTGGACATTCATAAAATCGGCGATCCCCGCCATTCTTTCGATGTCTTTCGGCACGATCGCGGGATTTGCGCGCTATACACGTGCGGAGCTTACGGAGGTGCTCACAAGCGAATTCATGCTTCTTGCACGGACAAAGGGACTTACACGCGCGCAGGCGACGGTAAGGCACGCGATGCGAAATTCGATGGTGCCGATATTCCCGATGATACTCGGCGAGTTCATATCTATCATGAGCGGCTCTCTCATCATAGAGCAGATCTTCTCAATTCCCGGCGTCGGCGAGCTGTATCTCGGCTCTATCAAGGCGCAGCCTGCCCCGGACTATAACTTTTTCATGTTGCTTACGATCTTCTATACTTTTATCGGACTCGCGGCAGGAATCGTCATCGATATCAGTTACGGAATCATCGATCCCAGAATAAGAATGGGGGCGAAATAAATGAAAGATAAAAACGAAATATACAGAAATATACCGAAAGAAAAATTTGCGCTTGTTTCCGGCAAAGATCGCAGTCATGATGTCAAACCGGAAACAAAACCCGTGGGTTATTTTCGCGATGCTCTCAACCGCTTTTCAAAAAATAAAGCTTCTGTCGTTGCGGCAGTCATCATTGCCATGCTCCTTCTGTTTGCTATCGTAGGACCGTATTTCTGCAATCAGAAATATATAGCGTCATATCAGACGGAAACCATGCTTACGAATTATCAGTATCTTCTGCCCCGTCTTTCCTTTATGGACGGCACCGGTTTCTGGGACGGCAGTAAAGTGGAAGAGGTTTCGAAAAACAAGTACGATATTTATCAGGCTATGGAAATCGAAACAGGGCGCAACGTCATTGAAAAGGAGATCTCCACAAGAACGACCGTCGACGCTTTCGGCAAGGAATCCACTCTTTATAAAATACGTGTCAATACCTATTATGCTCTTTCTACCATGACGCTCACGCTTACAGGCGACCAGTATAATGCCATTCAGGAATGGCAGGACGAAAACGGCGTCCAGGTCATTCTTCCGCGTGTTATCAACGATGCGGTCGGCACTAACCCGAATGTTTGGTTTGTATCTGACAGAAAAGGAAATGCGACGCGTGATGCGGACGGAAATCTTATCCCCGCTTACGCCACATCAGGTGCAGATGATTATTTCAGCAAAATGCGTCTTGCCGCAGACCCGTATAATGAGGGCTCGGACGCATATTGGCGTTATGCACAGCGCACGGGAACAAAAGAATCCGGATATAACTATGTAGTGCGTCTTAACTCCTACAATTATTTCGTATATAAATACGGCTTTGAGCCGTCGTTCATCTTCGGTACAGACATCAACGGTTATGATATCTTTTCCCGCCTTGCAAGCGGCGCAAGATTCAGCTTTATTCTCGCTATTGCGGTTTCGATCATCAACCTTACGATCGGTGCTTTTTACGGTGCCGTAGAAGGTTACTACGGCGGAGCCGTGGATATGATAATGGAACGTATTTCGGATATCCTGTCCGGTGTGCCGTTCACTGTTGTAACGGTGCTTTTCAGCCTGCATCTTGCAAGTAAGATAGGTATGGTCCCATCGCTGTTGTTTGCATTTGTTTTAACAGGATGGATCGGTATGGCGAGTCGCGTCCGTATGCAGTTCTACCGATTCAAGAATCAGGAATATGTGCTTGCCGCCAGAACGCTCGGCGCAAGAGATTTCCGTATCATGTTCAAGCACATCTTCCCCAACAGTTTGGGAACGATCATCACCGGATCTGTGCTGGTCATTCCGGGAGTCATCTTCTCCGAAACATCTCTCAGTTATCTTGGCATTATCAACCTCGATTCCAGCACTATGTCATCTATCGGATCCATGCTTTCCGCAGGTCAGGGATGTATGACAACGGCGCCTCATGTGGTGCTGTTCCCGGCGCTTTTCATTGCGCTTCTTATGATAAGCTTCAACCTATTCGGTAACGGACTTCGCGACGCTTTCAACCCGTCGCTTCGCGGCACGGAGGAGTAAGATATGGAAAAGAAACTTGAAGTTAAAAATCTGAAAATATCTTTCCGCACGCAGGGCGGCAAAGTTCAGGCTGTCCGCGATATAAGTTTTGATCTCTACAAAGGCGAAACGCTTGCGCTCGTCGGAGAATCCGGTTCCGGAAAATCCGTCACAAACCGCGCCATTATCGGAATTCTTGCGGGAAACGCTATCGTTGAGGGCGGAGAGATCCTCTATGACGGACAGGACCTTTTAAAAGTTTCCGAGGAAGAATTTCACAAGCTCCGCGGCGACAAGATCGCTATGATTTTCCAGGACCCGATGTCGAGTCTTAATCCCATTATGCGCGTAGGCAAGCAGCTTACAGAGGCAATGCTTCTGAAAGGCAGGGCAAGCCAGCGCAATGCAAGAAACGAATTCAACGCAAAGCTCGCCCTTCTCAGAAATTATATGGATAAGGCGGACGGTTCTCCCGAAGCGGTAAAAAAGCACGCTTCTCTTTGCAAAACTTTCGATAATTTCTGCATTTCCGCCACAAAGATGGAATCTGTGTACAATGAGGCGATGAGCCACATCATAGAAATGCAGTCGGATATAGACAATATCCTTTTCCTGATTGAAAAGAATCAGGTGTTCGACAGACGTGCACGCCTTGGAGCGCTTATTCTTAATTCAAAGCGCGCATATAACGATTTTCTAATAAAGCAGGGCGGAGAATTTGACGGGATCATAGCAAAGCTGCGTGATGTGCGCAATGCGATCCATGGAAAAAATTCGCCTGCCGGCGAAGAAGAAATCGCGCTTCTCAAACGTCTTAACACACTTCTTAAATCGGTTATGGAAGCGGAAAAGCCGAATTTCTTTTGTCTGGGATATTATCAGCTTCGCAATCCCGAATTTGTTCCCGGTTCTATGCCCGTTCACGAGCTTAATACTCTTGTTTTGAAATATATCGATGAAGAATTTATGCTCGGTTTTATAGAAGAGGAAAAAATCTCCATTAAAACGAGCTTTGACCAATCTTTGAACAATAAAAAGAGTGCGCTCGAACTTCTGAGTAAAGCAAAAACGTATTTTTCGGGCGAGATCGAAAAAGCGGAATGTGCAAAATGGGAGGCAAGGCTGAAAGAAGCCGTAATGTCTGCCATAGATCCGCTTATGATTCGCAAGGACAGCACCGCGTACACATTTTCCGGTGCTCTTCACAGCGCGATAGAGGCATACTTTGCCGGAATACACAACAATCCGGCAGAACAGGCACGTTTTGAAAAACAGAATAAAAAGCATGAGAAACTCTCATCGAAAGGCAGAGAACCGGGATGGAAAGTTGTTCCTCCGTCGCTTGTCGATCTCGACGCCGCTCATGACAATATTGTCCATATCATCGAAAATCTCGAAAAAGATTTTTCCGATGCCATAGAAAACGCTCCGAGTGCCGACTTTGATAAAATGGCGATCGACCTTATCGATTACTTTAAGGCACAGGCGTCTGCCGTTGTTTATAAGGTTACACGCAGACTTGCCAAGGTGCGTGCGCTGAAACTGCTTGAAGAGGTCGGAATTCCGGAGCCCGCCGTACGTTACCGTCAATATCCGTTCGAATTTTCCGGAGGAATGAGACAGAGAATCGTTATCGCTATCGCCCTTGCCGCCGATCCCGATATACTCATCTGTGATGAGCCGACGACAGCTCTCGACGTTACTATCCAGTCCCAGATCCTCGAACTTATAAATCGAATCAAGGCAGAGCGCCAGCTCTCCGTTATATTTATAACGCACGACCTCGGAGTCGTAGCAAATATGGCGGACAGAATAGCCGTTATGTATGCGGGTAAAATCGTCGAATACGGCACTGCCGACGACATTTTCTATGATTCCCGTCATCCTTATACGTGGGCGCTTCTTTCCTCTATGCCCGATCTTGACACAAAAGACAAATTGGAAGCGATTCCCGGCACCCCGCCGAATATGATCTATCCGCCTAAGGGCGACGCTTTTGCCGCGCGAAACAAATATGCGCTCGAAATCGATTATGAGCTCGAACCGCCGATGTTCCGCGTGAGTGATACGCACTATGCGGCAACATGGCTGCTTCATCCCGACGCGCCGAAAGTAGAGCCGCCGCAGATCGTTAAAAACCGTATTCAAAGAGCACTGAAAGAGGAGGCAAACCAAAATGAATGATAATAAACAGGTTTTGCTCTCTGTTGAGCATTTGGAACAATATTTCAAAATGGGCAAAGGCTATCTGAAAGCGGTAGACGATGTGAGCTTCGACATATATAAAGGCGAAGTCTTCGGTCTTGTCGGCGAATCCGGATGCGGAAAAACGACGACAGGACGCAGCATCATCAGGCTTTACAATATAACGGGCGGAACGGTAAAATTTGACGGACAGCATATTTGCGTCGGTACGCGCCGTTATAAAGAAGCGATAGAGACCGCAAAAAAAGAATGCAAAAACGAAATAGCCGCCCTCGGTAAAAATCCGCCTGCGGAAAAAGTAGCCGCCATCAAGAAAAAATATAAACAAACGGTGACAGAGCAAAAAGCGGAGATGAAAAAAGCTCTTTACGAGCGCAAAAACTGCGATAAGCTTTATGTTCAAAAAGAAACAGAGCGCATCCGCACCGAATACGATGCAAAGATAGCGTCGGCAACTCCCGATGAGAAACCGGCACTGGAAAAGGAGCGTTCCGAAAAACTCCGCTCGGCGCAAAATGACCGTATCACTAACAAGATACAGATGATCTTCCAGGATCCCATAGCTTCGCTTGATCCACGTATGACAGTCAGGGAAATCGTTGCCGAAGGTCTTATAATACGCGGAATCAAGGATAAAAAGTATATAGACGAGCAAGTATATAAGGTCCTCGACCTTGTCGGGCTCGTTCCGGAACATGCCGGACGTTATCCGCACGAATTTTCAGGCGGTCAGCGCCAGCGTATCGGAATTGCCCGTGCGATCATTCTGAATCCGGATCTTATCATCGCAGATGAACCGATTTCCGCTTTGGACGTTTCGATTCAGGCGCAGGTTATAAATCTTCTGAACGATCTTCGCACGCGGCTCGGTCTTACGATAATGTTTATCGCCCATGACCTTTCCGTTGTAAAGTATTTTTCCGACCGTATCGCGGTAATGTATTTCGGAAAGATCGTCGAACTTGCGACAAGCGATGAACTTTTTGCTCACCCGTTGCACCCGTATACGCGCTCGCTTCTGTCCGCAATACCTCTTCCCGATCCTCGCAGTGAGAAAAAGCGCCAGAGAATGGTGTATAATCCCATTGCCGAGCACGATTATTCTGTCGACAAGCCCGTAATAAGAGAGGTTTCTCCGGGCCACTTCGTAAGCGCAAATGAAGCGGAATTCAAAAAATATCAGGAGATTTTGAGGAATGCCTGAAACTCCGAACAAACCCGAAAGAAAGAATTTCTTTATCGCCCTTGCCGTTATAAGCCTTGTTGCCGTGGTTTTTGCTTTGATCTATGACTTTTCGGTAGGCGCGTTCTCACAGGAAGACACGGGAAAAATGATAGGTCATCTTTCGGGAGGATTTTTCCTGCCGGGACTTTTGTTTACCTGTTTCGGAGGTCTTGTGTTTGCAAAGCGTCAAGGTACTTTTGACGGGCTGAGCTATGGTTTACGCTATACATTCAATGTTTTCACGCCGATATTTTGGCTTAACAAAGAAGAACGTTCTGGAAAATTTCAGAAATTTGCAGATTACAAGGAAAGAAAACGCGAAAAAGAGAAATCAAGTCTCAATCTTTCCGTACCGTTTTTTATAGTCGGAATAACTTTCCTGATAATAGGTATTGTGCTGACTGTAATAACAAATGTTTTCTTCCCGGGCACAACGCTGAAATAAGAGAGATAACGACCGATTTTTAAATATCGTAGGGATTCCGACGGTTCAAAAAATCCGTATAATCGTAAATCTTAAAAATCAAAACAGAAAACTGACTTCGAAATTCTATCGGAGTCAGTTTTTTTGAGGTATAATATGTTTGTTATCTTATGATTTATGATTGGGCGCCTGCTCATAAATGTGTATTCTTGCGCGATAAATATACTCGATTTTGAGAATGAAAAAGAAATTTTGTTCGAATGAGCGTTAGGTGTAGGATAAAAAGGGCAGTTCTTGTAAAATCGCTTGTGTTATTTTGAAATACCTGTAACAGCTTTAATCGTGTTTTCCAAATTACAAATCGCACAAAAAATAATTTTTTGATTTCCCCAACCTTTTTGACTTTAAATGTGTCTATATGTCAGATGCATCAAAACGAAGGCAAATTTGCCGTTTCAACCGGTTAAATCCGAAGGAGAAAAAATGCCGTACCGTAACTTAAACGATGAAACTCTCGTCATGCTTACTCTTGCAGGAGAGCAACGCGCATATGAGGTGCTTGTGAACCGATATCAGAAGGCTGTTATTGCCTCGGCTTTTTCGGTGACACATAATTCTTTTCTTGCAGAAGACACCGCACAGGATGCTTTTGTAACTGCATGGATAAAGCTTGACACCCTGAATGAACCCGAAAAATTTGCAGCATGGATCTGCCGTATTGCTAAAAATTGCGGTATGAATATGCTCAGGCAGTATCGTGGCTTTTTATCACTTGATGCGGTAGAAAACTATGATATCGCGGGCGAAGATTCTCTTTCTCTGCAATATGAAAAATACGAAGAAACAGAGGAACTCGGAAAATCCATATCAAGACTTCCCGAAAAGGTAAAAAATATTATAAATCTTTACTATTTTCAGGGACTTTCGGTTGTGGAAATAGCGGATAAGTTAAGAATATCCCAGGGTACGGTGAAATCGGGGCTTCATGACGGACGCAAAAAAATCAGAAAGGAACTTTGTGCTATGAATGAAAAGTGGAACGATACCTTGGTTGAGAAAGTAATGAAAAAGGTAGAGGAACTCAAACTCTGGCAATTCAAAAACAGCAAAGACGGTTTTGAGACTATCTACAATGATGTACTCAGAGATGTGGAAGAATTACCGGAATCAGATAAAAAATACCATACCTTGGCTGATGTGCTTACACGTGGCTTCTGGTGGCTTCCGGGCGATAAAAATGACACTCTTTTCGCCAAAATCAAAGGAGCGGCTGAGCGGGGGCATAACGAAGATGTAATGGAATTTATCGCCACACGCGAAAGACAGCAGATTCCTTATTATAATAAACAAGGAAAAATCGAATTTATACGTGATAAACAAATACCGTACCTTGAAAAATCAGGATTTACAAAGGCTCTTGCAAAAGCGTGGTTTTGGCTTGGGCATTATTATTTTAGAGAGAATAAGTATAATGAGGGAATAGAAGCTACGGAAAAGACAAAAAAATTATTACCCCCGTCTGATCCCTATTACTCACTTGCCGTCAACACCCTTATGGTAGAAGAAAAGCTTATCGGTGAATTCAAAGAGAAGAATTCTACCCGTTATCTGATCGACTGCCGTGCCGATGAGCTCAGATATTCGGATTCTTCGCTTCGGTATTGGAAAGAAGAGCAAATGGGCGAAGGATATTTGTATTCGGTCAGTTCCGATATTCACCGCATTTTCAGGACATCTTCTCTTTGCGACGGATTTTTCTATAATCAAGATCTTTCGGTCGGCGAATGCATGACCGGTTCCGACGGTACAACGCTGCGCTTTGAAAGCGACAATGAAAAAGTAGTCACACCCGCAGGTGTGTTTGAAGGCTGTCAGCTTTGGATAACAAAGCATTATGATATATATACCGGAACTTCTGTCTATAAAGTTTACTACAAGGACGGTATCGGTATTGTAAAATATATTGCCGCAAATTGCGGTACCACTGATACCCGCTTGCTCGGAAAATATAATATTGTCGGCGGAGCGGGACTTTTGCCTATGCAAAAAGATAACATATGGGAATATGTGTCCGAATATGATCCGAAATATATGTATTCAGAGCTTTCCTGCCGTGTAGTCCATGCAGATGACAGATCTGTTATAATTGCATCCACCGATATTATAGAACGTTTCGGGTACGATGAAAATTCGTGGCAGGATATGATCGAGCAGATCCGCAACGAATATTGGGATAAAGACGGCGATGGCGATATGCTTTGCGATGTTTCTTGTGCAGTAGAACGCGCAGAAGCTCTTGCAAAAACGCCTATGGAAAAAGCGCATACGAAAGCCGCGGCTTCGGTTATAAGAAGAATTATGGCTACCAACAAAACGCTGAATCCCGAGCGTACGGCGGACGGTTATTGGAATTTCTTCGAATACCTTATGGTTCACAAAGAGGGCGGGCGTGTAAGTATAAATCGTAATTCCCGTTGGTCGTTTGAATTGAAGGGTTGGTGTGAAGGATGTGAACCGCTTTTCTGCAACCATATTTACGGAATTCTTCAAGAGGCGGGAAAATATTTATGGTCTGACGAGTGGAAGATCGGAAACGATTCTGTTGTTGAATATATTCTTTATGATCATTTGCCGTTAAAAGTAAAGATTTCTTGCACAGACGGCGGCAGTATAACAACGAAAGCGGGCACTTTTGAAAACTGTCTGAAAATTTCATTTGATATTTCCGGCATGGACGAGAGCCACAGCTACCGCGGCGGTAAGAAAGAGTATTATTTTGCCGAAGGGATCGGTATTATCAAAGCGGTAAACGAGCTTGAAAACCTGAAAACCGCAACATATGAACTCTGTTCTTATGAAGGTAAGGGCGAAGGATATATGCCATTCTCGGACGGATTTGTCCGTAAATACGAAGCTGTCGATTTGACAGACGGGTTTTATGCGTCGTCCGAATATACCTATATTGAGGATGAAAACGGAGATCTTGTTATATTCGCTGACAAATGCGGCATTAAAAATCATTTTGCTCCTATCACCATGTATAATGCTATTCAAGACGAGATCATAGAAGAAGAACTGTGGGAAGAGGGAAAGCGCAGCGAAAGCCGCCTTCGCCACGATGTGAATAATTTCAAAATATTACTCCATTTCCTCGGAAGACCCAGCAGGCACCTTGCTGCACCGCAAAAAGCGGCGGCGTGGAGCAAAAAGACTATCAAGATCGTCGAAGGACTGTCGAATG
>ULQL01060520.1_pt1 | contig 18157 bp, 19 predicted proteins | sample 1954411 | NCBI WGS metagenome assembly ULQL01 (sample SAMEA4835654, study PRJEB28245) | human gut metagenome | biome: gut microbiome; material: fecal sample | place: Denmark | collected 2008 | reverse complement strand
TCCTTTGTGTCGGGGTTTGGGGCGGATAGCCCCAACTGATAATGCTCACACAAAAAGCACGGCGACGCCGTGCTTTTTAATTTTTATATCTCGCAACTTTCGGCGTGTTCCGATTCGCGAAACAAATCTTTGTCGTAGGATATCCCGTTTTTGTCGTAATAATCTTTGAGAGCGGATTTTATTGCCTCTTCCGCAAGAACGGAGCAATGCATTTTGTGCGCGGGGAGCCCGTCGAGCGCTTCGGCAACTGCTTTGTTGGTGAGCTTCAATGCTTCTTCCACAGGTTTTCCCTTTATCATTTCCGTTGCCATGGAGCTTGACGCTATTGCAGAGCCGCATCCGAATGTTTCGAATTTTACGTCCGATATTATATCATCGTCTATTTTGAGATATATCTTCATTATGTCTCCGCATTTGGCGTTGCCGACTTCGCCTATTCCGTCGGCGTTTTCCATCGAGCCGACATTGCGCGGATTTTTAAAATGATCCATCACTTTTTCGCTGTAAAGAGCCATATTTCCACCTTCATTTCAATATAAATTCTTTTGTGCCGTTGATTTTTTCGTTCCATAGGGGCGACATATTGCGGAGCCTGTCCACGATTCTCGGTATTTCAGAAAGAAGCGTATCTATCTCTTCTTCCTTGTTTTCTTCCGAAAGAGAGAGACGGAGAGAGCCGTGCGCTATTTCATGCGGTCTTCCTATCGCAAGTAAAACGTGGCTCGGATCGAGAGACCCTGAGGTGCAGGCAGATCCTGAGGATGCGCATATGCCTTTGTCGTCGAGAAGAAGAAGCAGGCTCTCGCCCTCTATCCCCTCGAAGCAGAAATTCACATTTCCGGGAAGTCTGTTTATTCTGTCTCCGTTAAGTATCGAATGGGGAATCTTTGAAAGACCTTCTATCAGCTTGTCCCGAAGTGCAGAGACTTTTTTTGCATTTTCATCTATATGAGAAGTCGCCTCTTCAAGCGCTTTTGCCATGCCGACTATCGCGGGGAGGTTTTCAGTTCCCGCTCTTTTTCCTCTTTCCTGTGCGCCGCCGTATATTATGGATGTGAGAGGAATTCCTTTTTTGACGTAAAGTACACCCGTTCCTTTCGGACCGTGAAATTTATGTGCCGAAACGGACATCATATCTATATTTTGCTCTTTTACGTCTATTTTTATATGACCTGCCGCCTGAACTGCGTCGGTGTGGAATAAAACGCCTTTTTCGCGGCATATTTTTCCGATCTCTTCTATTGGAAGTACAGAGCCTATCTCGTTGTTGGCGTACATTACGGTTACAAGCGCGGTGTCGTCTCTTATTGATTTTTTCAGTTTTTCTATACCGATATTTCCGTTTTCTTCTATCTGAAGAAGCTCTATATCAAAGCCCTCTTTTTTCAGACTTTCGAGCGTATGAAGCACGGCGTGGTGTTCAAACGCGGTGGAGATTATGTGTTTTTTGTTTTTTCTTTCGCCGATTTTCGCACCTGTTATTATAGCCTGATTGTCGGCTTCGCTTCCGCCGGAGGTGAATATTATTTCTTTGCTGTCACACCCGAAGCATTTTGCTATGCGTTCTCTCGCATCGAGCAGGACTTCGGCGGCTTTTTGACCTGCCGAATGCAGACTGGAAGGATTTCCGTAAACATTTTCTATGCAGTTTATCATCTCTTCGGCTGCCGCGCGGCTTACTTTGGTGGTTGCGGCATTGTCAACGTAAATTTCCATAAATCCCCTCCGAAAAAGCGAGTTTTAAATGCTTTTTGTTTTTATCTTTATTTTTATGTTTTGTAATTTTTCCGCAGATGTCAGACATTTTTGCGGCGCAGCGCATGGAATACTCGCTGTTTTCCGAAAAAACTCTGCGCAGTGTAAATCGTCGCGGCGTGATAAAGCGATACATAACGCTTTGCCACAATTACAATTATGTTTTTTCAAATTTGCCCTTTGCCGTTATATTTTGCGACAAAGAGCAAATTTTTATTCTTTTATTCAGTCTTTGAAAAGCGCTGTCGATAAATATCTGTCTCCGCTGTCGGGGAGAAGAGCCACTATTGTTTTCCCCTTGTTTTCGGGGCGCTTTGCAAGTTCTACGGCGGCGAAAAGTGCGGCGCCCGCGCTTATTCCCACAAGCACGCCCTCGCTCTTTCCGATGAGCTTGCCATAGGCAAAAGCGTCCTCGTTTGATACGGCGATTATTTCGTCGTACACGCCCGTGTCGAGAACCTCCGGCACGAATCCCGCGCCGATACCCTGTATCTTATGAGGTCCCGCAACGCCTTTTGAGAGCACAGGAGAGCTTTCCGGCTCTACTGCGACTATCTTTACATTCGGATTTTTTTCTTTCAGATATTTTCCCGTTCCCGTTATCGTGCCGCCTGTGCCGACGCCTGCGACGAAGATATCGACTTTGCCGTCCGTGTCGTTCCAGATTTCGGGTCCTGTCGTGTCGTAGTGTGCTTTGGCGTTTGCGGGATTTACGAACTGACCGGCAATAAAGCTGTTAGGTATTTCCTTTGCAAGCTCGTTTGCCTTTTGTATTGCTCCGCTCATTCCTTTTGCGCCTTCGGAGAGGACAAGCTCCGCGCCGTAAGCTTTCATGAGCGTTCTGCGCTCTTCCGACATCGTTTCTGGCATTACTATTATTATTCTGTATCCGCGCGCCGCGGCGACGGAGGCAAGACCTATGCCCGTGTTGCCGCTCGTCGGCTCTATGATGACGGAATTTTTCTTCAAGATTCCTCTTTCTTCTGCGTCGTCTATCATGGATTTTGCGACTCTGTCCTTTACAGAGCCTGTCGTGTTGAAATATTCGAGCTTTGCGAGCACTGTTGCATGAAGATTTTCTTTTTCCTCTATGTGTTTTAATTCGAGAAGCGGTGTCGAGCCGATGAGTTCATCGGCTGATTTATATATTTTAGACATTTTGATATACTCCTAACTTTATCTTACCGCCTTGAAGGCTTCTTCAAGGTCGGCTATTATATCGTCTATATGTTCTGTTCCTATCGAAAGTCGTACCGTATTCGGCTTTATGCCGGAGGCGAGAAGTTCTTCTTCCGAAAGCTGGGAATGTGTTGTCGACGCGGGATGGATTACAAGGCTCTTTACGTCCGCAACATTTGCGAGAAGCGAGAAGATTTTAAGGCTTTCCGTGAATTTCTGCGCCTTTTTTGCGTCGCCTTTTATTTCAAAAGTGAATATCGACGCCGCGCCGTGAGGAAAATATTCGTCGTAGAGTTCTTTTTCTCTTCCTTGTGCCAGAGAGGGGTGGTTTACTCTTTCCACATCGGGATGGTTTTTAAGGTAATCCACTACTTTAAGTGCGTTTTCCACGTGGCGTTCTACGCGAAGAGAGAGCGTTTCGAGTCCCTGCAAGAGCAGGAATGAGTTGAAGGGCGATATCGTAGCGCCCTGATCTCTCATAAGCGTTGTGCGGAGCTTCATGATGTATGCGATATTTCCGCACGCCTTTGAAAATACAACGCCGTGATAAGACGGATTCGGTTTTGTTATTCCGGGGAATTTGTCGTTTTGTTCCCAGTCGAATTTACCGGAATCTATAATGACTCCGCCCATTACCGTGCCGTGTCCGCCGATGAATTTCGTTGCGGAGTGGACTACTATATCCGCGCCGTATTCGATGGGGCGGAGAAGATACGGTGTTGCAAACGTGCTGTCAAGTATAAGCGGTATGCCGTGCTTATGCGCTATATCCGATATCGCTTTTATGTCTATGACATCGGAATTCGGATTTCCGAGCGTTTCGGCGTACAAAAGCTTTGTGTTTTCCTTTATCGCTTTTTCGAAATTTTCGGGAACCTTGGGGTCTACGAACGTAACGTCAAGCCCCTGTTCGCGGAGCGTATTTGCAAAAAGATTGTATGTGCCGCCGTAAAGGTTTGCCGAGGAGACTATATGATCTCCCGCGCAGGCGATGTTTTGAACGGCATACGTTATTGCCGCCGCACCCGAAGCCGTTGCAAGAGCTGCCGCGCCGCCTTCGAGTGTTGCTATTCTCTCCTCGAATACAGAGGAAGTGGGATTCATAAGACGGGTATATATGTTGCCGCCCTCTGTCAGTCCGAAGCGACCTGCCGCTTGTGCGGAGTCTTTGAATACGTAAGATGTCGTTGCGTATATCGGAACTGCTCGCGCGTCCGTCGCAGGGTCTGCATTCTCCTGTCCTGCGTGTACCTGTAAAGTTTCAAATTTGTATTTATTGCTCATTTTAATATTTTCCTTTCGTATAACGTGTTTTCGTTGATTTTTTATCTGAATGTCAACATATACACATTCGCCCGAAACGGAAATTTTCTCTTAACAGTTCGAAAAAGATGTTTTTCATACTTAATTACATACCTTTCTTGTATGTTTACAAGATTATACCACTATAAACATACTTTGTCAATAGGTAATTCTGAAAATTCTTTCTAAGCTCGGCAGTATCACAACGCTTTCATATTAAAATATATTTGTTTGTTCTTTTGTGGTGGAAATGCCGGGACAGAACGGAATTTTTGTCTGCCATTAGCGAAGCGCATTATAAAAGGAAAAATCGACAAAACCGCTCATTGTATCTGACGCTCCTTTTTCAAGTTCTTTGATCATTAAGCAATCCGGATTTGGCAATTTAATGTTTTTTCCCGCTTCTATTCCGAATTTATAGCTCGATTCAAATCCGCGGGAATTATAATTTTTTGGATTTCCTTCTACAAGCACGGCTTTAAAGCCCATTTCGGTCGCTTTCTTAAAACCGTATTCCAGCAGATCCTTTGAAATATGCTGCCTTTGCAATTCCGTCTTTACCGCAACCGGGGAAAGGAGAAGCAATTCATTTTCATACTTTCCTTCTATATGAAAACGGGAGAACATTGCGTATCCGATAACCTCGTCATCTTCGTTTACCATAAGAAGCTCTAATTGAGGAAGATAGTATTTTTCAGAGCGTATCTCCTCGACTAGTTTCCGTACGACCTTTCCTTCTTCGGGACCGTCCCATTTCGCAAAAACATCTTCTACAAGATCAAGCGAAGAAATCAAATATTTGCTTTCCATAGATTTTATTATTCGTTCCATATTGCCCCTTTTTTTGTAAATCGCGGTATTCGCATTGATTTATATTTGCAAAAATCAACTGTTTTTCGGGATTATTCTTCCTAAATATAAAAAGATACAGATTATTTTGCACTCTTATTTTTTTCGCTTGCAAGGTCGGAAAGCTTTACGCTGTTTAAGTAATCGCATATTATCTTGTCAAGCTCTTTCCACATGGGAAGAGTAGCGCATTTTTCTGCGCGGTCGCATGTTTTTGCTCCGTTTTCAAGGCAGGCGACAGGGGAAACGCCGCCTTCCATAAGCTGTATTATGTCTCCCGCCGTGTACTTGTCGGCGCTTTTTGTGAGTCTGTAACCGCCGCCCTTTCCGCGAACACCTTCTACAAATCCCGCTTTGGATAAGACGGAGATTATGCTTTCGAGGTATTTTTCGGATATTTCCTCTTCCTCTGCTATTACGTTGAGCGTTATAAATTCCGACGGATCGCGTTTTGCAAGGTCTATCATCACTCTGAGCGCGTAGCGCCCCTTTGTTGAAACAAGCATTTTCTTTTCCTCGCTTTCATATAGCATATTTTATTATGAAACAAAAGTTTATGTCCGTGAGTTTGTTTTTGCAGGATATTCGGCATACAGGAGAAGTCTCTTCCAAATACCGCACTCGCAAAAATCATAAACATATTATACCACAATGTTTATATGTTTATCAACCCTAAGATTTTTTGTAAGCATTGAATGTTGGGGCTGTCAGCCCCAAACCCTGACCAAAGGACTTTTCGAGAAAAGTCCTTTGGAATCTTAAAAACTTTGCCGAAATAAAGTGGTGTGTTCGGTGGAAAATTCTTTTGCCTACTTTTCTTATAAGAAAAGTAGGTGTGTTTTTATATAAAAATTTCAAAAAAATAAAAATTATTATGGACAAATCGGAAAATATGATGAATAATATAAGTATGGTATAAATTACCTCAAAATCTTTTTGGTGCAAAATGAAAGGAAGGAAATATGATAGAAAAACGAGTGCTTGAAGAGATGCTCGGTATAGCGGTCTCCACCGGAGCCGATTTTGCAGAGGTCTATTCGGAGATTACAAGAAACAACAACATAAATTTCCTTGACGGGAGAGTGGAAGAGATAGGAGACAATACCGTGTCCGGTGTGGGAATACGAATATTCCTCGGAACAAGAACGGTATATGCTTCTACTACGGATTTGTCGTACAACGGACTTTTAAACTGTGCAAGATCTGTTGCGGCGGCTCTTTGCGACACAAAGAAGATAGAAAATATATGTCTTACAGAGCGCATCTTCCCGAATATACACCCCGTAAAGACGGTTCCGGCAAGCGCCGAAATGAAGATAAAGACCGATCTCTTGCGCGAAGGCTGTGTTGCGGCAAAAGAATATGACGAGCGTATAGTTCAGGTCAACGGCGTTCTTGTAAGTGTGGATCACACTATACAGATAGCGAATACGGAAGGACTTTTGACATCAGACAGACATATCCGCACGAGAATGGCTATAACCGCTGCGGCTTCCGACGGAAAAGAGATGCAGTCGGGATTTGACGGACCCGGCGGCGGTGTGGGACTTGAATTTTTTGAGACAGTGAAGCCGAAGGACATCGGAATCGAAGCTGCAAAACAGGCGATAACGAACCTTTCTGCGGGATATTGTCCTGCGGGAAAAATGACCGTTGCCATCGAAAACGGATTCGGAGGCGTTATTTTCCACGAAGCGTGCGGTCACTCGCTTGAAGCGACATCGGTAGGTACGGGAACATCGCAAATGTGCGGCAAGCTCGGTCAGAAGATAGCAAATGAGAAAGTCACCGCGATAGATGACGGCACTATCCCCGGCGCGTGGGGCTCCGTTAATATAGACGATGAGGGACATCCTACACAGAGAAACGTTCTTATTGAGAACGGTATACTGAAATCGTACATGGTAGACCGTCTCGGTTCGAGGAGAATGGGTATGCCTATGACGGGTAACAGCCGCAGACAAAACTATACTTTCGAGCCTACATCCCGTATGACAAATACTTTTATAGACAACGGACCCGACAAGAATGAAGACATAATATCTTCTATCGAATACGGTCTTTATGCTAAAAAAATGGGCGGAGGCTCTGTAAATCCGCTTACCGGAGCTTTCAATTTCGCGGTCAGCGAAGGATACATGGTAAGAAACGGAAAAATATGCGAACCGGTCCGCGGAGCGTCGCTTATCGGTACGGGTGCGGAAATACTCATGAATATAGACATGGTAGGTCAAAACCTTGCAAGAGGACAGGGAATGTGCGGCAGTGCAAGCGGCTCTGTTCCGACTGACGTAGGACAGCCGCTTATCCGTGTTTCGGAAATAACGGTAGGAGGTAAATAAGATGGATTTTAAGCTTATAAAGAAAATTATAGATGATACTGCCGAAAAAAACGGCATAACGGAATATGAAATATATAATTCCGAATTCGAATCTGTCTCTGCCGATACGCTCGGAAACGAAATAAGCTCTTTTTCAAGCTCTGTCAGCGGCGGAATTTGTTTTCGTTGCCGCATAGACGGCAAAATGGGATATGCTTCGACGGAACTTTTCGAAGAAGATGAGTTGAGCTCTCTTGTTTTGCGTGCTGCGGAAAACGCGAAGAGCATAGAAAAAGAGGACAGCGTCGGGATTTTTAAAGGATCTCCGAGCTACGAAAAGACAAATGTTCCTGTGTTTACGCCTCTTACCGCGGACGAAGTGAAAACGGTAGCGCTTGATATTCAGAAAAAAACATATGCCGCAAGCGACAAAGTCGTAGACGGAACAAGCGCCGGCGTTCAAGCGGGAACGGCAACTGTCAGAATCGCAAATTCGAACGGACTTTATCTTGAAAATACAAGCGGACTTAATATTATTTATTCCGCTCCTGTTGTAAAGGACAAAGAGGAAAGCCATAATAACTTTGAACTTTGCGAATACGGAAAAGATTCCGTCGATGACGTTGCTAAAAAAGCCGTTGAAGGCGCTCTTTCAAAGCTCGGTGCCAAAACGGTTGCTACGGGAAAATACAGTATAGTTATAGAGTCAAAGCAAATGCGTTCTCTTCTTGCTGTTTTTTCGGAAGCTTTCTCCTCCAAAATGGCACAGGTGGGCTTATCCAGACTTGCCGGAAAAGAAGGGGAAAAGATCGCGGCGGATATAATAAATATTACCGACGATCCTATGAGAGAAGGCGTTTCCATTCAGACTCCGTTTGACGCGGAAGGCGTTGCGACATACAGAAAAGATATAGTAAAGAACGGCGTTCTTCAAACTCTTCTTTACAACAGGGAAACGGCGGCAAAGGCGGGCAGAGAAACAACAGCCAATGCTTCAAAGGGCTCATACTCATCTCCTGTCGGCATAAGCCCGTATGCTTTCTGCATAGAAGCGGGAGAGAATACAAAGGAAGATCTCTTCAAAATGGCGGAGGGCGGCATATTCGTAACTGAGGTAAAAGGACTTCATGCGGGCGCGAACGCGGTAACCGGCGATTTTTCTATCGAGAGCGAGGGCTTTCTTATAGAAAACGGCAAAGCCACAACTCCCGTAAAATCGTTTACGATAGCCGGAAATTTCTTTGATCTTATAAATAATATAGATTCTATCGGAAACGATCTTGAAATATCGCTTTCCGGCGGAACAACTGTTTTCGGCGCTCCTTCCGTTCTTGTAAAAGAGATGAGCGTCGCGGGCGAATAACCTACTTTTCTTATAAGAAAAGTAGGCAAAAGAACACACCTTTCTTTCGGAGAAAGGTGTGCCAAAGAACTTCGCTCAAAGAAATCACTTTATTTTGGTGAAAGCTTTTGAGATTCCAAAGGACTTTTCACGAAAAGTCCTTTGGTCAGGGTCCCACGGCAGACGCCCCAACATTCAATTCCATAAAAAATAAACAGTCTCATTGCATATATTTTTTCTTTGGGGTATGCTGTTGTCGGAGGTGAACTTTTTATGGCAAACGAAAATAAAAAAGATTTCAATGCGATGTTAAAAGACAGTAAAGATATGCCTAAATTCCAGACGATCACAGATAAAAAAAGCATAGAAAAATACGGCGGAGACAGAATGTATTTCGCACCGCCGACAGATTATGACAAAGTGATGAAAAGAGTGCCCTTCGGAAAGCTTATTACCGTGGGTACGATAAGGGAATACTTTGCAGATAAGAGCGGTGCGGATTTTACAGAGCCCATAACGGCGGGGATATTCGTTTCTATTGTTGCATGGGCGAGCTTTCAGAGAGAAGATGATAAAACTCCTTATTGGAGAACGCTGAAAGCAGACGGCGAATTAAATGCAAAATATCCCGGAGGAGTTGAAGCGCAGAAGGAATTGCTTGAAAAAGAAGGGCATACAATAATCAAAAAAGGCAGACAAAATATTCGTTATTATGTCATGAATTATGAGGATTCACTGTTTTCACTGTGAGCCGTTATGCCGGTCCGGACAGAGAAATTTTATCTCAATATAAAAAAGCAAATATCGCATGATTCTGAAAGGGAAAAATATATGGAAGAATTAAGAAGTATTATTGAAAGATTTGCCGATTCCGGGTGGGAACTCATCTCTGTTCCTTCAAAGGCATGGCTTGAAGGCGGTTGCGACAAGGAAACGCTCGTCTTGGCAATCAAACAAGCCGATAAAGAATGCGGCAACTGCGGATGTGAATTCGATCCGTTGTATAAAAAGGCGCTTACTTTACTTTGCGAGCTGTGCTGAATATCTTGAATTTTTCTGCAAAATCGCCTATAATTTGATATGGTGAGCAGACGGTTATAATATTTTTGTAATATTATTTTGCGTTTGGCATACTTATATAAATAATCGTAAATCAAGGAGTCATTATGAAAAAGAAAATTCTTAACCTTTTAATTTACATAAGCGCCTATATCGGCGGAATAGTTTACGTCGTGTTCGGCGGTTTTGTATTTCTGAAAACAAAGGACGAGGATACAAAAAAGACGCTTAAAACTTCTCTTTATCTGTTCCTCGGATTTTTTGCGGCAAATCTTCTCGTAGCTGCTATTTCTTCTCTTGTATTCAATGTTTTCGGCGTTGCTTCATACGGCGGTTTCTATACGTTTATGTCAAAGCTCGATCATCTCATTTTATTTGCAAAGATAGTTACATTTGCGGTAATGGGAATAATATCTCTTTGCACGGGAAGCGATGATGTTTCCGATATATTCGACAACAAAAAAGATGATAAAACCGAGGACTGATAAGAGATTTTATCATTAAAAATAAAAAAGAAGTCGTACATCAGATGAAAATACGGCTTCTTTTTTTGTTTTTTCAGTTGAGCAGATAAATGGAAATATTAAGATATCCGGCGAATGTAACCCACAGTAAATACGGAAGCATAAGATATCCCGCAGGTTCCGATATTCTGAAAAATAAAATCATCGTTATGAAAATAAGAATCCATAGGATAACCAACCATATAAATGAAAACAGATAAGCTTCCATGTTAAAGAAAAAGATAGACCAGAAGAAGTTGAATACAAGCTGTATTCCGTAAAACATCAAAGCAGTACGGTAAGATTTTCCCGATGTGATAACAAGATACGAAGCGATTCCCATAAGGACGTACAAAATTGTCCATACTACCGGAAACAACCAAGCGGGAGGTGAAAGTGCCGGTTTGTTCAGAGTCCGGAAGATTTTCATACTGTCGCGTGTTAAAAATCCGGCTAACCCGCCCACTGCAAGCGGAACTGCAATACACAAAATCAATTTTTTCCATTGTATTTTCAAAAGATCACCTACTCTCAAATATAATGTATGTTATTGTTTATCTCGGTATACATTAAAACTAAAAAATGACTTATATTTTATAGATTTTTATTGCATATATTTTTTGCACTGAAAACAACGCTGTAATATTCATTTTATATCGGGGCATACTAACCGATATGAGGTGATAGAATTGGAATCATTATGGAAAGAAACAGTAAATTTACCGAGCTTTGATACATTGAAGCGGGATATAAACACTGACGTACTTGTAATCGGCGGCGGAATAACGGGGCTTCTGTGTGCGTATTTTCTTAAAAGATCGGGCGTAGACTGCGTGCTTGCAGAGGCGAGACGAATATGCGGCGGTATCACTCAAAATACAACTGCCAAAATAACCGTCCAGCACGGTCTTATTTATGACAAACTTATTCGCAATTTCGGAATTGAGAAGGCGAAGCTCTATTTCAGGGCTAATCTTTCGGCTCTTGAACAGTACGCCGAACTGTGCAGGACGATCGATTGCGATTTTAAACGGAGCGATTCGTACGTATACTCTGTAAACGGCGTTAAAAAGCTGGAAAAAGAATTTACAGCGCTTGATAAGATCGGGTGCGGTGCCGAGTTTGTCGCTGAACTTCCTTTGCCGTTTCAGGTTTCGGGAGCAGTGCGTATAAGAAATCAGGCAAAATTTAATCCGCTGAAATTTCTTTCGGAGATTTCAAAAGGTTTGAACATTTACGAGAACACAGAAATATCAGAATTGCGCCCCGACGGAGCGGTGAGTGCTAACGGCGTGATATCAGCGAAAAAAATTATAGTCGTAACTCATTTTCCGTTTATCAATAAACACGGCAGCTATTTTCTCAAACTCTATCAGCATCGCTCTTATGTGTTGGCTCTGAAAAATGCTCCTGATATAAACGGAATGTACGTAGATGAAAACGAAAAAGGAATGTCATTCCGCAATGCGGACGGATTACTTCTTGTCGGCGGCGGCTCCCACCGCACAGGAAAAAAGGGCGGTTGTTGGCAGGAACTTGAAGATTTTTTAAGAAAATATTATCCGGACTCTCCCATAGCATACCGTTGGGCGACGCAGGACTGTATGTCGCTCGACGGCGTCCCTTATATAGGAAGATACTCCGCAAGAACGCCCGATCTCTATGTGGCGACAGGATTCAACAAGTGGGGAATGACAAGCGCTATGGTTGCGGCGACTCTCCTTACAGATCTGGTTTTGGGCAAAAGCAGTCCATATACGGAGCTTTTTTCTCCGTCGCGGAGCATATTGCGTCCGAAACTTGCGATAAACTCTTTTGAAGCGGTGGCAAATCTTATAACTCCCACAAGTCCCCGCTGTCCGCATTTGGGATGTGCTTTGAAATATAATCCCGCCGAACATTCGTGGGATTGCCCATGCCACGGGTCACGGTTTACCACAGACGGAAATTTGATCGACAATCCCTCCACCGGAAACATCAAAAAACCGCGTAAAGTTTGAATAATACCGATTATATACAACAAAACATCCTTTGCAATTAAACCTTTACGGTTTTCAGATTGCGAAGGATGTTTTTTTATGGCGGAGAGTAAGGGATTACCTCGATTTCGAGCCAAACAATCAAAATAGAAGTCAGTGGATTTAAGACATGGCGCTTGAATAAAGATCCAAAATAGCGATGAATAGAGGCTTTTTCCGCATCATTTGTCACATCTTGCAATTCCTGTATCAACGACAAAATTCGGAATGTTGTACAAGACTAAGACTTCCGTAATGCCTTGTTCTTTTATATATTTTTGTACACTTCCTTTGAAAAACCGCATGTCTATAAGGTGTGTCTCTGCGTAATCATCCACTGTAAACTGAGCAAAGCAATTGGCATAGGAATCTTTCAGAATCAACAATTTACCGGTTCCCGAGCCGTTTACTACCGTTGTAGCCTGATTGGAATTGAGAAATACGGCGTATTGGTCTTTTCCGTTCAGATATTTTCTTTCATAAATGGAATCCGTAATGTAATTTCCGCCGTTGTAATCGACCTTATGTGTTTCATTCTTGTAATACGCTGTAATATGAGAGTGTCAAAGTCTATAACAAAAATATGCCTACGGTTCAAATTTATAATTTGAACCGTAGGCATATTTTATTTTTCAACAATGCCGAGAACTCTGCCGCAACAGTAAATACTGTCGGTAGCTCTCAATGGTATTGGCTTATATGATCTATTGTGTGAAATCAAGCATCTGTTTCCAAGTTCTTTGATAAACACTTCTCCATTTATAATGAATATGATATCGGAAACGCAAGTACGCTTCAACAGAACCGATGAAAATCTAAAATTGATAAATGGATTTTTAGCAGAAAATCGCCGAAAGTTCTAATAAAAATCGTATTAGAACTTTACACATAATATTTAAAAACTTGTACGCGGAAAAAACTCGCGACAAAAGAAAAAATCCGAAAAGTCTTGTTTTATCTGACTTTTCGGATTTTTGTTGGCGGAAGCGGTGGGATTCGAACCCACGAGCCCGTGAGGACTACCTGATTTCGAGTCTTTTAGTCATCGTATAAAAATCAGGTAGTTTCGTACCATTTTCAGGTCGTTTCGTCTGAGCGAAAAGCCTTGAAAACAAAGGCTTATTGAGCGATTATGCTCGAAAAACGCCGTGATTTCCGCAATGGGTTCAAGTAAGCGATTTTTCCGATTTTGGAAAGAACTGCGGAAAGAACGGAACGAACAGAATTTAAGTGGCAATACACAGAACACTCCACACCGACAAATACTATTTTTGAGGTGTATTGCTATGAAAGAAAGCGCAATCAACTGGGATGACATTCCCGATATTATCACAAAGGATCAACTTTATCAAATCTGTCACATCAGCAAATCAACGGCTCTGTATCTTTTGCGGAGCGGTAAAATCCCCTGCGAGTACACGGGTAAGCAGACACGGTGCTATAAAATCAAAAAAGAGGATGTTATTGCATATCTGAAAGACCGCAAGGTTTTCCCAGAAAGCTATTCTGCCCCGGCAGGATGGTATAAAGGCAATTACGACTTAAAGATGCAGGAAGAGCTTCCGCCCGTTGCTGAAAATGAAATGCGACGATATTATGCAGAACTGCTTGCGGAATATCCCGACGTGCTGACTACATCCGAGATTGCAGTTATCACCGGGTACGGCACAACTTCCGTCAATTACTGGTGCAATAAAAATTACATAAAGCATTTCAAACGCAACTGCGTCAATCACATTCCGAAGATATATCTGATCGATTTCTTCTGTTCCAAACACTTTCGCTCCATCACCCGTAAATCCTCGTGGCATATCTACACTTTGCAGAGGTTTTCACGCTGGCGTCAGATTCAGGATCTGCAAAACAAAAAAGCTGACGGAGGTGTGGAATGATGGCAAACTTTATCGAGGAATTGTTCTATGGAAATATCGACCCGCAGGCACGGGGATATCGCAAAGGCTCTCCTATTATCAAAGTGTCGGACAGCATCAGCGAGTTAGAAGAAAAGCTCACCGAACGCTTAACCGGCGAGGACAAGAAACTGTTTTTAGACTTCTGCAACGCATACGGCGAACTGATGGGAACGGCAGACCTTGATACCTTTTGTAGCGATGACGCTCCGTTTGAAGATTATCTGAAAAATTAAAAATCGCACATTCGACTTTTGCGAGCCTCCTTTGTACAATGATAGTGCAAAGGAGGTTTTGCTATGAAAACAATTTTTGAACAAGTCGGCGGCACTTACACAATGCAGGGAGACTACCGTCTGCCTGATCTCGAATTACCACCCGAAAACGAACAGTCCATCGGCGTGTGGGGACAACGCCGTCTGCGGTACCTAAAGCAGCACCATAAGGTCTTGTATTACAATCTGCTGACGTCCGGCAAGCTCCATTCCCACCTCGCTGATACCGAGGAGCAGGCACAACAACTTTTTCTTCGGTTAGTAAATGAGTATGCTACCAATGAAGGCATTACTGAGCAACTCAAAGCCACCGACCCGATGGCATGGGTTCAGCGGATGAATAACATCCGTGAGCGTGTAACTGAAACGGTCAACGCAGAGGTAGTGTTTGTATGAGAAAGCAGAAATACCACCTCTCTCTCACCGATACCGAACGCCGCCTTGTAGTTCAATGCTTGCTCGATCTGCGTAACGCCATTATAGCGCAAGGCAAATACACAGACGGCGTCGACGAGGTTATAATCAAGTTTACAAAATAACAAAAATCAGGCAAGGGAAAGCTCTCTCGTGCCTGATTTGTTGTTTATAAGTTTTGCATTGCGGCTAAAAGTGCTGCATCTTTTTTGTAATTTCTTAAGGACAGTCCTTCAAGTATTTTCTTTTCTGTTTCGGGAGTCCAATAGATTTTCAGCTCTTCTTTAGCTCGGGTAATTGCTGTGTAGAAAATATTATGCGTGATAAGTTCTTCGACTTCGTTTGTGATTACAATTTTAACCGATTTATATTCCAAACCTTGCGCCTTATGTATAGAAACAGCATAGGCAACTTGGAAGGGCACTATTGCATCGGAAGTGTCATCGTCATCATCTGTACTCTTATATTTGTCGACCCAAAAACTAATAGTTGACTTATCCTCGTCCGATGTATCTATCAATGTAAAATCATAATCTTCCGCTTCCCATTCTGATATAGCAATATCAAGTTAGACGGCAAAACGAATTTTGTCCTCAGCAACTTCAATATCTTTTATGCGTCCCTTCATATTATTGTAAATCAAAGGAGCAAATCGTTCGGATTCATTAAATAAGATTGGATCTCCAATTTTGTATGTGTTGATACCCCATACTATTTCGGGACTTGGATTACTACTTTGTAAGAATCTATTTATGTTGTTTATTCCGTAAAGACCGTCATAATTCAAACAGAGTATAATTTCATCTTTTTCAGAATGCTCAAAAATAGACTCGTCCAATTTTACAGTATATTTGCCCTTAACCATTGGCTCGAGAATATCATCTTCAAGTTTACGTACTCTGTCCCAAATCGTGAGCAGTCTTTCATTGCTGCTTCTGTATGGCTTGGACAATTCAGAGACGGATGTTTCAGGGACAAAAGTCCGAGCAATACTAAACCAATTACCAAATAAAATTGCTTCTATCTGAAATACATCGCCCACCAAAACGAGAAGCTTGAACGTTGCTTTTTCTAATACATCTCGCATATCTTTATTGCTTACGGTACTGCACTCATCAATAAATAGGATATCACATTCCGTATCGCTGTTGCGTTTCGATAAGAATTTGGTAATGGTTTTGAAATAGCAATCACCGGCATTGACTTTTCGGCGCATATTATCTACCGCCGGATTTGTATTTGCTAAATATAGTTTTTTACGGTCATTGTATAAATTTGAAATGTGATTAATTAGTGTTGATTTGCCGGTTCCGGCAGAGCCATAGATAAGGGCGATGTGAGAGTCGGAAAACATAGTTTTCAGAGCGTCCAGTTTTTCCTTACTATCAATCCTATACGAAGGATTATTGGACAACCAAGAGTTTACAAACCCATTATATCCGGTTATGCCGGATTGTGATAGTTCTTTAAGCCTTTTGATAATCGATGTAGTATCATCGACATAGCCTTTCATATACAAGTGGTCTTTGTATACTCTTAAATATCTTTCAGAATGCTTAGGAGCATATACAAATGAGTTATATTTTCTCCTCAAACCATCAATATCGTCAAAGCGGTCCAATTCGTTTATCGGAGTAAATAATATTCCTTTTTGCTCGGTGTTATTTTGAATTGTGCGAGCAAGGAATTCGTGATCTCTATTGGCTGAACTTATACATTCGAACAGGTCATATATCCGAGGATTATGCTTTATTAAAGAAGTTGCATAGGGCATCGTGTCAAAAGGAATGCATCCCCATTGTAAATACAACCCGGAAAGACGTTCACAAGATTCACGGTTGGACTGCTGCCGCATAACCTTGTTGTTCATTTTGTGAAGAAAATAGCGTAGGATATTACTTCCAGGCAGATTATCTTTAATCAGGGATCGAGATTTATCGAACAAATTAAAAATATGTGTTGCTTTGGCTTCTTTGACGCATCTGCTTTTGGCATATGAATAGTATGAATCCGAAGAAGTAACTAAGTCCGTAAGGCTGATTCTTGTTTCGGTGAGAAATTTCATCAAAGCTCGAAATTCTTTATTGCCGGAACTTATTTGAATATGATTTCCAAATACGTCTGCAAAACGATTCATTTCACATTGTCTTATAGATACTTCCCAATTATCAATAATATGAACGGGCATAACTTTACCAAGCACACTGATAAAATCATTGTGTAAAGAAAGTTTAACCGCATAATTGTCAGAAAGATCAAGTTGTGTAAATGCAATCACTCTGTCGAATTTGCTTGTTTTATCATTAGCTACTGTAAAAGTAACCTCGTAAAAAATATGATGTTTTACAAAGAAAGGTTTAATCTTTTGAATATATGCACGATCATTAAATGGGTTACGAGTAGCGTGATTACTTGGCTTGACAATGCGAACGGCAATCTGTTTATAGTATTCCATCAAATTATCATCCAAATTTAACGGAAAATCATCTATGTTTTCGAGCACATCCATATTATATTTGGTGTTCAAAAACACTTTGATTTTAAGCAGATACTCATAGTATTTGAGCATTAACCGCTCTGATCCACCTTCATCAAAGGTATAATGAGAAACAGACTTTTGGAGAAGATTATGAAACTTGCTTAAAAAACGGAGTTCACCTTTAGTTTTGATATATTCCCAAGCCGCTTTTTTATCTTGATAGTCGTTAGGGTCTGTATCAACGCCGTTAGAATATACTTTTTGAACGATGTATTCTACAAAGTTTCTAAGCTGCGCCAAGATATTTTGAGAAAGCAGACCTCTTTCTGAAGCATCAAAGACGGATATATTACGACAGATAACTTTATTCGTATCAAATATAGCCTCGTCAACCTTTAACATAAGGTGGCTCCTCTCTCACTTAGTCTTTTAGAATGGCAAATCGTAATGATGCAAGTCTTTAATGCTTTGCAACTGATCCGAAAAATAATCTGAATGATTAAACAATAGCTCTTTAAGTGAAGTACATAGTCTGTATTCCCGTGGATTACCATAGCTTGTCCAGTCACTTTCAAAAACAAAGTTGTTTTGAATAAAAAACGACAAGCATTTCCCGTAACTTGATGATAATGTAGAATCGAGCGAGTATTTTTCTTCCCAAATTTTAATATTTTCTGTTTGACCTTCTGCCATCCATCGATTACCAAAACAATCTATACGTTCATCAATTATGTATGCAATAAACAGTTTC
>ULQL01062587.1_pt1 | contig 18186 bp, 10 predicted proteins | sample 1954411 | NCBI WGS metagenome assembly ULQL01 (sample SAMEA4835654, study PRJEB28245) | human gut metagenome | biome: gut microbiome; material: fecal sample | place: Denmark | collected 2008 | reverse complement strand
CCCACTTTCCACCGGAAAATCCTATGCCGCCGCCACCGACTACCATATACTGCATACCGTAAACGGGATTTGCGCCTATTCCCGTTTCGGGGTTTGATACAGGAGAAAGCGAAGCGTCTTTACCGCATATCTCGCGCGCCTTGCCTTCAAGCTCGGGGCTTACGAGAAGAAGATCGAAATCCGCAACGAAAGGAAGTCCGTCGCTCGTGACAAAGGAGCTCGCCTGCTTTTGCGCCGCAAGAACAGAGTCAAGAGAAAGCGCCTTTTTTATTACATTGGAAAAAGTAGTAGACGTACTTTCGTTATTTACGGGGTGAGCCTCGGACGCCCATGAAACACCGTCGGCGCCTTTTGCCGTAAATGCGTTTTCAAACATTTTATAAAATCCGCAAAGGACAGTCATATACGCGGAATCCGCAAGACGGATTCCCGTTTTTTCCGCCTCGCCCACGATATCGTTTTTGGCATTTTTATAAGATACGGGGAAAGCTAACGCCTTCTCTGTCGGCGTTACCGTTGTTATAAAACCTTTCGTGCCGTCCGCACGGGAAAGATTTTTTGCGCTGTATTCGGGAAGCGCACCGTAACCGCCGAGCCCCTCTATATCATAAGTAAGCTCATTCTGTTTAACAACGCCCGCAACTCGGCTTATGGCGTTTATACGGGAAGAATATCTCTCCTCGAAACTTTTTTTAACGATCGGATACATATCGTCCGACCATGTATATACATCATTCATTTAAAAATCCTCCATTTTTATTTTGATTTTTGGGGAAGCGACTTTATTATCTCGTAGTATTCCCTGTACGACATTCCCGCTTCCCTCGCTATTTTTTTCTGCCTTTCCGAAAGAGCTATATCGGAAACGACACCGTAACCGGAATACGGCGTCATACGTATTCTGTCCTCTTCGGAAACAGAATTTTTTCCCGCGGCGATCATCTTGCAAAAATTTCTGACGCTCTGCTCCACGCTCTCGTTTCTTCCTCTTGAAAACATCGGAAACATCGGATTTTTGAGCGCTCTCGAAAATTCCTCGTCGGAAATGCGAAAATCTTCTTCATCGTCTGAAATATCGGACAGCGTTTCGTTTTCGTATTCGGGAACCGTTTCGGTATCGGAAAGCTTTTCTTCCGATTTATCATTTCCGATTTCTTCTTCCAAACTAGTCGATTCCGATTCACCGTTTTCGAATTCTTCTGTAAAATCCTTCTCTTCCGATAAAGACGAATTTTCCAAGTTCTCGTCTGATTCCGCATTTGCATTTCCGTCAGCCGCCGCGCCGTACGTTTCTTTATCTTCGACGGATAAAATATTTTTTTCCTCCGCCGACACCTCTTCGCCGCTCTGAGAAATTTCCGATTCATCATGCGTAAGCTCCGCTTCATTTTCGGAAACGCGAGCCTCTTCGCAATGTGAATTATCAAAGAAAAGCTCTTCCGTTTTTTGTTCTTTTATTTCATCGGATTTAAGATCCGTATTTTTTTCATTATTCTCGTTCATAGATTTTTTCTCCTGTGTTATAGGACCGCACAAGCTCCGAATTTTTTATCGAGCTGTGAAATTATCTCCGCTTTTTCGGGGATATCGACAGCGTTTATATACGCCCTTACAAGAGGATAGTTCTCTTCGTTCACGTCTTTGTCTATCAGAGACGTGAGCGCCGATATGGTAAACGAACGTGAATTTTCGACGCCTTCGCCTATGTTCACCCTCACGTCTATCTCGGGAATATAATCCGCAGACCTTACCTTCGAAAGATATTCCGCCGCTTTTTCGTCCCCGTCGAAAATAAGCGCTATCTTCTCATCGGTATAAAATTCGAGCGCGAATATATCGCAAAGGTGGCACAAAGAAGCAAATCCCGCTTTTTTGCAGACGTTCTTTACGCTCGCACGGCTTGCCGCAAGATCGGAAAGAAGCGCAAGCCCCGTCGCGGTAGTTACGCGGGTAGAATAGTCCCCCTGCATATAATCATAGTTTCCGAGCACATCTTTTATCATCGTCCTGTACTTTTCGACGATTTCATAATGAGAAAGACTCTCGCCCGCAAGCCCTCCGAGACGTGAAACCTTGTCCATCATTCCCGGACGGAGCTTCCACACAGCACCGGGTCTGTTGTCGGGGTAGCTGTCGGGAGAGAAAGCATTCTCCTCATATACGACTATATCGTTTGCGGAAAACGCCGTATTCAACTGCGCAAAAGCGAGCTGTCTGTCCGCCGCGTCTATAAGAGGAATTATCTCTTCCAGCTCGCTCTTTCCCCATATACTGCCGTCTTTCGGTATGCGCGAATATATCGCAAACGGAAAAGAATTGTAATTCGTCTTTGTAAAAAATTTTGGGATATATCTTACTTCCTTTCCGCATATAAGAACGGAAAGCGCTATGTCTCCTCTCGAATAATACGCCTTTTCCCCGTTTGCGTTTATATATTCTCCGTCGGAACGCTGTCTGAACCACCATTCGAGCACTTCTACGGTGTCCTCTTCTCCGGAAAGGCTCTTGCCTTTTTCGTCGCGCAAAAGCTCACGGAAGGTAATCCCCTTTCTTTTCATATCTTCCGCAAAAATCCTCTCCGCACGGAAAATGCTCATTCTGTAAACGTGACCTATATATTCGCATTCGTCTATATTCGAGGCGCACGGGTCGGGAAATATACTTTCGGGAGACGGATTTTCCACCATTATCTCCGGGCGTCCGTAAACGTCCTCATATGCGGAAAGCTTCCACACCGCACTCCCGTAAATTCCGAGTCTGCGTTCGTTTGTCGCATTTTTCCGTTCCATATCGTTTATATCGAAAATGTACCTTGTGATCTTTTCGCGCGCTCTCGCATAGTCGGTGTCTCCGCTGTTCCTGCCTGAAAATTCAAAATCGGGCAGTTTCGGGGAGACCTGGCTTTCCACGTGCATATACCCGTCGGGAAGCTCCGCGGGCTTCCACGGAATATTGACAAAGGCAAGAAAATCGCCCGTTCTCCTTGCGGTATCGTGCGTGCCGTCGTAATACGAGCGCATTTTCCGCCAATATTTGTCGGCGCCGCTCCTGTAAGAAACCGATTTTTCAAAAAGTTCCTTTATATTATCCTCGCGGCTTTTTATTGTATCGAACAAATGTTCGTCTATATTTTTTCTCTTTTCGGAAAATTTAAAATTCATATCTAATAAAGATTACCTCCTGTCAGAATATTTTTCTTTTTGGCATCCGCATTTCGGAAAAGATATTGCGGTGTGCTCTCTTTTGCAAAAGAAGCGCGGTACGACGCAAAATATCGTAATGCGTCGGGCGCATGGGTTATCTCGTGCGGATTTACGGCGACATCGTCGCACACATTCCTGTCATGCATAAGAAGCGGAAGCGTGCGTATTATATTTTCGCATTTTCTGTCTATTATCATGCGCGGTTTTCCGCTGTCATTTTCTATTTTCAGCCACTCTTTCAGCGCCGCCCAGCCGAATACCCTGTTCGGAAAAAGCTTTGTAAGATATACCCCGTTTTCGGAAAAAAGCTCCGCTATGCTCTTTCCGCTGTCCTTTTGCCTTGACCACAGGTCCGCGGGCGCTATGAATATCATGTCTCCCGTTGCCTTGTCTTTGATCAGCCTTGCCGCCTCGCTCACGACAAGGTCGCTTTTATATATTTCATCATACACATATGCGTGACCTTTTTCATCGACCGCAATAAAAAGACACGCCAGCATATCGAGCCCGTAGTCCATAGAACAGTATCTTACCGAATTTTCCGGAACTTCAATGTTGAACGAAGTATGCACCGAAACATCGAATTCGGGAAAGAATTGCCCCTCGAAAACGTCCCACTCCCCGTAGAGCCACGCCTTTCTCAATTTTTCGGGAAGAGCTTCCAGACGGTCTATATACCCCGGGTCGCTTCCGAGAAGCGCTTTGTTGTCGTATGCGAGAGCGCGTATAAAACGGTAGTCCTCAGCGCGCTCTCCTTTTCTGTACGCTCTGTCTATAAAAAGCCGCTTTACAAAACCGTGCCCCACCCCGCCGGGATTGCATGTAAGATAGACGCGCTTCGGAAAATCGTTGGTTCCTCGCAAAGACGCGCAAAGAATGCGGAAAGCATTTTCCACTATCTGCGTCGCCTCGTCTATCGCTATTATATCGAACTCCTGCCCCTGATATCTGAGAAGATCCTTTTCGTTTGAAAGATAGCCGAGCTTTATTGTCGAACCGTTCACGAATTTAAATTCCTTATGCTCCTCACTGTAAGAAGCAAGAGAAGTTCCCTCCAATATTTTCAGAAGCGGCAATACGTGGTTTTCGTAAAGTTCGGGGTAACTGCGTCGTATTATTATCGTCCTTATCCCCGGATAATTCAGGCAGAGAAGAAGCAGCTTATACCTCAAAGCCCAGCTCTTGCCGCCTCCGCGCGCTCCGCCGTAAGCCGTAAATCTGGCTTCCGACATAAAAAACTCCATCTGCTTTTCCGAAGGCTCTATATCAAAAGAAATTTTTTTCATTTTGAAAGCTTCTTCACTTCACCCAAAAGCGTGATATTTATATCATGCTCTTCGTCGCTGTCCTTTCCGAATCCGAAATATTCTTTAAGCATCGCAAGAGCGAACGTGCCGTTGAAATTTCCGCACATACAGTTTTCCTCTATATATGTTTCTATTTTCAGCATCGCCATCTCCACCGCGTCGCAAAAAGTTTTGTCGTTTTTAAGCAGATTGAATTTTCTTTTGCTTATTCCCAGATAAAGGCAAAGACCCGAAAGCGTATACGGTCTTGTTTTCTTTTTTCGGCAGTCAAGGCACGCGCCGCGCTCTTTCTCCGCGCATTTTTCGCAGGAGGGAGAGAACATTACCGAGCTGTCGCAATCTTTAAAATAACGCTTTGCACGCTCTGCAAAATCTTCGGCATCCGGAAATATTTTTTTGTCTTTTCTCAAATTTCAAAAATACGAAGCAATAAATTTCAACCGACGGCTTCCGTTGCCTTTTGTGCAAAATCAAACATATGTTCTTCCGCGTATTCGCGCCAACATTCCAAATGTATCACATCTCCGCTTCCATCGACTATAAGCGCGTCCTTCGGAGAATATATTGCAGAGCCGCAGTGCTCACAATGGCAGAATATGCGTCGAGCATTCCTTTCATAACAAACATCGTCGGAGGAAAAATCGTCCTCCGTCGCCGAAATATATATATTCGTATAAATCCCTCCTTTAAAATTTTTTGTAATTTATATTTTATTTTTGATAACAAATTCATACCGCATCAAATAAGCGTTTTTTACCGTAAAATTGTCTGAAAATCAAGTTATACAGCGGATTTTCACCGTCTTATCGAAAAAGCCCCGCCGCTTTGCAAAAAGTAAAAACATATAAGCTCCCGAAAAAATCGCACCGGCACAGCCGGTATATAGATTTCTCTTTATCATCCGAAACATTCATAATACAAACGGGAAAATACAGCCGCTCAATATTGCAACTTTTCCGCAGATACCGCAGAAAAAAGCTTCGCTTTTTATACGTCGAAGCACCCGTTTCAGATTCCGATGCGGTTTAACAGTATACCACGACAAGCGGTGGGATAATCATATCCTCCCCGCTTGCCTGAGCATATTATACCACAGCATTGTTCTTTTGTCAACTATTTTTCGAACATTTGTTCTATTTTACTGTTTTATCGTGCGCATTTTAAAGAAAAAGACTTTATTTTTGCCTTTTCTTGTGGTATTATATAGAAAAACAGAATTTTAATAAGAAACATCTTGCAAATAACAATCACGTGCTTTCTTTTCACAGTATAATTGTAACGCGACAGTGTTTCCCGTTTTTGTTCTCATATCTGATTTTTCGGTAAAATACAAAAAACAATTATAAAAAATATATTTACGGGTGATTTTTTATGAATTTATTTTTGATTCTCGCTTTTTTATTTTTTATAGGCTCTATGCTCGGCTGGATAATCGAAGTGATATTCCGAAGATTCTTTTCATCGGCGAATCCGGAGCGAAAATGGATAAATCCCGGATTCTGCACAGGACCGTATATACCGCTTTACGGTCTGGGGCTTTGCGCGCTATACCTCATAGCGTCGATAGAAAGAAACCTGACAATAGAAAACGATGTGCTCCGCAAGGCTGTGCTGTTCGTCATAATGGCGATATCCATGACGGCAATAGAATATATCGCGGGTATAATCTCTCTGAAAATATTCAAAGTCAGGCTCTGGGATTACAGCGGCGCATGGGGAAATATCCAGGGAATAATCTGCCCTAAATTTTCTCTTGCCTGGGCATTACTCGGCGCACTCTATTATTTTCTCATACATCCCTACATATTGAATGCGCTCGAATGGCTGTCGAGAAATCTCGCCTTCTCTTTCGTTGTGGGAATGTTCTTCGGCGTATTTATAATAGATATCGCCCATTCCGCGCAAATCATTTCAAGGCTCAAAAAATACGCAGACGAAAACGATATCATAGTAAAATACGAAACGCTCAAAGCAAATATACGTCAAAGACAGGACGCAAGAAAACAAAAACATCATTTCTTCTTTTCGTTCCGTTCGGAGCGCCCGCTTTCCGAATATCTTCATGAAATGACCCTCGCGTTCGAGGCGCGCAGAAAAAAGACAAAGAAAGAAAAAGAAAGCGACGACGAAAACAAATAACAAAATTATAAAACCTCCGATGTGATATCACATCGGAGGTTTTCATTTATTAGGGCTTTTTGGGATCTACAAAAGCCGTATAATTTGTGTAATATACAACGTGACCGGGAGAGGAACCCGACGGTTTTTTCACATTTTTCAAAAGCGTGTAATCAACCGCCACGTTTTCTCCGTCGCGAAGACTCGAATAGTACGCCGCGGTGCTTGCCGCAAATGTAAATTCCCCGGCGTTGGGGTCTTCTCCGTCATCGCAAACGAGCAAAACGTGAGAACCCGGCTTGTTTTTCACATGGAACCACCAATCGGATTTTTTTCCGAGCTTTGTCGTAATAAAATCGTTTTGGATATTGTTTTTTCCGCAAAAAACAGTATGCCCTCCCGGACTTGTAAATTTAAGAGGCACTATATCCTGCTTTTTCTGCGGCTTTTTCGTATTCTGCTGAACTGTGTGCGAAATATATCCCGCCGTTTGAAGCTCCGATTTTATCTGCGTAATATCGTTTTCGTTTTCCGAAAGGGATATCGCCGTCTCTACCGTTTCAAGATACATTATCTCGGAAGAAGCGGATAAAAGCTGTCCCGAAAGAATTTCCTTCGCCTTTTTTAACTTTGTATACTTTTTAAAATATTTCGCCGCGTTCTGGGACGCCGTAAGCTTTACATCGAGCGGTATTTTCACCTTTTCCATGTCGTCGCTGTAAAAATTCGTGACCTCGCAATAAGAGCTTTTTCCCGACAGCATATACAGAGACGACGTTATAAGATCGCCCCATAATTTATATTTTTCCGCCTCCTCGCATTCGGCAAGATCGCGTTTTATATAAACTATCTTTTTGGATAATCTTGATTTTGCATTCTGCACTATTTGGGAAACATCGTGCGTTTTCGCCTTTATTATGGCTATCTTATCCCGCTCTCCGTAGAAAGCGTCTAGCAAAGAGGACAGCGACGGGAAATGCGTTTTGTTTAATGATTCCCCGTACTGAAAAATATCGGAAAAGCAATATTCGACGGGATTTTTTCCGTCCGAAATAAGCGTGGGAACATACGGCGGCTTCAAAGAAGATATATATACCGCGAACGAATCGTATAATTTTCCGATATAGGCATTTCTCATTTCGACTCCGAGAGCGCCTGCGCGAAACGCGATCTCCCTTGAAACGAGCGGAGACAAGCCTATATATGTCGAAAGCAAAAAGCTCTCCGCGCTCTTGCTTTCATCAAAAGCTTTCGCACGCGATGAAAAATCTTCGAAATTTTCATTTTCGGGCAATATTTTGTCCTGCGCGGGTGGCGCTTCATACGTCATTCCGGGCAAGACCTGCCTTTTGGCGCTTGTAGTGAAGTCCACAGAGCGCAAAACGCCCATAATGCGCCTCTTATCGTCGAGCAACATGATGTTACTGCACTTCCCCATTATCTCCGCAACGAGCGTTCGAGTAACTGAAAATCCCATATCGTCAAAGGCGGCAAAGTCTATCTCTATCGCGCGTTCAAATCCGTTTTGGCGCACGGAACTGACAGAAGCCCCCGCAAGATGTTTGCGCAAGAGCATACAAAACATGGGGGAAACTTTGGGATTTTCAAATGTCAGCTCCGTTATGCAGACTCTTGCCCTTGACGGGTTTGCGGAAAAAAACAGCCTTTTTGTTTTCCCCGCCTTGTAAAATTGTATAACTATCTCGTCGCGCGACGGCTCGGTAACCCTTTCTACCTTTGCGCCCGAAAGCTCCGCTTCGAGCTCAGCGCACATAGCGCGCGTAAATCCCGCGTCAAACGCCATATTTTATATATCCTCCGCAAATCAAAAATCAAATCGTCTAAAACCGCAATATATTGTGTTTAAGACAAACAAAGTTTATCGTGATATCAAAACAGATTTTTTCTGTTGATACCGCAAGCTTTTAATCACAAAAATAAAGTTGCCATAAAATCAAATCTACGCGCTTTATCATATTCCGACGTTTTAAAGCGCAGGCGGATTTTCTCGGGAAAGCTTTCGGCATTTTACAACCGGCACCGGAAGTCTTTTATTTTCCCGCCGCCGTGTATAAGTCAAAAATGCCGTGCAATGCACAGCATTTTTGTATTTATTATTTTTCCGAAGCGCCATCTTTTCCGTTTTCGGAATCTCCCGTGTTGGAGACACCGTTTTCATCAACCGCCGATTCTTTGAAAGCCTCGGCTATATCTCCCTTTGAGCCTTGGTTTATGTCCCCTCCGTCGGGCGGAATAAGATCTTCCATATTTTCGGTGCTTGCGGTATTTTCCGCGCTGTTATTTCCATAGCCTATTCCAAATGCCCTGAACATCTCGGTATCAACAATTTCATCGCCCGAAGCGTTATTTGCAACATCATCAGAATCCGACGGATTTGCCGTAGCGAGCTTCGGCGCGCGTTTTTTCTTTACTATCGGTATTACTATCATGGCAATGAGGATAAGAGCACCGAGAGCGGAAACTATAAATCCTACAACGTAACATGTGGGCATATATCTGAATTCCACTTCATGATACCCTTCCGTTGCGGGAACGCCGACAAGAGAGCCCATGACTTTAACAGCGTCGACTTTCTTTCCGTCGATATAGCACTTCCAGCCTTCGTCGTACGGTATCGTCGTAAATATAAGCTCCTGTCCTTTCGGGAGAGTTATATTGCCTTTTATCTTTGTATTCGTATGCTCTTCAACATTCATTGCGGCATTTGAAAGATATGAGAAAGCCTCGTTTGCAGCTTCATAATCTATATAGTAGAAATGAACGTTGGAACCCGATTCCTGGGAAATATAGAACGCGTCGTTAAGTTCGAGAACGACCTCTACGGAATCTCCCGTATGGAAAGTTCCTATATTAAGTATGCCGTTGCCGCCGCCCGTTCCGTAGTTCTCGCAAAGGAGAACGCCGTTTACGAATACGTCGCAGCCCTTGCCGAAGTTGTCCGTCGCAAAACGCGCATATATTGCAGAATCAGACTTTGCGTGGAAAGAGAATGTTATCTTGGGATCATCGCCTTTTGCAACATAGCTCGTATAAGGAACATAGTGCGTCTGACGTTCTCCGTTCTCGTCAAAATAGTAGCAGGGCTGGCTGAACGCGCCTGTCGTAACATCCGTCGCATGAGGATAGCAGGCTATCTTCTTAAATATAGTTCCGTTGTAAGCTGTCTCGGAGAGGAAAGCCTCTATCATTTCGTTCTGCGTATCAAGTCCCGTCGGGAAAAGCGGCTGTGCTTTATCTTCCAAAAGCGTTATCGCATTTTTGCTTACGCCGTAAGCGATCGGGAGCGCTTTCATATTCTGCATGGCATATATCGTACTCGAAGATGCCACAAAATCGTAATGCTCCTGCTGTTTTGCATACAACGTATAGAAATTGGGATCGAGAAGCTCGTCTTTTGTTATCACATACTTTATTCCGAGGAGGGCATCGGAAACGGGTGTGCCTCCGCGGTATTGAGTATAATGCGATATCGAAGTATATCCGAGATTGTTCATCAGTTTTATTACCGAAGCATTGAGCGTCGATGTGGAATGGGATATTCCGTTAAAACCGAAAGCCATGCACTCGTTTTCGCCTCCCGCACGGCGGTATACCTTGCTCTCCATGCGATAAAATGATTTATCGTTTTCAAGGACTTCGTTTACAACATCTTTTATTCTGTTTATAGAGGAATTATATCCCGTATAATCCTCACGTCCTTTGCTGTCTACAAAACTGCCGTATTGTACCGAACCGGAGTCTGTCATCGTCGCGTCGCTCAGATTCATAAGCCCTCCGGCGAACATCTCCACGCAGACGACGGCGGCAAGCACGAAAGCTCCGACATTCTCCGTTTTCTCATGAGAGACAAGATAGATTATTATCATATACGCAACTATGAGAAGTACGGCTACAAGCGCAAAAGTGAGCGTCTTTGTGCTCGCCTTCGCATATTCCGCTCCCGTCGTTTCGGGGTTTATCGGGAATTTCATTCTCTGTATTATCGCGGTGATAACAAGAAGGACTCCGCCCACGCCGAGAATACTCGTCGTCTTTATCTTTTTTATGTCGCAGAGCGCGTCCGCGGTCATAGACACCGCCATAAACGAGAAGAAGAAAGAATATCTGTAATTAAGCCAGTTGGGAAGATTGAAACCGTGCCATACAAGGTCGACGGGATTTATCATAAAGCTGAGTACGAGCGCGAGAAGAACGAGAGTCGCTCCGATCTTTTTGGCAGGCTTTACGCCCGGCGCCATGTAGAATACGGGAAGACATATAAGCGCCAGCATTCCGCTGTAAATCATAGGCAGTCCGTTCGGTTTTACCGTGTCGTACGAGCCGATGAACATCTTATATATTATCTCCAAAAAGTCAAAACGGAGTGCAAAAGTCCAGTTTGTCTGTTGGAAATTATTCTTTCCGAATGAGAGCGAATAAAGCGCCGCAATAAGCATAAACGACGCTATCATAAGCGCTACGAGCGTTCCGAATGCAAATCTTGCAAACGTTCTCGTGCCGTGCATCGAGAAGAAACGGGAGAATATATTCCCTTTTGCCTTTGGAGGATACATCTCTATAAGTTCGGAACGGTTTGAAAAATAGTAATAGAGGAAATATATAAACGTGAAGATTCCCGTCATATATCCGATATAGTAGTTTGCTATAAATATAAGAGTAAGCATGACCGTGTAAAGAATCATCTTTTTCTCTTTTATAAGACGTTCCAGACCGAGCATAAGAAGCGGCAGGAACACGAGCGCATCCAGCCACATCGGGTTCATCGACTGAACGACCGAATACGCACAAAGCGCATACATTACCGATACGGCAAGCGTTTTCATCTCTCCCGGATGACGCGTTTTATGGATATAAATACCGAAAGTAAGTCCCATAGAACCTATCTTCATAAGGTTTATGAACATCATCGCGTCGGCTATCATGCTCTTCGGAAAAACAACGAAAAGAAGATTAAAGAGGCTTGCGCCGTAATATGCAATAATACCCATAAACTCGCCGCCCAGCGTGCGTTTCCATGAATAAAGGAAGCTGCCGCCCTCTGTCAAAAGCGAGCGTATTTCTTCATAATAATAGATGTACTGCGCCTGCAAATCGAGCATCAGCACGGTATTGTTTCCGAACGGGTGTACGCCCATGCACGCATATATTCCGAGCATTATCGTAAACGGCAGCAAAAATGCCGCGATAAGGTAGAGATATTCGCTCGTTTTTATTCTTCCGAAAAAGCGCTTTATGCGTTTTAAAACGGTATTCTCTTCCTTTTCGAGAGGAGAAAGAATAATACTATCCTTGTTCATCGGTTTCCTCCAAATTAAAAATTTAACTTCGTTGTTTTTATACTGCACTATAAAAGTGCGTTAAGACTTTTTTATTATATCATAAAACTTGATAAAATCTATATCCATTTTCGGTTTTGCGTCAGGTTTTCATAAAGCAAAACACAAACGCTTCGCATTTGTGGGATTATTATATCATAAATTTTCAGATAGGCTATATCCCTTTGAAGCTTGTACTTGTTTTTTGTATGGCAAAACACAAACGCTTCGCATTTGTGGGATTATTATACCATACTAACATAATAATTGGAAGAGCAAACGCTCAAAAAAGCACACATATTTACCGGAATATATAGATTTTCACTTTTAAATCTGTTATATTATATACATAAAGGCGCGATAAAAAATATCCGCGCCAAAAAAAATACCGCAAAAAGGAGCTTTGATTTGGGACTTTTTAAAAAGAAAAAATTGGAAGACAAAGTTTCCTTCCGCATAAAAATGGCGGAAAAAATATCGAAACACAGAATAAGATATGTAAGCGAAAGGATAGGAGACACCGATATAATAATCGGGCGCGACGGCGATTTTATAATCCGCGACGGCATAATGACGGTAAGCGCCGGCGGAGAGCACATATTCAAAGCGAAAATATCCGAACTTCAAGCGTCCGAGCTTATGAGTCTGGAAGGGGCGATACTGACCGCACCCGACCTTATGCACGACGGAAAAATCAGGACAATCATAGCATACTACGTATATTACAGATAAATCCGCAAAAAGAACGCCTTTTATTGACGTTCTTTTTGTTTATGAATATTCATGAAAGCATTTCTCGGGGAAAATGTTCGAACCTCATCTCCCCCCCCCGTAAAAAGCGCGTGCAGCTTTTCGCGCTTTTTCCTGTATGCTTTCATATTTTTGTCGTAGCAGATATAAAATTATCTCAATAAAATATAAAATTTTTGCCAAAATAAAGTGGTATATTCGGTGGGAAAGTTTTGAGGATTTTTAAGGGACTTTTTCAAAAGTCCCTTAAAGCAAGGTTTGGAACGCAGTTCCAACATTTTTTGACAAATAAAAAACGCGGATTTCTCCGCGTTTTTTCGTGTGCGTTGTCAGTTGGGTCTTCCGCCCCAAACCCCGGCACAAGGGACTTTTCGAGAAAAGTCCTTTGGAACCTCAAAAGCTTCGCAAAATAAAGTTTTGTGTTTGAGCAAAGTTCTTATGTCCATCTTCTCCGAACACTTGATTTTGACTATGCAAGGTGATACAATAAAAAAATACTAATACTTTGAAGCTACTTTGGAGTTATTATGAAAAAATTCTTTTCATATTTTCTCGGCAAAGGAGAGAGAGTTGAATTTACCAATTTCACACTCGCTCATTTTGCGCCGATAATCTTAACGCTTGCTTTAATATTCATAATATTCAGATACCGCGAAAAAATACGCACTTGGAAGCACGAGCAAACAATACGTTGGATTCTTGCTTTCACGATGATAATTTCGGAAATGTCTTATTACTGGCGCCTTATCAGCATTCCTTCACTTAATCCAAATCCCGTGGATCATTTGCCGATAACCGTTTGCGGCTGGGTAGCGATTTTTTGCAGCTATATGGTCGTTGCAAAATCACAGACTCTTTTTGATATATCATATTTCTGGCTGTTTGCGGGAACGATATTCGCCCTTATTACGCCGACGGTAATAACATACACAGGTCCCACAAGGTTCAGATATTATCAGTTTTGGATAGAACACACTTTCGGATATATCTCTGTTTTCTATATGATATTTGTACATAAAATGCGTCCCACGATAAAATCGGCAATAAAGTCATATGTATCCCTTTTTGTTCTTGCCGTTGTCGCATACAGCGCAAACATAATAATCGGACCGGGCGCAAACTACCTCTTCCTCGCAAGACCCGAAAGCACACCGTCAATACTCGATATTTTACCGCCTAATTTTGCGCTTCGTCTTCTTGTCATCGTATCGATTATAACACTTATGTTTTTCCTTTCATATCTGCCCTGGTACATAAGAGACAAAAAAGCGGCAAAACCGATAAAAATACAGGAAGAAAAAGAATTATCAAAAATAAACTGATATAAAAAGCACGGCAATGCCGTGCTTTTTGTGTGCGTTAACAGTTGGGGCGTCTGCCCCAAACCCTGACACAAGGGACTTTTCGAGAAAAGTCCTTTGGAATCTCAAAAGCTTCATTAAAATGAAGTGGTGTAGCCGAGGAAAGTTTTTGCGGATTTTCAAGGGGCTTTTTACAAAAAGCCTCTTGAAGCAAGGCCCCCTCACGCAGTTCCAACATATCCTGACAAAATAAAAAACGCGGATTTCTCCGCGTTTTTTCGTGCGCATTATCAGTCGGGGCGTCGCCCCAAACCCCGACACAAGGGACTTTTCGGGAAAAGTCCCTTGGAACCTCAAAAGCTTCGCAAAAATTAAGTGGGGTGTTTGAGCAAAGTTCTCCTGTCACCTTTCTCCGAAAGAAAGGTGTGTTCTTCGCTTTTTTATTTTTAATACGTTTTTTTGCGCTTATTGTATTTACTTTTCACCTTTTAAGTGATATTATAATCTATGGTTAATGTTATTTATTATAATATAACACAAAATTTTTTACGGAGGTTCTTACACATGGCAAGAAATAAAATTTCCATGGATGGCAACACCGCCGCCGCGCATGTCTCATATGCGTTTACGGAAGTAGCTGCTATCTACCCCATCACTCCGTCAAGTGTAATGGCGGAACTCACAGACTCCTGGTCTGCCACAGGACTCAAAAACATATTCGGCGAGAATGTTAAAGTAATGGAGATGCAGTCCGAAGCAGGCGCTGCGGGAACAGTTCACGGTTCTCTTGCAGCCGGCGCTCTCACAACGACATATACGGCATCTCAGGGACTTCTCCTTATGATCCCCAATATGTATAAAATTGCAGGCGAACTTCTTCCCTGCGTAATTCACGTTTCCGCGCGCTGCGTAGCTTCTCACGCGCTCAATATTTTCGGAGATCATTCCGACGTATATGCCTGCCGTCAGACAGGATTTGCTATGCTCTGCGAATCCAACCCTCAGGAAGTTATGGATCTCGGCGCTGTCGCTCACCTTTCCACAATAAAGGGACGCGTTCCGTTCATCAACTTCTTCGACGGCTTCCGTACATCTCACGAGATCCAGAAGATCGAAGTATGGGATTACAAAGATCTTGAAGAAATGGTCGACAAAGACGCTATCGCGGCATTCCGCGCACGCGCTCTCAACCCGAACCATCCTGTTCTTCGCGGCTCTGCCGAAAACGGAGATATATTCTTCCAGCACAGAGAAGCATGCAACGAATATTACGATGCACTTCCCGAAATCGTTGAAGAATACATGGACAAGGTCAACGCAAAGATCGGAACAAACTACAAACTCTTCAACTACTACGGTGCTCCCGACGCAGAACGCGTTATCGTAGCAATGGGATCCATCTGCGACGTAGCAGAAGAAGTTATCGATTATATGATGGCAAAAGGCGAAAAAGTCGGTCTTGTAAAAGTTCGTCTTTACCGTCCTTTCCGTGCGGACAAGCTCATCGAAGCTATCCCCGCAACAGCTAAAAAGATCGCTGTTCTCGACCGTACAAAAGAGCCCGGCTCTCTCGGCGAACCTCTTTACCTCGACGTTGTTACGGCTCTTGCCGAAAACGGCGTAAACGGTGTTAAAGTTGTAGGCGGCAGATACGGTCTCGGCTCCAAAGATACAACACCTGCTTCTGTTTTCGCAGTATACGAAAACCTCAGCAAGGACGAGCCTAAGAACGGCTTTACTATCGGTATCGTAGACGACGTAACTCATCGTTCTCTCGAAGAGACCGCCGCTCCCGATACAGCTCCCGAAGGCACGATATCCTGCAAATTCTGGGGTCTTGGCGGCGACGGTACAGTCGGTGCAAACAAGAACTCTATCAAAATCATCGGCGACCATACGGACAAATACATTCAGGCATACTTCCAGTATGACTCCAAGAAGACAGGCGGCGTTACAATATCCCACCTCCGTTTCGGCGACAAACCGATAAAATCTTCTTATTATATAACAAAGGCAGACTTTGTTGCTTGCCATAACCCCTCCTATATGCTCAAAGGCTACAAGATAGTAGAGGACGTTAAACCGGGCGGCACATTCCTTCTCAACTGCCAGTGGAAACCCGAAGAACTTTCCGAAAATCTTCCCGCTTCCGTAAAGAAATATATCGCTGACAACAATATCAACTTCTATATAGTCGACGCTATCGACAAAGCCCGCGAAATCGGTATGGGCAAGAGAACAAACACTATCCTCCAATCCGGATTCTTCGCTCTTGCAAAGATCATGCCCATCGCAGAAGCTGTTGACTACATGAAGTACATGGCAAAGAAGTCCTACCTCAAAAAAGGCGAAGCTGTCGTAGAGATGAACTACAAAGCTATCGATGCCGGCGTTGACGCACTTGTAAAAGTAGATGTTCCCGCAGATTGGAAGAACGCTGTTGCCGAAGTTAAAAACGACGCCGCAACAGGCAAGAGAGACGATCTTGTAAAATTCGTAAACGATATCGTTCTCCCCGTTGCAAAAATGCAGGGCGATTCTCTTCCCGTTTCCACATTTGCAGGTTCCCGTGCAGACGGCACAATGCCCCAGGGCGCTTCCGCTTATGAAAAACGCGGTGTTGCCGTTGACGTTCCCGTATGGCATCCCGAAAACTGTATCCAGTGTAACCAGTGTTCTTACGTATGCCCTCATGCTACGATCCGTCCTTACGCTATGAACGCAGACGAAGCCGCAAACGCTCCCGCTGCTACAAAGTTCACGGCAAAGATGACAGGCAAAGGCTGCGAAGACTATAAATTCTCTATCGCTATTTCTCCTCTCGATTGTATGGGATGCGGACTCTGCGTAAAAGTATGTCCCACAAAGCCCGAAAAGAGAGCGCTCGAAATGGTTCCTCAGGCTACACAGCAGGATCAGCAGGCTGTATTCGATTATGCTGTTGAAAACGTATCGAAGAAGGATCTTCCTTTCGCAGAAACAACAGTTAAGGGCAGCCAGTTCAACCAGCCGCTCCTCCAATTCTCCGGTTCTTGTGCAGGCTGCGCAGAAACATCTTATGCGCGCCTTATAACACAGCTCTTCGGTGAAAGAATGTATATCTCCAACGCTACCGGTTGTTCCTCCATTTGGGGCGGTTCCGCTCCCGCTACTCCTTACACTGTCAACAAAGACAGCGGCAAGGGTCCGGCTTGGGCTAACTCCCTCTTCGAGGATAACGCAGAGCACGGTCTCGGTATATACCTCGGTCAGAAGACGATCCGTGAAAAACTCATCGGATATGTAAAAGCTCTTCGCGAAACAGTTACAGACGACGCAAAGGCAGCTGTTATAGATAACTATCTCAACACTGTTGAAGACGGAAAAGCAAACACACCTGCGGCAAACGCTCTTGTTGATATGCTCTCCGCTTGCGATTGCCAGAACGAACTCAAAGACAAGATACTCGCTGAAAAAGATTACCTCGCAAAGAAGTCCGTATGGATATTCGGCGGCGACGGTTGGGCTTATGATATAGGCTTCGGCGGTCTCGATCACGTACTCGCTTCCGGCGCTGATGTAAACATCATGGTATTCGACACAGAAGTTTACTCCAACACAGGCGGTCAGGCTTCCAAGGCTTCTCAGATCGGTCAGGTTGCACAGTTTGCAGCTGCCGGAAAAGCTACAAAGAAGAAAGACCTCGCAAATATCGCTATGTCTTACGGTTATATCTACGTTGCACAGGTTGCTATGGGCGCTGATATGAACCAAACAATAAAGGCTATGGCAGAAGCAGAAGCTTACCACGGTCCTTCCCTTATCATCGGCTACGCTCCCTGCGAAATGCACGGTGTAAAGGGCGGTATGGGTAACTGCCAGAGCGAAATGAAGAGAGCTGTTGAAGCAGGTTACTGGCAGATGTTCAGATTCAACCCCGAACTCAAAGCAGAGGGCAAGAATCCGCTCACAATAGACAGCAAGCCTCCGGTAGCAAGCTACATCGACTTCATTAAGAGCGAAACTCGTTACAGTCGCCTTGAACAGGCATTCCCGGAAAGAGCACAGGTTCTCTTCACGGAAGCAGAAGAACAGGCAAAGGCTAAATACGAACGCCTTACAAAACTTGCAAAGATGTACGAAGACTAACTTACCTTTCTTGAAAGAAAGGTAAGCCAAAGAACTTCACACC
>ULQL01012450.1_pt1 | contig 18191 bp, 12 predicted proteins | sample 1954411 | NCBI WGS metagenome assembly ULQL01 (sample SAMEA4835654, study PRJEB28245) | human gut metagenome | biome: gut microbiome; material: fecal sample | place: Denmark | collected 2008 | reverse complement strand
AGCAGCCGTCACAGGAGCGGCCGCACTGACAGGGCTCATTGCATTAGGCACTGCTTCCGTCTTCACAGGAACCTATAGAGCAGAAGCCGGGCAGGCCTATTGGGATTGGCGCACCAAAAAGGATAAAAACGGGAAATCTGTTTATACCCGAGAGCAGGCCATTGGCCATGCCAAGAGAGTCGGAAGGATCAATGCAGCCATTGAAACCGGTGCATGGGAGCTCGCACTCAAGGGCATCACCAAAGTATGGGGGAGTGACGCAGCAAAAGCCGTCATCAAGAACGAAGCCGCTATGAAGAAACTGATCGGTGCAGGGAGAGCTGCCGTAGGAGCGAAAGCCATCGGATACGGTGCGAAACAGTTTGCCAAAGTGGCAGCGCCAGAGATCGCAGAAGAAGGCCTGCAGTCTCTTTCTGCAGATATGGATACCAGACTCTTTGGGAAAGAAACTGTTCCCGTAAGAGAGATGATGGGGAATGCCTTGGACGCCATGATCGAAGCCGTCCCTTCTGTTGTTGGTATGTCGATCGGTGGTGCTGCTTTAGCAGGCACAGGGGCCCATAGAGCCATGAAGAGAATCGCTGGCCTCTCCGAAATGAAAGACGCCGTTATCGAATTCAAACGTGAGAACGAAAGATCCATGCTGCAGAAACTCATGGATCTCCGCTCCGAATCGTCCCTTTACCAAAAAGCACCGGAAACCTACCGGAAGACACTGCAGAACCAGCTCGATCATACCGGCTCCGGCACGCTTTACATCGACGCTTCCGCAGCGGCCGAAAATGAAAAGACACATGATGCCTTAAACAAGCTCGTAGAAGATGGCACGATCACCGCTAAAGAATTAGATGACGCCATCAAGACCGGCAAGCCCTTAGAGGTAGAGACAGGGAAATACATGCAGACCGCCACCCCCGAAACCCATGAAGCCCTTTCCGACTACACCACCATGGACAAAGGAGAAAAAACGATCCATGCTATCCGAGAAGAGCGGCAGCGCATGAAAGACATGATCGACATTGTCACCATGACACGCGAAAAAAGAGAAGCGGCCGCTGCAGAAAAAATCTTGAACGACCACTTCTCCGATGATACCGATATTGGAAGAGAAGATAGGGACACCGCAAGAGAAATTCTTTCCGGCGGTTTGGATCATATCGAAGATACATGCAAGACCATCCTCCAGGAAGCCAAAGACGCATGGGGAAAGCTGACCGGCGTCAAAGAACTCCAGGACTACATGGAACGGAGAAAGACACAGGACGCCAACACATCCAATGAAAAAGGCGTCGATATGTTCGACGTCGGGGAAGGGAAAGATCGGGTACATCTCAGAGTTTCCAAGAACCCAGATTGGTATCAGGATTTTTACGGGGCATACGGAAGAGCACCAAACCAGCGTGAACTCTACGATATCGCCCAAGAAAAAATCATCGCTGAAAATGATAAAGGCGATGAAGAATCCAAAGCGGCCATCGCTGAGATCGAAGAAGCGAAAAAGAGAGTCGAGTCCATCGAGAGAGTGAGTGAGACGCTGAAATCCTTAAACAAGGAAGATCTCATCGCGCAGACACTACTGGATCCCGAGACCTATGAAGAAGCCTACAAGCCGCTCCTTGAGGAAATCAAGGCAGCGGGAAACGGCGCTGTCACCAAAGCCGCGAGAGACTCCGCTTTAATCCTGGCAAAGCTCGCAGAGAACTTCCATAAGAACTACGGCGTGCCTTTGAAACTGGCCATGATTGCCGCTGGTGAAGTCAGTCCGGAGACCGCGTCTCAGCTGAACCAGTCCGCCATCGAGAACGAACTGCAGCTTGTGAAAGAGAAATACTGGAATACTGAGGAATGGATGAAAGCCCCGGACGGTACACTGACAAAGCTGACCGAGCGCCAGTGGCTGATTACCCATAGCGAAACTTTCAGGGAATGGTTTGGAGATTGGGAAACCGTCGAAAAGGTCACAAAGCTATACTATGGAAATCCAATCGTTATGACAGAAGGAGGATTTAAAGAAAAATTAGAGAAGGCAGCACGAGATAACGGAATAAATATAGCCGCAGATGCCGATTCCATACGAAAAGAGATTAAGACCATTTTCAAAAGTCTGTACCCAGGTAAAGAATTATCAAAGGGGTACAGAGAACCGGGACGGGTAAAAAATCTTGACGGTGAGTTAATCAGTATCACTGTTTCATCGGCTAAGGAATTAAGGCATCACTCCACAAATCCGAGGACATTATTTTTGGCGGTTAACCTCGATTCTGTTATTGAAAACGCAACATTCCTTTACGAAGAAGTTAAAGATGAATCCAGAGTCAAAAAGTCAAATCAAACAACATTGGCTTATAGGTATTATGCGACACGCGTCGTGGTTAATGGGGAAGAATGTATAGCCAGAATTATTGTAAGAAAAGATAAAAACGGCAATTTATACTTTTATGATGGTGACATTACAAGTAATGAACAAATAAAAAAAGACCTACCTAAATACCTGTATCCGGATACCAAAACCGGGCAGAATTTAGGTAAGTCTCTCTTTACCCATAGTATACAGGAATGGCTGGCAAAAGTCAAAGAAACTACCGATAAAATCGGGGGAAACGGAGAAGTCCTAGCGAGCGTCGTAAACGACTTCGAAGAGAGCAGCACCTATCACCAAATGGCTGGAGAATATGCCCATAACGTTCTATCGGGAAAGTCGACAAAGAAGGATATGGCCGAGCGGCAGCTGGACGCAGATGAGAAATCCTTCGCAGATAGCGTAGATCGTTTCATGGCAGGTAAAGAAGAGGCACCCATGGTTCGCGTAATGACAACGCCTCTTGTGCTGAAGCTAACAGGAGCTGAAGTCCTTCCTGTGGAAATCACCAAGACAGATCTTGAGAAAATCCTGAACAGAAAGCATGCAGGAGACATGACACCGGAGATCATGAAGCAGCTGCCGAGGGCGCTTACAGATCCAATCATGATCTTTAAGTCATATACAGGACCGAACGGAGAGGAACGCCGTGTGGTGGTGGTAGATCTCAAAGATCGCAATGGGGCAACCATCGTCGTCCCGTTTGAGCTAAAAGTGACTACGAGAAAAAATTACGAAATCAACCGGATTGCAAGCGCATATGGCAAGACGAAAAAGAAGTCGAAGACCCCATCATATGAGTGGTTTATCGGTCAATTAGATGAAGGAAATTTGCTTTATGTCAATAGAAAAAAGGCTATCAACGAAATTCTCCAGAGAAGCCCTAATTGGCCCATGCCTGAAGAAAAAGTCGATAACCTTTTATCTGCTCCTAATGTAGCAAATGAAGAAGACCTTGTCAAGCTGAAAAGCGAAAATCCCACCTACTACCAGACGGCAGCAGACAAAGACCTCGTCGTCTATCACAATGTTTCTACTGGCAAATTGAGAGAAGCCATCAAGCTGGGCGGCCTCCCGATGCCGTCCCTCGCCATCACGAAGAGGGATATCCCATTCGGGGACTTTGGGGAGATCACGCTGATCGGGGATAAGGACATGATAGACCCACGGAAGTCTAGGGCGAACGAAGTCTTTTCCAGAGATGCCTATACCGTGAGAAAGCCGGTGGTGAGTTATGAAGAACCGGCGAAGATAGATAGCGATGCTTTTCACAAGAAATACGAAGAGATAAGAAAGTTCCTCAAAAAGAATAGTATTGACGTAAGAGAAATTAACTTTTCCTTCTACGATGGGGAAGAGTCTCTTGCGGCAATGGAAAATAATATCGCAATTAAATACTACTACGTTAAGAACGTTTTAAAGAAAGACATCCCGATAAAAGAGCGGACAGTCACGCCTTCAGTAAGATGTGAAAGGCTTTTCAAGGAGTATCCAGAACTTATTCATGCGCTTAAATCTTCAAAGGTAAAGAAAGGTGATTTTTCGGAAGTAGACCAAGCGGCTCGACCGTACTTTGACGAAATGAGACAAGATATCGCCATGGGAAAGGGGCTAGTGGGACGTTCTAAGCGAGTATTGGCTAAGTGGACAACGAACGGACATATCAATGAGGAGGGAGTAAAAGAGCTCCTTTTACGGCTTTCTGCATACGAGGAAGATAAGAAAAAGAAACCCTACAAAGAGGTGGATAGAGACGCTTTCGTAAAGGATTTACGTAAGACCATCGAAGAAGCAGGTATGGAGAGATTCACGGCGTTCGTCCGTTCTGAATTCGATAGCCTCTATAAAGAAAGGTACCTTTGGGACAACGGGAAGAAATACGCATTCAACATTGACAATATTGTCAAGCTGATGAAAAAATACCGCGGCACCAACAACGAAGGAGCGGGAGGTGTCAACTACGGCTTCAACAGCCTGCTCGCTTTCCTTTCCAAAAAGTTTACGTCAATTAGGGATATCAAAAACCATGAATCACTCCTTGCGCCGAACAAGAAAGAACTCGCGCGGTACAAGAAGGCGGAAGACATGTACAATCGCCTGATAGACGAAGCAGCTGAGCTCCGCGGCAGTTACGGCATGGATTTAGACATGGATCTGGCTGAGCTCATGAAGGACACGAGAGATGGGAAGAAAGATCTGCACGGATTCCCGGAAGATAAGAAATTCCTCCAGCACATCAAAGATTTTCTAAAGGAAGCGGACAAGGTAACGACGGACTACTTCGAAGCCAAGCCAGCTAGGAAGGTGACGTTCGACGAATTCTCCGGCGCTGTCATCCCGAAGGGGACACCGGAAGAAACGGTAAACTTTCTGGAATCACAAGGTATCGTGGTCCGTGAATATGACCAGGACGTAGAAGGCGACCGAGAAGCAAAGGCCAAAGAATTAGGCCAGAAGCTGAACGTATATTTCCAAAACAAATACCAGGGCTCCTACGACAGAAACGCCAACGTCATTGAGCTTTTCGACGGTGCGAATGAATCTACAGCCATCCATGAAGGCGCTCATATGTTCCTTTCTATGCTTGAGAACATGAGCCAGATGAGCGAAGAGAATGTCGCCACCTACTTCAACGGGGATACGGCGAAAGCACGCGCTGCATTGAAGGGCATGCAGGGCGATCTTTCTACCATTCGTTCATGGACCGCCTTTTCCGAAGACCACCTCTCTGAATACAAGGGGACTATTTTAGAGAAGGAATTCACCAAGTATGCCGAAGACATCAGAGCAGGGAAGGCCGGTGCCATGGAACGCTGGATGCAGGAACGCTTTGCTCGAGGCTTCGAGAAATACCTCATGGAAGGCAGCGCACCCACCAAAGAAATGCAGGGCGTATTCCGGCGGTTCAAAAAGTGGTTGACGGATATCTATAAGACCGCGAAGAACCTGGGAAACGTAGAACTCACCCCTGAAATCAAAGACATCTTCGATCGTATGATTTCTACAGAAGCCGAAATCAACGCATGGGCCGCACAAAGGAAGCTAGAAGCCATCGACAAGACCGTCAACGTGAACCAGTCCGAACTGGGCAACCTCAAGGCATGGGCTGAGAGCGTCAAGGACAAAGCTCTGGAGAAAGCCATGAGTTACTACCTTCATATGGTGAGAGAAGAAGCCATCGAAAACTTCAAAGCCTCCATTTCTTCTGAAGAAGAGAGAACCAGCTTCATCGAGTCTCTGGGAGAAGAGAATGAGATCTATCAGATCGAGACCATTTACAACTCCGACACATTCCCTACAAAGAAAGACCGTGACGAATTTCTCCAAATGGCCGGGCTCACAGAAAAAGATCTGAAAGAAAAGCTGAGAGCTGCTGGCGGCACTACGGAAGAACGGTGGAACAAGCACATCGAAGAGATGGTGCAGCACTATCGGGAAGAAGCATTAACCCCGGAAGCCATCAGGGGCATGGCTGAAGAAATTCTTCGATCCCCGGAAGGCATGGCCAAGAAGTCTCGCATCGAAGCCATGCTGCTTGAAAAGAAAGTTTCTGCTTACATCCATCTCGTCAATTCTATGCAGATGGAACTCAAACGGTCCAAAGACAAGAAAAAGACCGCGAGAGAAATTCGCAAGCGATTGGGACTTGTTTCCGAAAAAGAAACAACAGAGATCGACAAGCAGACAGATGTGATTGCCAAGTCGGAAGATAAGATCGCAAAGCTGGAGAAGCAGAAGAAGCTGCTAAAAGAGCAGCTCGAAAAAGCGAAAGCAGAAGCCGAAGCAGCCAAGGGCGAGAACAAGTCCAGAAAGGAATCACAGACCATTCTGGAAGGAAACATGCGGGCCCTTGAGGCTGAGCTTGAGAAGGAACGTAACGCTAGAGCAAAGGCCGACAGCACCACAAAAGACGCAGAACTCACCGCTGCTGATCTTGCGGTGCAGCTCCAGACTATGGTAGACGGCCTCAAAGAGTCCAGAGACGCCATGCGCTTCGACATGAGAGAAATCAAAGAGGACGCCAGAAATACATTAGGCGGCGAGAAACTCTCCCACGCCACGAGCTGGCGATGGTGGGAGAACAAGGCGCAGATCGCAGAAGCCCGCGCCATGAAAGCGGCCGCAGCTAATGACTGGGAAGGCGCTGCTTATTGGAAACGCGAGCAGGCACAATGCCTTACCATGGCCAAGTTCGCTAGGGCAAACGAAGAAGAAATCCGTCGCACCCTTCACGGAGGCGGCGGGAAAGTCACCACGCCGCTTCTTAACGAAAACGGCATGGAACGGTATGGCATTTTAGGTATCCTGAACCGGATATCCCGAACGGATAAACCCGTTCTAATGAAAGACGACGCCCGCTACTTCGTGCAGCACATGGCATACGTCTTAGGCCTCACGAAGAAAGACGGCATCTTGCCTATTGACGAGAGCGGGCAGGAGAGACCTTTCAACTGGCGCTGGCTTGCCGTAGAGATGAATCCCATGCAGGCCATGGACGATGATCGCTATATGGCCGAGGATATCATTCCCGGATGGATGAGAAGCGCCTTCGAAGGCTCTACCTCTTTGAAGCTAAAAGACCTTACCATGGACCAGTTCCGGGAAATGGCAAAAGTCATGAAGGCCGTCTACAAATTAGGCCGAAGAGAGTATGAGGGGAACACCTTAGGAACCTCTTTCGATAACGCGGCACAAAAGATCCACGATGAGATTTTAGACAACTGGACCCATCGAGTGGCCACGCCGGGACTCAAGAACCAGACCGCCACTAGCCTGGACAGGCTGGGGACAAAAATCCACAGCCTCATCAAGGACATTACGCTTCCCGAGATTCTCATCGAACGGCTGGGAAAGTCTGCTTATGAGTATTTCTATAAACCCATGGACAAAGCGGCTGCCCATCTGCGAGAGCTAAAGAGCGAAGCCCGAGTCACCTTCCGGAAGAACTTCGCGATCTACTCCAGAAAAGAATGGACGGTGATCCGCAGCAAGAAGCTCTACACCGTAGGGCTGGACGAGCGCGGTAAACCCGTTTCCTACACCAAGGAGCAGCTCCTCGCCATGGCCTTAAACTTTGGCACCAAGTCCAACAGGGAACGCCTCATAGAGACCTTGTGGCTGAGCGATACCTTGAACACCGACGAGAAAACCATACTGGACATGCTGGATAAGAACCTCACTGACAAGGACTGGGACTTCATAGAAAGCGTATGGGAGCACCTTAATTCTTACTGGGGCGAGAGAAACAAAGTCCAGAATGATCTCTACGGCACGCCCCTAGGGAAGGTTCAGGGCGAAGATTTTACGCTGAAGTCGGGACGTGTCATTCATGGCGCGTACTATAGAATCAAGTACGATCCATTAAGCAGCACGAAGACAAGCAACTTCTCAACAACAGACATCGCCAAGATGGACATGCAGAACATCTCCTCCTTCTCCTTAGGCATGGGGAGCACCAAGCAGCGTGCGGGAGCTTCCGGCGGGCAGAAGCTCCGCCTCGACCTCGACGTATATGTAGAGGCTGTGAACGAAGCCATGCAGCACATCGCCATGCGAGAAGCCACCGTAGACGTCTACAAGCTCCTCAATCGGAAAGAAGTCGTGGCAGCTATCGAAAACACCGCAGGCCCGGAAACCCTTTCTCTGCTGCAGGGATGGGCCAAGGACTGCTGGCACTCCTCGATCAAGGATATGAGCGAATGGGACTCTACCTTAGGCAGAGCCCGGCGGCGCTTCAATTTCACGACGATGGGGTTCCGATTCTCCACAGCTTTACTGAATATCGGGAACATCACCGGCATGATGGAACGGATGGGAGCAGCCAATGCCATAAAGGCCGTCGGAGATTTCTATTTTCATGGGAACATCGTAGAGCAGCGGCGATTTATTCAAACCAAGTCCACTATGATGAGAGACCGAGGGGCCACCATCGATAGGGATATGTACATGCAGGACAGATTGCCGGTAGGGAAGAACGAGTCCGAGTTCCGCTCCAAGATCGAGCACGGCAAGTATGGCGTCGATACCTTAAACTCCAAGGCCTACTGGCTGATCCAGGCGACAGATGAAATGTTTTCCTTGCCAGAATGGTTATTCACTTACAAGAGAGCCATGGCCGCTATGGAAATCGAAGGCAAGCTCAATAGAGACGAGATGGACGCAGAAGCCGTGAGACTGGCCGACAAAGCTGTGAGAGAGACTTTCGGATCCAATGAGACCAAAGACCAGACCAGCTTTATCAGGAAGAACGGAATTCTTGCACAGATGACCACATTCTATAGTTATACCAACCTTGTTACGAACCAGTTCATCCGCGCGGGGTACGTCTTATATGACAAGGGAGACGTGAAGCCGCTCCTCGCAGCCACGTGGTATTGGTGGATCCTAGGCGCTTTAGTCGAAACAGCCTTACGAGAAATCGGCGACGACTCTGATGATGAAGATAAATGGAAGAAGAAATTTCTCCATGTTGCTGCTTCCGGCGGCCCCATTGGCGGCGTCCCTCTTGTAAGAGAAGCAGTCCCGTGGACAGTAGATTTCTTTACCGGGAAATCCTTCGGATCCGCAGCCCCAGACGCTCCATTCTTTGATACCCTAAAGCACATGGAAAACTTCCTAAGAGCCACCAAGAAAGGTGATCTCATAGAGATGGGGCGAGGAGCCACCAAAGCCATCACAAGGACATCCATACCCGTCCCGGATACCATCACAGACGCCTTCTGGAACTTCATGCGGCTTACTTGCACTGACACGGAATTCACCATGTGGGATTGGTTCAGAAAGTCACTTTGGGGTAAGACGCTAAAGGAGAAGAAAAAATGATTCAACGTTTTTATTATCGGCTGATTGATTGCCAGCCATAGACAGACGTAGCGAAACGATTAGAAAGGGAAAGCATATGATCAACACAAATTCATGTGCTAAGGTTATTGACGTCGGCCGATGAAAGAGAAAAAAAGAGGGTAAAAAATGATAGGTGTCGAAGCGAATCGAATCGTCTATAGGGGTGATGGAATTACAACAAGTTTTCCGTATACCTTTACGGTCCTTGAGAAAGCGGATATTGTTGTGACGCTTGTAGACAAGGAACGTAAGAAAAAGACTCTCACGGGCAATTACTTCATTGATATGGACAAAAAAGAAATTATCTACCCGGGGTATGCGCCCGGAGAAGAACCTGCAGAGGCCGAACGGCCGCCCGTGCTTCCGGAGGGATGGTATCTTGTTATCCAAAGAAAAACGAAAATAGACCAGCAGACAAGCCTCGGGGACAAATGGCCATTCGATGTGACGGAAGATGCACTGGATAAAATCACCAGAATTTTGCAGGATTTAGATACAGACTCTAAGCGGCATTTAGAAGTTTCTGTAGAGGCTAGCGGCATAGATCCCATGCTTCCGTCGCCTAAAGCCAACATGGGATTTTACTGGGACGAGACCGGGACAAAGCTTGTAGAGGGTCTAAACCCGAATGCCGCCAGCGAAAGTGCAGCCGCCTCCGCCAGTGCAGCGGCCACCAGCGAGACAAATGCAGCCGCGAGCGCCAATACAGCCAAGGCGTGGTCGATGTCAGATAGCAGTCCAGATGGTGTCTCTGGCAATAAGTCAGCTAAGACATGGGCTGAAGAAGCTAAGACTTCTGCAAGTAACTCAGCGAACAGTGCTAGTGCTTCTAACTCTAGCGCAGAAACAGCAGCGTACTATGCAAATAAAGCTATGGGATATGCAGAAGCACCAAGAGGACAAGCTCCAAATGGAAGCACGTCTGCTAGGGTGTGGGCTGAAATTGCAGGTTCAAAAGCAGATGCTGCTGCCTCGTCTGCTTCTGCGTCTGCTTCTTCGGCTTCTGATGCATCTACCAGTGCTTCTAATGCAAAAATCAGTGAGACAAATGCAGCTAATAGCGCGACTTCCGCCGCGGAGAGTGCGGAAAAGGCCAAAGCCTATATTGCTACAACTTATTCTAAGGCAGAAGTAGATGCTAAGATTCCTACAAAGACTAGCCAACTTACCAATGATTCTGAATTTGTTGATACAGATACTCTAGTAGGGTCTGAACAGAACCTTATAGCTATGATTCCAACAAAAACCAGCCAGCTTACTAATGACAGCGGATATATTACTAAAGCTGACATTACTGAAGAAAGCACCCCAGACCTTACTCCATACATGAAAAAAACTGCAGATAGTGACCTAATGATGGGTGTACATAAACTTATTTTTGGGAACACAGCAATTTCAGATGACTTTAGAAATACAGTACCTGTGTTTACTATTGATGCAACAGGAGGACGCGGGGTAAATATCAAGGGGCCTGGCGTATTTGTAAATGGAATCCCTATTGCAACTGAAACAGACCTGAGTGACAAACTGGATAAAACAGGCACGGCAGCTGCTGCAATCAAGGCAACACAAGATGGAGCAGGAAATGTTATTGAAACGACTTACATCAAAACAGTCAATAATTTAAAGCCAGATGCTTCCGGCAACGTCAATATTAGTGGCGGCGGCGGTGGCTCAGGATCCAATATTACCGTTGATTCTGCGTTATCATCGACCAGCACCAATGCAATTCAGAATAGAGTTGTACAGCAAGAGTTCACCTCTGTGCGTTCTTCAATTCCAACAAAAGTATCACAGCTGGCAAATGACAGCGGATATCTGACGCAACATCAATCGTTGGACGGCTATGTCAAAAGCGTAAATAACACCAAGCCCGACGCTAGTGGTAACGTAACTATTACTGTTAGTGGTGGCGGGAGTGGTAGTGGAGTAAGCACGTCTACACAGAACACATGGACGGCTCAGCAAAACTTTCAACGCTTAAAATTCAATTTTGAAAGTTTTGCAACATCACGCATTAGTGGCACATACGATAACCCTGCCACGTCTGTAGCAACCTACAATGTAACAGGTGCGCTTACGCTGGATATGTCCACGTTGGCGGGAATGATAAGCAATGGTGATACATCAATATTTACAGCCTATATAGCGTCTAATGGCTCTTACGCATTGAGCATCACTAATGCTGGCACTCTAAAATATGCCGGAAGTGCTGCGGATTTAGCGATAACAGCAAGCGGTCTACTTTTAAATATCTTTTTGAGTAAAAATACTAGTGGTGTCGTGACAAGCATTGCGCAAGCAATAAAGTTATCGTGAGGTGCTTAAATGGGATTGAATCGTATTTTGATGAAGGCTAATGGCAGTACCATTGAAGGTGACGGCGAATTTATCATGACCATGGGGGAGCAAGGTTATCAATACGGCTTTTCTCGCTACAATGCTACTATCGGCGAAGTTGAAGGCAACGTGCGGCACGAAGGCAAAGCTGTTACTCTTGTGATGTTGTGTTATTATGGTGGCTTTCTTGATTTTGCTTTCAATGTCGATGGTGTCACTGGGGGTAAATACAATGTCACTGTTAAAGTAACGTCAGTGGAAACAAATGAAAATGTACGCATTAACTTTTCAAGCATTCAGTATCAGAGCTATGTTCCTGGCTTCTACGAATATACAAATAAGTTACCTTCCGAATTTGCTAATATGTTTAATGGTAAAAATGTAGGCAAAAATATAGAGTCGAAATAGTATTTAATTAAGAGGTGATTTTGATGAATACATACACGTATAAGGCTAATAGCTATGGTAACTTGTATGACCTTTCGGAAGCACTAGGAAAAGACGGCATCTTTGTTTCTCTGTCAATCAGTGATGAAGCCTTAGCGGAATTAGGTGTAAATGTTACGCATGAGGAAGAACCTATTGAAAACGTAAAACAGCGCAAAATCGTTGAGCTGAAGCGCCAGCGTGATAGCAAAGAGGTCGAGCCGATTGCGTATAACGGGCACCTCTACGATTACGACAGTCAGGCGCGCGACCGTATATCAGCCGCAATTATTTGGCTTGATGCACAGGGCGATGGTGCTAAAATTAGCTGGACCACGGCAGACAATGAGGATGCAGTGGTTACAGCTCAAGACTTGCGTATGATTATCGCCGCTGTTGCTGTGCGTAGTAATGCTTTGCACACAGCGTATAGAGCCGCCAAGGCGCAGGTCGAAGCTGCACAAAGTAAAGCCGAAATCGACACTATTTCTATAAGCGCATAGAGCAGTAGATAAGGAGGAACACAATGAGCAAAAACTATGAAAAAGTAAAACACTACTACGAAGCAGGGCTCTGGAGTAAAGCCAGAGTGTATGCTGTCGTCGGCCGCTGGATCACGGAAGAAGAATATAAAGATATTACAGGAGAAGATTATGTCGTTGGATGAAATCATCGAGACCCAGTCCACCATCATTGACCTGCAGAACCAGCTTATTCGTAAATTCGGCGCAGCGCTGAACCTTGAGCTCTCTTACAACGATGAAGTAGAACGGATCTGGAGGCTTAAAGAAAAACTCAGACAAGAGGAGGGAGACCATGGACTTTAACATACTCTATGAATACACCAGGCAGGGCGTCCGCACACTGGGAGCCGGGTGGTTTGAGAAGGCAGCCGCTGCTAGTATCGGGGCTATGCTACAGATGCATGCTGAGCTCATGTGTGCCTTCATCATCCTCATCATCTTAGACCTTGCGACAAAGTGGCTCGCCCTCGCCAAGCCTCTCACGGCAGATGGTACACTGGCCGAAGAAATCTGCATGATCCCTGAAGCACACCGGCGGGGGCTCATCTCATCCGATGTGATGAAGACGCGCTTTGTGAGCAAAATTATGATGTACATGCTGATTGCATTTGCATCTGGTGTCGTCGATTTTATGTTTAAGGATATGCACATGCCGGCCTTCTTCATGACAGTCTGCATCGGATATTTGGCGGCGACCGAGCTGCTCTCGGTCGTCGAGAACCTGAACGACGCAGGTGTTTCCGCACTAGCAGATCTCGCAGACGTCGTGAAAAGAAAGCGAAGAATGTAGGAGGGAAATATGAAAGTAGTTGACATAAGCGGATGGAACACTGATATTGACTGGTCAAGACTGGTAGACGAAGGCGTCGAGGGTGTGATCGTCAAGATTTCAGAAGGCTGCACACTCTCTGAGCTCCACAGCAAGCAGATCGCGGGCGCAGCCGCCCGTGGCCTCAAGTGGGGCGTCTATTGCTATACCCATGCCCAGAGCACAGCGCGCGCCGAAGAGGAAGCCGAAGTCGTCATGGATGCACTGGAAGCGCTGGACTACGGGGCACCCGAGCTGGGGATCTGGTTTGATGTTGAAGCCCCCGAAGTGCTCGCTCTTGGCAAGGAGGAACTCACTGCCGCGTGCAGCGCATTCATCTCCGCTTGCAACGCAAAAGACTACCAGGCAGGGATCTATGCAAGCCTGTACACACTGGAAACCTTCATCGGTGTGGAAGATCTTGCAGACTACGTCCCCTACTGGTGCGCCCAGTACGGGGCGAGCGAGTGCGGCTTCCGAGATAGCTACCCAGGCAACATTCTCGCGGGCTGGCAGTGGACCGATTGCTATAGCATCGGTGGAGAGAATTACGACATGAGCGAATGGTACTAGGAGGAAGAATGTGGAAATCTCAAAGAAAATGGCTCTTCTTGCCGCTGGTGCTCTCCTTGTGGCTAGCGGCTGGTTCTACTTCGCAGGCCGAGGAGATGTATCAGATATCGGAAAGCAAGCTGACGACACTCGAGCAGAACTTACATCGGCTGGAGAAGAACAACGAGAGCAAGCAGCAGCTCTTGACCGAGCAGAAGGCGCAGCTGACCGAAGCCAATCAGCAATTAGAGAAAGTGAAGAAAGAACTGATCGTGTCCAAGAGCTTGAACGAACAGACGCAGAAATCATTAGAGAGAGCCAATCAATCCTTGACCGAGTTAGAGAAAGAGGCAAAGCGGAAAATTAGGGTTAAGACTAGACAAAGAAATCTATGGATCGGTGTATCCGCTGCTTTAATTTACGCTTATATCTCCCAATAAATTACGCGGATTTCCGTCAAAAATTCGTCAAAAACTTCTGGGAAACTGCGCAATAATTGGCGAAAAGACTGACGTAATAAAAAAGTTGAATATGTAAAATCATTAGACTTTATCGAATGCCAAGAATATTTGCAAATTGGTGTACAAATAGGGGCATTTAGAGTATAATAAACAAAATATTACATTGCAGCGAGGTGCTGCTTTTAGAAGAGAGGAATGAGGGAATGAGTGAAACCATCTGGTCACTGCTGCCACCAGTTGTGACAATTATCCTGGCATTGGCGACGAAGGAAGTCTACATGTCGCTGGCCATTGGCATTTTCATGGGTGCTTTCATGTTTACCGGCTTCAGCGTACTTGGGGCTATTGATACGATGTTCAAGATCATGTCGGACAAGGTCGGTGGCAATGTGTACATCCTGGTCTTTCTGGTGCTGCTTGGTATCATGGTAGCAGCCATTCAGAAATCAGGGGCTTCGCAGGCATATGGAGACTATGCAGCGCGCACGATCAAGGGTAAAAAGAGCGCACTCTTTGTCACCATGGTGCTCGGTGTTTTGATTTTTATTGATGACTATTTTAACTGTCTGACAGTCGGTACGGTCATGCGTCCGGTCACAGACCGTTTTAAGATCACCCGTGCGAAGCTCGCCTACATCATCGATGCGACAGCAGCGCCGGTCTGCATCATCGCGCCGGTGTCTTCTTGGGCGGCGGCGGTCACATCTTCTTTGCCGGAGGGAAGTGAGATCGATGGATTTGCTCTTTTCCTTTCGACCATTCCGCTGAATCTCTATGCATGGCTGACGGTCATTTTCATGCTGGTCCTTATCTGGTCGGGAAAGGATTTTTCCCGCATGGCTGCTTTTGAAAAGAAGAGCGGCGGCACACTGGTGATTCCGGAAGAGTATGCAGATGACGAATCGAGTGCGCTGGTGGGAAATGGCCGCATCATCGATCTTGTACTCCCGCTCTTTGTCCTGATTTGTGGCTGTATCTTCGGTATGCTTTACACAGGCGGCATTCTGGAAGGCAAAGGCGTCGCGGACGCTTTCGCGAATTGTGAGTCCGCACGAGGCCTTGTCATCGGTTCTTTCATTGCGCTTGTATTCACCTTTGTCCTGTATATTCCAAGAAAGGTACTTTCCTTTGGTGCGTTCTGCTCCTGCTTTGGCGAAGGCTTCAAGCAGATGACGTCGGCTATCATGATCCTGACGCTCGCATGGACGCTCTCTGGTGTTGTTGGTAAGGAATACCTGAATATCGGAGGCTATGTAGGAAATGTGGTCAGTGATAATGCATCGGTGGCTATCATGCTCCCTGCACTCTTCTTCCTGGTGGCTATCGGTCTTGCTTTTGCTACCGGTACCTCTTGGGGAACCTTCGGTATCCTGATTCCGATTGTGCTGGCTGTCGTGAATAATGACCAGAATCTCATGGTCATGACGGTCGCTGCGGTGCTGGCCGGCTCTGTCGGCGGGGATCATATTTCTCCGATCTCCGATACGACGATCCTGGCTTCGGCGGGCGCGCAGTGTCACCATATCGACCATGTCTCGACACAGATCCCCTATGTCATGGTAGTCGCTTCGAGTTGCGTCGTCGGTTACCTGGTAGATGGATTCACCGGAAATGGTCTGGCAGGCGGCGTGGTGGCGCTCGTCATGATGCTCGCTATCCAGTTCTTTTTCCTGAAATTCCGCTCGAATGGATAAATGAAAATGGAAAATCCTCACTTCGAAAGAAGTGAGGATTTTTTTAATGAAATCAGAAATCAGATCTTCGGTCGCTATTTCTTGCTGACGAGGAATCCGGTCCCCTGCTGGGCAGCCATGATGACGACGTCGCTGATCTGGACTCGCTTCGGACGGCTGACAACGAAGGCGATGACATCCGCGATGTCCTCTGCCTGCAGCGCATCAATGCCTGCATAGACAGAAGTGGCACGTTTCGTATCGCCGTGGAAACGGACTTCGCTGAATGGTGTCTCCACAAGACCCGGCTGGATGGTGGTGATTTTTACATCACTTGCCATGACATCGATGCGAAGGCCATCGCTGAAGGTTTTGACAGCGGCCTTTGTCGCGCAATAGACTGCCGCACCGGCATAGGCATAAAGACCAGCCGTGGAGCCGAGGTTTACGACGTGACCTTTATTTTCTTTTACCATTGCCGGAAGGAAGGCGCGGGTGACGAGGAAGAGGCCCTTGATATTCGTATCGATCATTTCCATCGTATCTTCCGGGGCTGTGTCCTGATAGGGCTCGAGGCCTCTGGCAAGACCTGCGTCATTCACGAGCACATCCGGCGCACCGAAGGTACCGAGTACTTTGGTGGTGACTTCCTTGATGGCCTCGCGATCCTGTACATCCAGTGCGTAGGTCGTGACCTTCACGCCGCTTTCTTTCTCGATGTTCGCTTTCACGCTCGCGAGTTTTTCTGTATTTCTGGTAGCGAGTACCAAGTCGTAGTGAGAGGCAGCCAGTGCTTTGGCAGTGGCAAGGCCGATACCGCTCGTGGCACCGGTGATAAATGCGTATGGATTCATAAGAAAACCTCCTTGAAAATAATGGGTTCAGTGTTTCCCTAGAAATGAAGGTGGCGGCTTCGCCGCGAATAGATATGAGGCGATACCCGAAGGTAGCATTCAAGTCAACAGTTCATCAGTTACTCGAAGCTACTCATCTCTAATCCCTTCTGCTATAATGATTATACAATGTCACGAGCAGAAATCCCATCAGAAAGGGGAATCATCATGAAAATTTACGCGCTCTTGCTCGCTTCGCTTCTGGCCGTGGGCCTTTCTGGCTGCGGCGCAGAGACGAAACCAGCGGCTTCCTCGGCACCCGCCGCTTCCTCGCAGTCTGCGTCTGTGAAGGCGATCCATGAGATCGCGCTGGCCTCAGAAAAGGTTTTCCAAGAGGCGTCTACTCTCTACGCCAAAGGACAGAATCGGGAGGCACTTCTCACTTGTGATAAGGCACTGGAAATAGATCGGGAGAATTACAAAGCGCTTTCTCTGAAAGGACTCATTCTGGCGCTCGATGTCTCGCCGGAGCAGGGGATCGGACAGATTTTGAAGGCGCTCAAAATCAATCCTGATTACACGCAGGCTTTTTACGATATGGCGATGGCGCAGAAGCTTGCCAAGCACTATGACGAATCGATCTCCTACTTTCGGAAGGTGCTTGCTGTCGATCCAAAGAATACGTGGTCTCTCTATGGGATCGCGACGAACTATGCGGATAAAAGGGATAAGGCAAATGCGCTCTCTTATCTTGAAAAGGCGATGACGATCGATCCCGAGCATGTCCGCCCTGAAGCCATGCAGCAGGATCATTTTGCATGGCTGAGAAAGGATCCGGATTTTTTGGAAATCGTGAAATAAGGGCATCTGTTTTCCCATGTATATAAAAAGGAGTTTATGGATGAAAGGTATGAAATATGCGATCCTGTGCTCTGCACTGTCGCTTGTTTTTTATTATCACAATCTGATGATCGGCGGCGGTTTCTGGGGCTATATGGCCGGCATCATCTATCTTTTCACCTATCGCGCGCACAGTACGCTCCTTGCGATCGGATGCATCGCGACGGCGATTCTGACCGTCATGTATTTTCCGTGGGAGTTTACCCTGAAAGGCTATCTGCAGGTCGGCGTCGCATGGTCGATGACGATCATCGGGCTCACTGCGGTGCTGACGGTGGTCTCTCTGCTGCATAAGATCGTGGGGAAGAAGGAGTGACTGGTGACTAGGCGACTAGAAGACTAGAAGACATCGGACTCCTGTATCGTCATTTCGAGCGAAGCGAGAAATTTTTCTTGCAGAACGACAAACGATGCCTATGTGAACGCAGAAACACGTAGCAACAAGGCATCGTTTCCCTGCCAGTGCCTATGC
>ULQL01073977.1_pt1 | contig 18206 bp, 17 predicted proteins | sample 1954411 | NCBI WGS metagenome assembly ULQL01 (sample SAMEA4835654, study PRJEB28245) | human gut metagenome | biome: gut microbiome; material: fecal sample | place: Denmark | collected 2008 | reverse complement strand
GGACTTTTCACGAAAAGTCCTTTGTGTCGGGGTTTGGGGCAGAAGCCCCAACCGATAACGCCCACAAAAAACGCGGAGAAATCCGCGTTTTTCTTATATTTGCGAAAAAACATATTTTGTTCATAATCTGTTGACAATGCATAATTAAAATGTTATAATCCGAACATGATTGTATATGATTCCGGAAAGGTTGGCTTTTATATGAAACGAAAAATTTTTGCACTCTTATCTCTTGTTATCTCTGTTATTTTTGTTTTTCAGCTTGTCGGTTGCGGTAAACGCGCCGAATCTACAACCACGCCTACGGCGGCTTCCTCGGATACGGAAGGTACTTATTCGACTGAACAGACGACTTCGACAACCGTAACGACGAAGGCTACGAAAACCACCTCCACCACAGTTAAGACAACAAAAAAGACTACGGCTGCTCCGCAGACAACGGAAATGATCACGCGCGAACCGGGAACGATTCTTCCCGTGGAAGCGCTTTCCGAAAAAGACGTAGCCGCACATAAATATATTGACCTTTGGAGAACTGCGGAAGTTCCGTATAACAATAATATATTGAAACCGATGACTCCAGCAATAGTTCCGTATGTCGTAGAAGGCTCGGACAGAGCGGTTATCATTTTCCCCGGCGGCGGATATTTTCAAGTCTCTATGACAGGGGAAGGAACAGATATAGCGGAGGCGTATAACAAGCAAGGCATATCCGCTTTTGTCGTATACTACCGCGCCAATTCAAACAAAGTATACAATAAAGAAGCAATGCTTGCGGACGCACAGCGCGCTGTTCAGACAGTAAGATACTATGCCGATTCTTTCGGGATAGACAAAAATAAAATAGCGGTATGCGGATTTTCCGCGGGCGGACACCTTGCGCTTATGCTCGGCACTCATACACCGACGGAAAATCTCGGTTATGACGTTATAGGCGAAGAATCCTCCATTCCGAATGCGATGATACTCGGTTATCCGGTAACTACGCTCGGAGACGGCACTTATTACACGATGCCCGAAAATTTCCTCGGCAAAGATTACAAGAATCAGGATGAGATAAAGAAATACTCATACGAAACCTGCGTCGAAAACGCGCCTCCCGCATATATATTTTACAGTGTAAGGGATTCTATGGTAAATTATACGAAAAACTCCATTGCGCTTGCAAACGCCATGAAAGAAGCCGGAAAGAAAGTTGAAATATCCGAATTTCCCGACGGCGGACACGGCGTGGGATTGGGAAGCTACCACGCGGAATTTTCGACATGGCTTAAAAAATCGGTGGATTTCCTCGACGAAGTATTCGGTTAATACGTTTTTTGTTTTGCCAGGAGCCGTTTGGAACGGAAAAATTTTATTAAAATAAAAAATCAAAAAGGTATTGACAAACAGTTTTGTTCATGGTATGATATCAAACATCAAATAGCAAAACAAACCTATGAGGAAGAGAAGTAGTTTGCAAAATTCCTTTCTTAGAGAGCCGCAGGCGGTGGGATTGCGGCAAAGGGAGTGCTTATGAATGGGCTTCTAAGGGCGGATCGAAAGATTTTTCGAGTAGACTCCGACGGGTGGCGTTTCCGTTATCATCGGCGCCGCGCATGATAGTGCGTGTAAAGAGCGGGTTTTTCCCGAAACTGTGGGTGGTACCGCGGATATAGAAGTATATTCGTCCCGGCGTCTTTATAAAGACGTCGGGATTTTTTTATTTTTTCGGAGGAAAGAAAATGTTTATTTTGGATTTTCGATGGCGTTATACGGCTTATAAAAAAACTTATAAAAAATAAAAATCAAACGATAAAAAACTTCTTTTTATATTGAAAGGACAAATACAATGAAAAAAATAATTTCCGCAATTCTTGCAATAATGATTCTCACACTTTCCGTTTTTGCTTTCGCTTCATGCGGCAAAAAAGACAAAATGACAATAGGCATAATCCAGTTCGGCTCACACGAATCCCTCAATAACTGCTACAAAGGCATAATGGAAGCTCTTGCAGAAAAGGGATATACCGAAGAAAACTGCGTTTTCGAATATGTAAACTCCAATTTCGATCCCGCCGTTTCCCAGTCCCAGGCAAGAAAAATGGTAAATGAAAAAGTAGACGTTATAGTAGCGATCGCAACTCCCAGCGCCGTTGCCGCAGCTACGGCGGCAGACGGAGAAATTCCCGTTGTATACTGCGCCGTAACAGACAATTCCGTAATGGCAAATTACGAAAACACGACTGGCACATCCGATATCCCCAACTTCGAAAAGCAGCTTGAAGTAATCACTTCCGTAATGGGCAAGAGCAATATAAAGATCGGCGTTATGTACTCTGTCGAAGAATCCAGCTCTCCTGTACAGGTAGCTTCTCTTAAAGAGGCTGCAAAAGCATACGCCGGTATGGAAATAATCGATACAAGTGTTGCCGACATCACAACGATAGACGCAAAGACAAACGAGCTTCTCGACCGCGGCGTAGACTGCCTTGTAAACCTTCTCGACAACACGATAGTAGGCAAGCTTCAAACAAATATTCTTCCCATAACAGATGAAAAGAATATCCCCGTATTCGGTTCCGAAATAGAGCAGGTTAAAGTAGGCTGTGCCGCAAGCGCTTCTATCGACTATGTAAAGGACGTCGGCAGAATGACAGGCGACATTGTTGCGAGCGTTCTCGGCGGAAAATCCGCTTCCGATATTCCCGCGGCTACAATAACGAATCCTACAAATTATTATAACAGCAAAGTTCTTGAAAAACTCGGACTTAAAGTCCCCACAACGGTTGCTATGGAAGATGTTGCAAACTGATTTTTGAAGTATCAAAAAGTAACATCACATGACTTAGCACACGCTGTCTTTATAAAAGCGCGTATTGTTGAACTTCCTCATAAAGGTGATTTGCGGTGTGTATAAAATATGTTTTCCACATCGGTGTGTGAAAAATATTTCGCGATCGCAAAAAAACAAAATCTCTCCTTTCGGATTTTTATATGCGGCAAATGATTCCGCGAAAGATCCGAAAGGAAAATTTTATAAGTGAATTTCTCACGGCACTTTGCCGAATATAAAAATGAAAGGACAAAACGGTATGCTTTTTCTCGGAACGACGCTTGACGGTTTACAAATGGGACTTTGTTTTGCCGTTATAGCGCTCGGCGTTTATATATCGTATTCCATACTCGATTTTCCCGATCTTTCCGTGGACGGAACGTTTCCTCTCGGCGGCATTATCGGAACTATACTTATATTCCGTTTGGGCGTACCGCCTCTTCTTGCGATATTTCTCTCGTTTTTCGCCGGAATGGCGGCGGGCGCTGTCACGGGTGTCCTGCATGTAAAATTCAAAATCTCAAATCTTCTTTCGGGAATAATCGTCATGACGGCGCTTCTTTCCGTAAACCTTGCGCTTACAAAGCTTCTCACCGGAACGGGATATACAACGACGATATTCTCCTACAAGGGTGCTGACATAACCGGTATATTCAACGGAAAATTCGTCGGTATGTTCAGTAAAGACGTAAAAGATCTTATAATAATTCTGATACTCGCCGTCATTGTGGTAGCGATGAAGATAATAGTGGATCTTTTCCTTAAAACGAAGGCGGGGTATATGCTCCGTGCGACGGGAGACAATCAGAAGCTTGTCGTTACTCTTTCCAAGAATGCGGGTACGTATAAAATTTTCGGGCTTGCCATTGCAAACGGCTTTGTAGCCGTTGCGGGAGCCATATATTCACAGCTCTTTATGTCGTATGACAACAACAGCGGCAGCGGAAAAGTGGTCCTTGCGCTCGCTTCCGTAATAATCGGTCTTACGGTCTTTTCCGGTGTCCGCTTTATGAAGGATACGACAGCCGTTATTTTCGGCGCAATAATCTATTCGCTCTGTTTAAACTATCTTGTTCTTGTGGATTCGGACGGAATATATCTGAAACTGCTAAACGCCGTTCTCTTCGCGCTCATACTTATATTCAACGACAAGATAACCGCTTTTCTCTCGAAGAGAAGTGTTTCAAAGGGAGGGAAGAAGGGTGCTTGAACTTAAAAATATAAATAAAGTCTTCCACCGCGGCACTGTCGACGAGACGTCGCTTTTCGAAAATTTCTCTCTTCATGTAAAAAAAGGCGAATTTGTCTCTGTTGTCGGTTCGAACGGCAGCGGAAAAACGACTATGCTCAATATAATCTGCGGCTCTGTTCCCGCGGATTCGGGAAATATCATCGTAGGCGGCAAGGATATAACGACTCTTTCCGAGTATAAAAGATATAAAAATATCGGAAGAGTTTATCAGGACCCGTCTATGGGTACCTGCCCGCACTTAACTATTGCCGAAAACATGGCGCTTTCGGAGCAAAAGGGTACCGTGAGCGGTCTTTCTTTCGGACTTAACAAAAAGCGCGTCGGGTATTATAAAGAGCTTCTCTTTCCTCTCGGTCTCGGACTTGAAGACCGAATGGACGCAAAAGTGGGGCTTCTTTCCGGCGGACAAAGACAGGCGCTCTCCCTTGTAATGACGACGATGAGCGATATAGATATCCTCATTCTCGACGAGCACACGGCGGCTCTCGACCCTAAGACCGCGGATATTATAATGGAGCTTACAGATAAGGTCGTAAAAGAAAAATCTCTTACGGCGATAATGGTGACGCACAATCTCCGCTTTGCCGTGGAGTACGGAAACAGAATAATCATGATGCACGAGGGAAATGTCGTGCTCGATCACGCCGGAGACGAAAAGAAGAAAGCCGGAGTCGACGAGCTTCTCGGACTTTTCAACGAGATAAGTATAGAGTGCGGCAACTGAAAAGAACGCGATTTTTTGTTCCGAAAATATTGACACGAAGCGGATATGTGTGTATAATTATAGAAAAAAGCGGCAGCGCCGCATTTCGGAGGTATGTATAATGGCAAACGTATATTATTATGCTATGCGATTTTATTATTATGCTGTCTCTTCGAATGGGCATACTGTATCCGCATAGTTTTATTTGAATTAAAATGTGCCGCAGAATGCCTTACGGATATTGTGCGGCACTGATTTTTTCGGTGTGCAGGATATCCGCGTGACGGGTGTTCTGCATTTTTATTTTGCTTGGAGGGATTTTTATGATATCTGAAAAAAAGGCTCTTCTCGGAAAGAAAAGCTCTGCCATACGTGAAATATTCGAGTACGGAAACCGCAGAAAAGTGGAAATAGGCGCGGGGAACGTCTTTGATTTCAGTTTGGGAAACCCCAGCGTTTGCCCTCCGGATATCGTAAACGAAGAACTTATCCGCCTTCTTAATACAGAAGATCAGATATCTCTTCACGGATATACCTCTGCCGCGGGCGCGTATTCCACAAGGGAAGCCATTGCAAAATATTTAAGAGACACCTATAATACCGACGATACGGCGGAAAACATATATATTACGGTGGGAGCTGCGGCGTCTCTTACCATAACATTGTCCGCCATGGTCTGCGACGGGGACGAGGTCATTGTTCTTGCTCCGTATTTTCCCGAATACCGCGTCTTTGCGGAGAGCGCGGGCGCGCGCGTCATAGAAGTAAAATGCCGCGAGAATGATTTTCAGATAGACATCGACGCCCTCCGAAAGGCGGTAAATAAAAATACAAAAGCCGTGATCGTAAACTCTCCGAACAATCCTACGGGAGCCGTTTTCACGGAGGAGAATATAATAGCGCTTTCAGAGCTTCTTTCAAAAAAGGAAGCGGAGTATTCTCATCCTATATATATAATATCGGACGAGCCGTACCGCGAACTTGTATACGGAGACATAAAAGTGCCGTATACCGCAAATTACTACGACGATACGGTGTCGTGCTATTCTTTCAGTAAATCGCTTTCCCTGCCGGGAGAGAGAATAGGGTATATATGCGTTCCGAAAAAATGCACGGATTCGAAAGAGCTTTTCTTTGCGGTCTGCGGAGCGGGGCGCTCTCTGGGATTTGTCTGTGCGCCGAGCCTTATGCAGAAGATGATACCCGCGTGTCTGGGGAAAACGTCGGATATATCGGTCTATGACCGCAACCGCAAAATGCTTCTTTCTTCTCTTACCGATTTCGGTTATGATTGCGTAAGCCCGGACGGCGCGTTCTATCTTTTCGTAAAAGCGCTCGAAGATGACGCCGCGGCGTTCTGCGAAAGGGCGAAAAAATATGAGCTTCTTCTCGTTCCGAGCGATTCGTTCGGCGTTCCCGGATACGTGAGAATATCGTATTGCGTTTCGACAGAGCAGATAGAAAAAGCTCTTCCCGCGTTTAAGAAGCTTGCGGAAGAATACGGAAAATAAAAAACATGACGGAGAAGGAAATGGATAAACTCGAAAAGGCGAGAAAAGAAATAAACGAAGCGGACAAAGAGATAGCGGCGCTCTTTGTGAAGCGTATGACCGCCGTAAAAGATGTTGCGGAATACAAAAAGGAAAGAGGACTTCCCGTGCTCGACCGCGAGCGCGAGGACGCGCTTATCGCGAGAAACAGCGCATTTGTGGAGGACGGGGAATTACGCGCCTATTATGTGAACTTTTTAAAATATTCAATGGAGCTTTCGCGTTCGTTTCAACATAAACTCATAAGCGGAGCGAAGGTCGCGTACAGCGGGACAGAGGGCGCTTTTGCGTGCAGTGCGGCAAAGCTTCTTTTCCCGGACGCGGAACACGTTTCCTTCGGAGATTTCGAATCCGCATATAACTCTGTTGTAAACGGGGAATGCGACAGCGTCGTTCTTCCGATAGAGAACAGCTTTGCGGGGGAGGTCGGACAGGTGACAGATCTTATTTTCTCCGGCACGCTTTATATAAATAATGTAATGAACCTTTCGGTAAAGCAGGATCTTCTCGGCGTTCCCGGAAGCACGACAGACGATATAAAAGAGGTCATAAGCCATCCGCAGGCGATAGCGCAATCCGCAAAGTTTATAAGAGAGCACGGTTTTGTATCTACGCCGTTTTCAAATACGGCGCTTGCGGCAAAGCACGTTGCGGAGCTTTCCGATAAGAGCATTGCGGCAATTGCAAGCGATGACGCCGCGAAGATATACGGTCTTACCGTCCTTGCAAGCGGAATAAACGACAGCGGAATGAATACGACGCGTTTTGCCACGTTTTCAAGAGTTGAAAACGACGGCGCAGGACGCCCGGACGACAATTTTATACTCGTTTTCACCGTTAAAAACGAGGCGGGCTCTCTTGCAGAGGCGATAAACATAATCGGTAAATACGGATATAATATGCGTTCTCTCCGTTCGCGCCCGCGAAAAGAGCTCATGTGGCAGTATTATTTCTATGTAGAGGCAGAGGGAAATATAAGAAACGAAAACGGAAAGAATATGATGAGAGAGCTTTCCTCCATGTGCGACAAGCTCAAACTTGTCGGTTCTTACAAAGTAAAATGATTTTTATCGGGAGATTTTTATGACCATACATGTAGACCTTTCCGAAAGAGGATATGATATAGAGCTTTCTCGCGGAGCAATAAAAAGAGCGGGCGAGCTTTTGCCGCTATGCCGCAAAGTCCTTGTTGTGACGGACGACGGCGTGCCGTCGGAATATGCGGACACAGTCGCGTCCTTTGCGGAATACGCTTTTAAAGCGGTAATACCGCAGGGGGAAGCGAGCAAGAGCATGAAATATTTTGAAATGCTGCTTCTTTTGATGCTCGAAAACGGATTTACAAGACACGACGCGGTAGTCGCCGTCGGCGGCGGAGTTGTAGGGGACCTTGCGGGCTTTGCGGCGTCGTGCTATATGCGCGGAATAGATTTTTACAATATTCCCACGACGCTTCTTTCACAGGTGGATTCGTCGATAGGCGGCAAGACCGCCGTCGATTTTCACGGCGTGAAAAATATCGTCGGCACGTTTTATCAGCCGAAAAAGGTCATAATCGACCCCGACGTTCTGAAAACTCTGCCGAAAAGACAGATAGCGGCGGGCTTTGCCGAATCCGTAAAAATGGCGCTCACGTTCGATGAAGCTTTCTTCTCTTTTCTTGAAAAAGAGGATGCGTTTGAAAATATAGATAAAGTCATAGAAAAATCTCTTCTTATAAAAAAATATGTCGTCGAAAGGGATGAAAAGGAATCGTCTTTAAGGAAAGTCCTGAATTTCGGGCATACGATAGGTCACGGAATAGAGAGCGAAAAATCCCCCTTTCTTTATCACGGAGAGTGTGTGGCGCTCGGAATGCTTCCCATGTGCTCCGATGAGATAAGGGAAAGACTTATAAACGTTCTTTCGCGCGCGGGACTTCCCGTTTCCTGCGATGTCGATATGGATCGAGTCATGGAAGCGGTCGCTCACGACAAAAAAAGCTCCTCGGACGGAATAGACTGCGTCACCGTCGAAAAAGCGGGAAGCTATATTATAGAAAAACTTTCGGTTTCGGAAATACGTGCACGTGCCGAAAAAATATTCTCTTCGGAGGGAAAAAGATGAAAAACACATTCGGAACATCGGTCTGCCTTACCGTTTTCGGTGAGAGCCACGGACCTTATATAGGAGCGGTTCTCGACGGACTTGCCCCCGGAATAGATGTGGACGAGGAAGCGATAAGACATGCTCTCACTCTCCGCCGTCCCGCGGGAAGAATATCGACTGCGAGATGTGAAAAAGATGAATATATAATAGCGAGCGGCGTTTTCGAGGGGAAGACCACGGGCACTCCCATTGCGGTAATCATACCTAATGAGGACACGAGAAGCCGCGATTACGGCAAAAATTTCGGGCTTGCGCGCCCCGGACACGCGGACTACACCGCGCACTGCAAATACCACGGATTTGAGGATTATCGCGGCGGAGGGCATTTTTCGGGACGTGTTACGGCAGCTCTTGTGGCGCTCGGCGCGATAGCAAGATCCGCCCTTTCGAAGAAAGGAATATTTATAGGCACGCATATAAAAGAGATATGCGGTACCTTCGACCGCGGATTTGAAGATTACATTAAAGATATAGACAGCCTTTACGACAGCGTGTTTCCCGTCCTCTCAAAGGAGAGCGAGGAAAAAATGCGCGAAGTCATAGAAAAGGCGGCGGAGAAAGGCGATAGTGTCGGAGGTGTGCTCGAAACCGTTGTAACGGGAGTTCCCGCAGGCGTAGGCGAGCCGTTCTTCGATTCGTTCGAGAGCACGATATCCCATATGATGTTCTCCGTTCCCGCGGTAAAGGGAGTAATGTTCGGCGCGGGAGAAAAATTTGCCCGTATGAGAGGCAGCGAAGCGAACGACCCTATCAGGATAAAAGACGGAAAAGTCTATACTGTTACAAACAACAACGGCGGCGTATGCGGCGGAATAACGAACGGAGAGCCCGTTTTGTTCAGCTGCATAGTAAAACCGACTTCCTCGATATACAAATCGCAGGAAACCATCGATATGTATAAAAACGAAAACAGCACTCTCACTGTGGAGGGAAGGCATGACCCGTGTATCGTCCACCGCGCGAGAATCGTTGTGGACAGCCTTTGCGCTATCGCGCTTTGCGATATGCTGGCGGGCAGATTCGGCACGGATTACATCGCTCTTTGAAAATAGGGCTTTGTCTATGAAAGGGGCATCACGGGGAATATATGATATACGGTCTTGTCGGAGAGAAGCTGCCGCACAGCTTCTCGAAAGAAATACATGAAAAAATAGGGCTTTACAAATATGAGCTCTGCGAAGTGGCAAAGGAAGACTTCGATTCTTTCGCGGAGAAAAAGGATTTTACGGGAATAAACATAACCATTCCGTATAAGCAGAGCATTATACCGCACCTTTACTTTATAAGCGACAAGGCAAAGGCGATAGGCGCCGTAAATGTCGCGATAAACAAAGACGGCAAGCTCTACGGATACAACACGGATTTCGAGGGACTTCGCTCTCTTATACTTCGCGAAGGGTTTGATTTTTTTGGAAAAACGGTGCTGATACTCGGCACGGGCGGAACATCAAAGACGGCGCGCGCGGTTGCGGAAGACTTGGGCGCTTTAAACATTGTAAACGTGAGCCGCAGGGAGAGCGCGGGGGCTGTAACATTCGGGGAAGCCGTTTTAAAATACGGTGACGCGGATTTTATAATAAATACGACGCCGAGCGGAATGTACCCCGAAACGGAAAATATTCCCTACGACATGGACCTTTCCGCGTTCGCCTCTCTTTCGGGCGTTATCGATGTGATATATAATCCCATTTCCACAAAGCTTGTAAATTCCGCAAGAAAGCTCGGCATTCCTGCCGTAGGCGGGCTTTATATGCTCGTTTCGCAGGCGGTCGCGGCGGCGGAGCTTTTCACGGGCGAAAAACTCGGAAAAGAAGTTTGTGAGAAAATATACCGCGAACTGCTTTCGGAAAAGGAAAATATCGTCCTTGTCGGAATGCCGGGAAGCGGGAAGAGCACCGTCGGCGCGCTTCTTTCGGAAAGACTCGGCAAAGCTTTTTACGATTCGGACGAAGAACTTTCAAAAAAGACAGGAAATATTTCCGAATACATAAATAAAAACGGAGAGGCGTCTTTCCGCGAAGCGGAGAGCGAGACGATAAAGGAGCTCTCCGGAAAAACGACGGGAGCCGTTATATCCACAGGCGGCGGCGCCGTTCTGAAATACGAAAATGTTGAAGCGCTTCGAAGAAACGGCAGGATATATTTTATCGACAGGGACATTTCGCTAATAACGCCGACAAAGTCGCGCCCGCTTTCATCGAACAGAGAAAAACTTCAAAAGCTCTATAATGAGCGCTATGAAATATATCTTTCTTCATGCGACAAGAGAATACAAAATAACGGCTCGCCCGAAGAGTGCGCCGACAAAATAACGGAGGATATCGGAAAATGAAAATACTTGTTTTAAACGGTCCGAATCTCAATATGCTCGGCATAAGAGAGCCCGATATATACGGAAAAGCGACGTATGCGGCGCTCACGGAAAAAATAGAAGAGCACTGTAAGAGAAAAAATATCGAAGTGGAGATATATCAGTCGAACTACGAGGGTGATCTTGTGACAAAGATACAGAAAGCGTACGGTGTGTTTGACGGGATCGTAATAAATCCTGCGGCGTATACGCATACAAGTGTGGCGCTTCTCGACGCTCTCAAAGCGGTGGGGATACGTTCGATAGAGGTACATATATCCGACGTATCGAAAAGAGAAGATTTCAGACAGATAAGCTATGTTCGCGAATACTGCGAAAAGACGATAGCGGGACACGGATTTGACGGGTATACAGAGGCGATAGACGCGCTCCTTGTGCCTCCCGCAGAGAAAACGGAGAAGATATGACAGTAAGAATTGAAAAAAGTACGGCAAAAGGAAGCGTCGCCGCTCCTCCGTCGAAGAGCTTTGCGCACAGACTTATAATCGGCGCTTCGATAGCGGGCGGAAGCACGGTTCACGGCGTTTCGAAAAGCGAGGATATGCTCGCAACGCTCGACTGCGCCGCGGCGCTTTTCGGAACGGAATATAAAAGGGAAGGCGACGATATAAAATTCCTCTTTTCCGATTTAAAAGGCGAGGCAAAAGGCGACCTTCTTTGCCGCGAAAGCGGAAGCACGATTCGCTTTTTTATACCTTTGTGTCTTTTAAAGGACAGCGAATGCACGCTTCGCGGAAGCGAGAGACTTCTTTCCCGTCCACTCGATGTTTATGAAAATATATGCAAAGATCAGGGGCTTACATTTATCCGCGAAAAAGATTCGATAAAAGTAAAAGGACCTCTTAAATCGGGTAGATTTACCGTTCCCGGCGATGTTTCAAGCCAGTTTATAAGCGGACTTCTTTTCGCACTTCCTCTTCTTGACGGGGACAGCGTTATCGATATTATCCCGCCTGTTGAAAGTAAGCCTTATATAGATATAACGCTCGAAGCGCTCGCGCTTTTCGGCGTTTTCGCAAAATGGACGGACGAGAAAACGATATCCGTTGCGGGAAATCAGAAATATTCTCCCGCGGAAGTAAACGTCGAAGGCGATTATTCAAACGCCGCGTTTTTAGATGCTTTTAATATCATCGGCGGCGACGTTAAGGTCACTGGACTTTCGGAAAAGAGCGTTCAGGGAGACCGTGCATATGTCTCTTTATTCAAAAATCTGCTTGTGGGATTTTCTACGATAGATATTTCCGATATACCGGATCTTGCACCGATACTTATGAGCGTTGCCGCGGCTATGCACGGTGCAAGGCTTACGGGGACGCGCAGACTTAAAATAAAAGAAAGCGACAGAGGCGCGGCTATGGCAGAGGAGCTTTCGAAGTTCGGCGTCAGAGTAGACGTTTCGGACGACGAGATAACGGTCTTCGGCGGAATGTTAAAAACCCCCGAAAAAGAGCTTCTTTCGCACAACGACCACAGAATAGTGATGTCTCTTTCCGTTCTGTCATCTCTTACGGGCGGCACGATAAGCGGAGCGGAGGCGGTAAGAAAGAGCTACCCCGACTTTTTCGAAACGATAAAAAAACTTGGAATAGAGGTCAAGGAAATTGGAAATACCGAAGAATAAAAAGATACTTATCGTAGGGCTCGGGCTTCTGGGCGGAAGCTATGCCATGGCGCTTACGAAAAAAGGATATGAAGTATACGCCATAACGAGAAGAGAGAGCACGATAGAATACGCCTTAAATCACGGGCTTATAAAAGGCGGAACGACAGAGATAGATAAAGAGCTGATTTCCTCCGCCGATATTGCCGTGTTTGCGCTTTATCCGCATACTTTTATCGATTGGATAGAAAAATACGGAAAGTATTTTAAAAAGGGCGCGATAATCACCGATGTCACGGGCGTAAAGGGCTGTATCGTTGAAAAAGTTCAGGCGTCGCTTCCCGAAGGCGTGGAATTTATCGGTGCCCACCCTATGGCGGGAAGAGAAGTATACGGTGTCGAGAACAGCAACGACAAGATATTCGAGGGAGCAAACTATATAGTTACTCCCACGGATAAAAATACAAAAGAGGGGATAGAGACCTGCAAGGAGCTTGGAAGAATGCTCGGCTTCGGTCATATATCGGAGCTTTCCCCCGCGAAGCACGACCGCATGATAGCGTTTCTCTCCCAGCTTACCCACTGCATCGCCGTAGCGCTTATGACATGCAACGACGACAACAATATATGCGATTACACGGGCGACTCTTTCCGCGATCTTACGCGAATAGCGCGTATAAATGAGGATATGTGGAGCGAGCTTTTCATGCTCAACAAGGATTCGCTCATATCCGAGATAAAGGCGTTCGGAGGAGAGCTTGAAAAGCTTCGCCGTGCGCTCGAAACGGATGATATCGAAACAATGAAAAAAATGATGCGCGTTTCGACAGAGCGCCGCGCACTTTTTGATAAAAAGAAAAAAGAAGAACAAGAAGAACAATAAAAGTAAAAATTGAAATGTGAGGACACAGCTATGAACATGAATTTCAAAAGAAAACTCCCCATTCCGAAAGAGATAAAGGAGATGTACCCCATGACAGCCGAGCTTGCGGCGGTCAAAGCGGAGCGCGACAGACAGATAAAAGCCGTATTTGCGGGAGAAGACGACAGACTCGTACTCGTTATAGGTCCTTGCTCCGCAGACAACGAAGACTCCGTCATGGATTACATGACAAGACTCCAAGGCGTACAGGAAAAGGTAAAGGACAGAATAATAATAATCCCGAGAGTTTATACCGGCAAACCGAGAACGATAGGCGACGGTTACAAGGGCATGGTACACCAGCCCGACCCCAATGCAGAGCCCGATATACTCAAAGGCATCATAGCGATACGCGAGATACATATGCGCGTACTTGCGGAGACGGGACTTTCCACAGCCGACGAAATGCTCTATCCCGAAAACCACAGATATCTTTCGGACCTTCTTTCCTATGTCGCCGTCGGCGCGCGCAGCGTAGAGGACCAGCACCACAGACTCACGGCGAGCGGTCTTGATATCCCCTGCGGAATGAAGAACCCGACAAGCGGAGATATCTCCGTCATGATGAACTCCATAACGGCGGCACAGCACCCCCATATGTTTATCTACCGCGGTTGGGAAGTAGAGAGCACCGGCAACGAATACGCTCATGCGATACTTCGCGGCTATGTCAATAAACACGGTCAGTCTATGCCGAACTACCATTACGAGGATCTTATACATCTTTGCCAGAGCTATGATGAGAAGAAACTCAAAAATCCCGCTGTTATCATAGATACAAACCATTCCAACTCGGGCAAGAATTACCTTGAACAGACGAGAATCGCAAAGGAAGTCCTTCATTCCTGCAAATGCTCTCCCGAAATAAAGAAGCTTGTAAAAGGCTTTATGATAGAGAGCTACATCGAGGACGGCGCGCAGAAGATAGGAGACGGCATATACGGAAAATCCATCACGGACCCGTGCCTCGGCTGGGAAAAAACCGAGAGACTCATTCTCGATATGGCGGAAATAATTTAAGAAATCGCATTTTTGCGCGCACGAATACGCGCGGCGTAAAATTAACGACGCGGAATTAAAAAAGGCGTTATAGATCTTCTTTTTGCGGCAAATCAAAATTAAAAAATTCCGGACGGGGAAAATACCCGTTCGGAAAGATAAATTCAGAGGTGAATAAAATGTATAACTTCAATGTGGAAAAAGCGGTTGACGGATGCGTCGAATGGATAAAAGACTGGTTCGATAAAAACGGCAAAGGCTGCAACGTTATAATCGGTATATCCGGCGGCAAAGACAGCTCCGTTACGGCGGCGCTTTGCTGCAAGGCGCTCGGAAAAGAGAGAGTTTTCGGCGTGCTCATGCCCAACGGAGAGCAGAGCGATATCGAATTTTCGAGAGGAATATGCGAATTTCTCGGTATAGAGCATATGGAAGTTAACATAAAACCCGCGGTCGACGGCGTTTACGAGTCTCTCGGCGGAAGAATAGAGGTTTCCGAGCAGACGCGCCAGAATCTGCCGCCGAGAATACGTATGGCGACGCTTTATGCGATATCTCAGTCGAAAAACGGCAGAGTAGCAAACACCTGCAATCTCTCCGAGGACTGGGTCGGATATTCCACAAAATACGGCGACGCCGCGGGGGATTTCGGTCCCGTTTCGCGCTTTACCGTTGCGGAAGTGAAGAGCATAGGCAAATATCTCGGAATCCCCGAAAGATACGTTGAAAAAGTTCCGTCCGACGGTCTTTGCGGCAAAAGCGACGAGGACAAGCTCGGTTTTACCTACGCTGTTCTCGATAAATATATAAGAGAGGGCGTCATAGACGATAAAAAAACAAAAGAGAGAATCGACGCGCTCCATATAGGAAATCTTTTCAAGCTTCAAACTCTCCCTGTTTTTGAATACGATCCTTCAAAATAATTTAAAATAAAGGAGTAATTATGGCAAACGCAAAAAATCGCCCCGATAAAGTGAATTATTATCTCGATATTGCGGAAACAGTGGCACACAGAAGCACGTGTCTGCGCCGTCTTTTCGGCGCAATTATTGTCAAAAATGATATAATAATATCGACGGGATACAACGGAGCGCCGCGCGGAAGAAAAAATTGCACCGATATAAATTATTGTATGCGCGACGCACTCAATATCCCCAGAGGCGAAAGATACGAGATGTGCCGCGCCGTTCATGCGGAGGCAAATGCGATCATCGCCGCGTCAAGGGAACAGATCCTCGGCGGAACTCTGTATATGGCGTGCATAGACGCCAAAACGGGAGAGCTTATGCCGGGAATGTGCTCTTGCATGATGTGCAAAAGGCTTGTCATAAATGCTGGAATCGAAAAGGTTGTCGTAAGAGATACAAAAACGGATTTTTCCGTTTACGATGTCTCGGATTGGATAGAGAACGACGACAGCCTTTCGGGAAAATTCGGGTATTAAAAAAGAAAAAACCTCACTGCATCTGTGAGGTTTTAACTTGTTTTCGGATTCATTCCGCAACGGATCCGGATTCTTCTTTCGGACCGTTGTCGAGAACTACAACGCCGTCCTCGATGTCTTTGAGGAATTTAAAGTAAGCTCCGATAACCTTTTCTTCAAGAGTCTGGCGCATTTCGGCGTTTATGGGATGAACAATGTCGCGGTATGTTCCGTCGGGATTTTTTCTTGACGGCATTACTACAAAGAACTTGTCCCTCGCGTTTATAACCTTTACGTCGTGAAGAGCGAGAGCGTTGTCAAATGTGAGCGATACTACGGCTTTCATCGGACCCTCGTCAAAAATTTTTCTGATTTTTACATCTGTGATTTCCATAAGTTGCCTCCTTGAAAGGTTAATATTTCCTTATGAATCCTATTTTAATACCTAATTATGAATTTTATTCAAATTAAAGGTAAGTAATTTTTTAACATTGAGCGGATTTTATACATAAATCGCATGATATCATGCCGATTTTGCAATACTGTCAGGGAAAAAGAAAAAATTATTTTTGCTTATAAAGACGGAAAATAAAAAGAAACTTTATATAAATTATTTTTCGCCGAGTGAAAAAGCGAAAAAATCGGCAGTGTTTTTTGTTGCAATAAAATATTTTAAGAGGTTTTTATGACCCGCAAAGAAATTTTTGATATTCTGGATAACGCGAAGAGCGTGTTTTTTACGGGTATCGGCGGAATAAGTATGTCGAGTATAGCGTTTGTGCTGTCGGCACGGGGAAAAAATGTGGCAGGGAGCGACCGCGCCGAAAACGATATGACAAAAAAGCTTATTTCTTCGGGAATAAGCGTTTTTCACGGTCACGATGCGAAAAATGTCGTAAATTATGATGCCGTCGTCTATACGGGAGCGGTCGATTTTTCAAATCCCGAACTTTCCGAAGCGTTAAAAAGAGGAATACCCGTAATATACCGCGCGGACGCGCTCGCATATCTTATGCAGACGTACAAAAACAGAATAGGCGTTTCCGGTTCTCACGGAAAATCCACGTGCACCGCGATGATATCGCACATATTTGTGTCGGCGGGGAATGACCCTTGTGTCATGTGCGGCGCGACGCTCCCCGAGCTTTCGAGCGCTTACAGAGTCGGCGGCGGAGACGATTTTATTTTCGAGGCGTGCGAATATAAAGATTCCTTTCTCGAATTTTTGCCGAGTATCGCCGTCATTTTAAATATAGATGTGGACCATACGGATTATTTTACGGGCGGAATAGAGCAGATAAAAAAATCGTTTGAAAAGTACGCGGCAATTCCGTTTGAATGTTCCGAAAATCCGCTTGTCGTATCGAATGCGGACGATGAAAACACCGTTTCGGCGCTTTCCTATACGGAAAAAACGACATTCGGAATAAAAGAGAATGCGGATTTTCGCGCGGTGAATATTTCTTCCGTGAACGGGCGCGCGGTTTTCGACATATTGAAGCATGGGGATTTTTTCTGCCATGTAAAGCTTAAAGTTCCGGGAGAGCACAATATATACAATGCGCTGGCGGCGGCAGTGTGTGCCGATTTCTGCGGGATTCCCGCAGAGGCGACGGGAAAAGCACTTTCGGATTTTTGCGGAATAGAAAGGCGCTTTCAGCTTATGGGAAGCGTATGCGGCGCCGATGTGTATATAGATTACGCCCACCACCCGCGCGAGATTGCGGCTTCTCTTTCGGCGGCAAGGGAAATAGACCGTGACGGAAAGTTATACTGTATTTTCGAACCGCATACCTTTTCGCGCACGGCGGCGCTTTTCGATGATTTTGTAAATGTATTTTCCGCGGCGGATAAAACTTTGTTCGTCGATATATATGCGGCAAGGGAAGTGAATGTTTCCGGTGTGGATTCGAGAATGCTCGCCGGGGAAACGACGAACGGAGAATACGCTTCTTCTTACGCCGACGCGGCGGAAAAAATGCGTTCGTATGCGAAAAAAGGCGATATTATCCTGATACTCGGTGCGGGAACAGTGAACGAGATAGCGTCGCTTTTGTGCGATAAACAATAAAATTGAATGATTATTCGCTTGACGGCAAAAAATATTCAGATAACGAGGATATTTTTTGCCGTTATCTGTTGACAAATGAATAAACATAAATTATAATATGCGTTATAAGTAAAAGACAAAGTTTTTTATTATTCGGAGGAAAACAAAATGAAAAAAATCATCAGCGCGGTTCTTGCGGTAGTTATGCTCGCAACATCCGCTTTGCTTTTTGCTTCTTGCGGAAAGAAGAACGCAGACCTTGTTGCAATAGACGCAACAGACCTTCTTAAAGAGGATTTCGGTATCGCCGTAAAGAAGGGCAATACAGCTCTTATGAACGCAATAAACGAAGTTATTGACGCATGGGTCG
>ULQL01003064.1_pt1 | contig 18477 bp, 26 predicted proteins | sample 1954411 | NCBI WGS metagenome assembly ULQL01 (sample SAMEA4835654, study PRJEB28245) | human gut metagenome | biome: gut microbiome; material: fecal sample | place: Denmark | collected 2008 | reverse complement strand
GCTTCTTCAACTACAGGAGCTTCTTCAACTACAGGAGCTTCTTGTTGTTCTTTCACAGCTTCCACCAAAACAACTCGACCACGGGCGATTTCATCCCTCAGAGCTGCCGAATCTTCAACTTCGCAGACATCGGGTTCAGCAAATTCACCACGACCCAAAGGAATCACGAAAGGACCCGTTGTTTTAACTAAAACACCCATAATACTTTCCTTTTCTATAGAGTTACGATTAACAAAGAATAACGCAAAAAATCAAGCAAGTCAAAAGAAAAAGCGGAGACTGATTTGTCTCCGCCTTTCCTAGTCTGTCTGACGATTACGCTTATTTCGAAGCGAAGTCGTACAGAGAACGCGTGTCGCCGAAAATCATCGAGTAACCAACGTTTTCTGTGTTCGTGTACAGAATCGACTGGTTCATGATGTTGCGATTTTCTTCAGACAACTGAGAACCGGCCTGAACCAATTCTTCAATCGTGTCTGCGCGAGAGAAGCACAACAATTTTCCAGCCGGAACGAACTGGTTCAGAACGAAGTTCACCGGAGCGAACAAGTTCATTTTACCAAACGCCGGAGCCGTGCCGTTAGCAGCGCGGGTGTCAGCATCGGACGTGACGTTCGCCGTCGGGGTGAACATCTTAATCCACTGTTCGTAAGCATCCCAGTTACCGGAAACCGTATCAACGGAAATGCCTTTCTTGTTCATTTCGATGATGTGTTTGACCAAACCGTCGAAATGCAACTTGCCGTCGTTCATCGAAGCATCGTAGTCAACTTGCTTATAAACCTGAGCAGCAGGATGATAAGAAGTGCCGTCGCCAGCCAACATGATGTTCGTGCACATTTCCATTTTCATCAATTCTTTTTCGCGAGCAATACGAGCCGCAAACGGTGTCAACACATCCAAAGAAGCGTTGCGAGCGAACTCATAAGAAACGCGAATACCAGAACCAACTTTACCGAACGTTACAGACGTGCTGCCCGTTTTAACATCGCGGAACGGAATTTCACCCAATTCAGAGATGTTGAACGTTTTAGCAGCGTCGGCTCCATTCAAATCAATAACCTGACGAACCAATTCAACGCCCTGAATCGTGCGAGAACCGGCAATCAAGCCATCAATTTTCTGGAACTGGTCCTGACGGCTCTGCCAACGTAACATATCGTCCACAACATAGCGGAACAAGTTACGAGCACCCGGATACATAGCGAAAGTATCAGAAGCCTGAGCTAACGTAATCTGATTCGCAAAATCATTGCGAGTCGGCAAGTTCAAGGCAACTTTAGCCATTTCGTAACCGGACAGGCCTTTGCTGGCCAATTCTTTCGTTTTTTCTTCAGCATCGAAGTCGATAGCTAAGTTCAAGAAATCACGAGTGTTCAAACCAAAGTCAGCAGCTTCGCGAGACAAGCCCATACCCGCATCACGAGAGGTTTGGTTGGATTTATCCTTAATGCCCTGTAAGGCTTCTGTTAAGGAACGTTTTTTGATTTCAGACAAAGATTTCATTGTTCTGATTCTCCCTTATTTGTCGATTACCGCAGTTTTGGCGGCAGAGTCGATTTCAAATACACGGGGAAGAACAACTCCACCCGGAATCGAATCACCGGCAGCGCGGACACCGCCATTTCCGTTAGCAACAACCAAGTCTCCGATAGCCAGTTCACCCGTGTAGGAAACACGAGCCCCAAATTCGAAGGCAACCGTTGCTAAAACACCCTGAGCCTGAGAACGACGGTCTTCAACCTGTTCTAACAAACCCAGAATAACATCGCCGTCAGAAGCCAACTTAATCGTGTTTGCCGCCGTATCCAAAGCGACAACTTTGCCGACATCGGCCTGAGTCATCGTATCGGGGGCAATCAGAGTACGTTCCTTCTTAGCGAAACCTTGCATGGTAACAATAGCCATTTGAAAGTTCTCCTTTATTTATACGCGTTTAACTGATTTATAGTAATGCCGTAAAACGTCGAAGCTTCTTCCGTCGTTTTAGACGCGGCATTAGCCCGACCACCAACAGGAATGGCAGCCAGAGTTAAATTGGCGTCGTGGAGAGCTTTCGCCATCGCGGACAATTCGGTTTCAGATGAAACCTTTTCTTTGTCAGCAGCAACCAGAGCTTTGTTCACTTCTTCGGCAAACAATTCTTTTGCTGCGGACAATTCCGATGTCAGAGCTTCGTTTTTAGCTTTCAATTCTTCAACTTCAGCTTCCAACGCAGCTTTACCATCGTCTTCTTTCGCTTCCTCATCAGCGGGAGCCGCATCCGCGGGTTCTTGTGCGGATTCCTCAGAAGCATCGTCGGCTTTCTTTTCGTCGGCTTCGGGTGCATCTTCGGTTTTTTCGTCCGCAGGACTCGCTTCAACGGGAGCCGCGTCTTCAGAAGCAGACAACTTTGCTTCCATTTCGGCCATTTTGGCTTCCATATCTGCAAATTTAGCAGTCATTTCTTCTTCTGTCATTTTAGACTCCAACTTAGTTAAAACCGTCGTGTTTCCGACTTCCGCCAATAAGGTGTTGGCGTTCTTCTTTGCGTCCTCAAACGACAAAGAAAATTTTGCAATCTCTTGAATCTTGGCACGATGAGCCGCACCCTGATTCACGATTGAAATCTCTGAAAAACTCTTGGCTTCTTCAATAACGAGATGAGCACCATCCTGACCCATAATGTGTCCGTTCGGACAAGTGGCCATCCACTGGTGTTCGAGTTTTGTTTCTACATCCAAGTCGTTGTCGAAGAAATCAAAACCGCAAACAGAGCATTTGCCGCTTTTTATCTCAAACCCGATGGATACTTCGTCAAGAATACCGCTGTCGATTTTCTCAATAACTTCTTCGCTGTCGTCGCCTTTCAAAATAGCGATGTAAGCGTAAGCCGCATAGACAGAATCAAATTCCAAAACTTCCCACATATCAATTACACGGCCAATGGATAAGTTATAGCTTTCGTGCATTGTGTGAATAGAAATGTTTTTCTGAGGTTCTTTTGCAATAGCAACCAAAGAGCGAATAAAATTCTCGGTCGGTTTTGCGCCATCAATCAACGAACAACCACGTTTGCTTATGTTTTCTGTGCTGATAGCACGAACTTTATAAACAACGTAATTGTCAGGGGAAATATCTTCTCCCAAAACCGTTCTCATTTTGGAAATTAAATTTTCGTCTAAAACAACTCGTTTTGTCATCTCGAAAACCCCAAGTTTTTTCTAACGATATATCAAAAGAGACAACGAATCAAGAACTTTTTTCATCTGGTTGGACAGAATTTGATTTAGACGAAGTTTCATTGTCCGGAGTAAGTTCACGATTTAAAGACGAACGATTTGCGTTGGGGTCGGATGTATCGACCGTTTGACCACCAGAAAGGAAGTTTGTACCAGATAAAGGTTTTGCTCCCTCAGCGGCAAGTTCGCCATTTACGCGCAAATGATATTCGTCATCGGTAATCAAACCGTAACTCAACTGAGTCAACATTCTCGTCTGCAACATCGTCTTTTGGTTTTCTAATTCGAGAGCCGGGCGGAGTTCGACAGGTTCGAAACGGAACTCACAGTATCCCTCAAAACCGGCAATCCGCAAAGCCAACGTCAAAACGCGAGACATCAAATCTTCCATCGGGCGGTTGAACGCATCCGCGGACTTCGAGAAAATAATCGTTTCGGTTGAAGCGGTATTAACACCCGCTGTACCACGTCCCAAAACCGTAGCGACAACTTTAAGACCGGCTTGGTTCTGAGCGTTCAAACATTCGATGATTTCAGATACCTGTAAACTAACTCCGGACATCTTTTCATTCAAAATGGAAACAACTGCACTATCCGTATGAACAATCGGAGATGTCGGTTGTAACGAAATCAACTTGCTCGTGATTTCATTCATTCGAGCGTTAATCCATTCTATTTTCTTAGAGTCGTCCGACAAAACAGCTTTAGGGGCGTTTTTCAGAAGAATTTCTTCAACAACACTCACGGCGATTCTCGGATAACCCGTATAATTCATAATACGATATAAATCGTTAATGATTTTCATACGAGCGGCAATAGTGTTAATGGCCGCCGCAAAATGAGAATGTGAGTAGGGTGTTGTCGGAGATTGACGGAATCGAGCGGTAAAGAAAGTGGGAATATCCAAATCTATATCGTCCGAATTGTCGGTTGTTTGGATGGGTTTAAATTGCCCAACTTTCTTTTCGGTGTATTTGATAGTTGCCATATCGACAATGCGCAATTCGTAGGGACGCATCGCCTTGTCATACACCAATTCCGCTCCTATGGCTCCTCGAGCCAGTTGAAGCCAACCTTGTGCATCTTTGAACTCGCGAAAACTTGGTTTCATTTGATAGTTCAAAGTGTAATCGTTAATGGAGAACAGAGAGGTCATAATCCCTTCTGCGAGTTTTATTCCTTCTCTGTCCAATTCGTTATCTTTGTTGTACACCAACATTTGATAGGAGGTGTCAGACAACGTTAAATAGGCGTTCAACGCGGCGGAACAATCAGGGTCGTTAATAAACAGTTTATCTATTAACTCGAACTCGTTATCCGACAATCTGTCTTCTTGAATATCATCCAGATACTGTTGATATTCCGGCAAACTTAAAGTCTCGGAATCTCCGGGTTTGAACGTATTCGTATATGTTTTACCGCCCGTGCTGGCTTTCTTTTTAGGAAGAACAAATTCCAAAAACGAGGATAACAAATTCTTTGAAGCCATAGCTACCGCCTAGATAAAATGCGATGGTTGTTCGAACTTCCGCCAGAATACGACAAAATATCGTAACAATCAAGGGGTTTTTGTGAGATGCCGTTAAAACCAACACAAACGCCGGTGGGAGCATCCGAAAGAGCATCGTTCATTTGTTTCAAATAAACCGCGGTGAGAGCATAACCTAACGAATGGAAATAGTGGTCGTTCCCGTGAAGCTTCTGCCATCTAACCTTATCAGTCGTGTCGTCTCGTACCATATCTCTCAAATGAGTGAGAATAATGTCGTGCTGGTTTTGATATCCATAAAATTTTATCTTACCAGAACGAATCGCTTCAGAAACAGCGTCAAGAGCTAGAGTTCTGTCAACATTATAATAAGCTATGTCTCCAGTCACTTCTTTATAAGGAACTGCCCGTTTGTTGTTTTCGGAATAAATAACCGGAAAGGCTCGTCCCTCGGAAAAATCACGCAACGCATAGGCAGTAGGAATAAAAGGAGCTCGGTCCATAAGTCCGAAAATAACGTTGTAATTGCTCAAAAGATGTTCAATTCTCTCCTGAACCTTATCTTGAGGAATAACTTCAAATTTTAAAACTTCTCCACCGTCAGCAGATACGATTGTCAAGTGACAACCCATACCCATATCAAGGCCGAAGAAAATCGGTTTATCTTTTGGTATGTCCGGAACTTTCGGGGTAACAAAACATTTTTCAATATCCCCGATATCCAATTGGTTGTCGCTGGAATTATAAGTTTGTCCCAAGGTTGTATTTATAACGCGTCGGGCTTGGTTTTTTGCAATTCCCTCGGCAACCGTTGTAACAAGATACTTGATAGAAAGTAAGCCAGAAGAAAAAGGAAGAATTTGATAAGAATGATGAGTTGACGAGCGTTCCGGATAAGTAGCGACCCACTCTCTACCTGTTGGGTCGCCGGGGTCTATGGCTTTTAAGCATTTCGGACATCTCACATAAGAATTTTCATAATCCAAAACAGCAGCTGTTTCCGGAGAAATGTCGAAAACTAAATCTTCAACTTCTTTTGGTAAATTAGGAATATAAACGTGCTCCAAATCATACTGTGGAACAAAGCGATTGTTACAATGGGGACAAGTCGCAAAATACTGACGTTGGTCTCCCGCTTCAAATTCGGCAGCAATTCCGAAATCCGTAAATGTCGGAGTTGAAATTCTCTGACGTATTTTCCATTGAGAGTGTTGGATACGAGAATTAAACAGAGAGACAATCTCCATATCACTCAAATCTAATTCGTCGATAACCAACATATCTACTGGGTTGGAAGTCGCGTCAGCCTCGGAACAAGAAGCCACATACAAAAAAGAATCCTGTATCTGCATCAAATCGGTCGAACGAACGTCGTCAGGTCTTGCGGGGAAATCATTTGTAAGAAGAAACTTCATACGAGACTTGGCGTTTGCTTTTTTCAAGAGGTCTGTAGGAAATGAATACATTGCCCTCGTGCCGTTATTTCTGGCCAAAAAAGCTAAAGTCTTTCGGATTAAAATCTCCGTAATACCCATCTGACTGAGTTTCAGAACGCTTAAATTCGAACACATGTCGTTAGCTATGTCGATTTGAAACTCGTGTCCTTTGAATGAAAACTTCTTACCCGCGATAGAAGTGTTCTCTGAAATCCATTCAGCCATAGAAGAAGAGTGTTGGGAATCCTTAATTTTTGCCACCAAGGATTCCATAAAAACGTTTTTATTACGCATGATATACTCCGTCAAACTCTTTTAATATTTTATCTTTTTGTTCGTCCGTAAGTATTTCAAAAACGGTTTGAATGAACTCCCCAATCTGTCGATGGCGTTTACTTTTTTCATGTAAGTCCAAAATCTTACCGAGCAAGTCCATCTGTAACTTATTCACGGCGAGAGCTTCTCTTGGGTCCAAAACCGCTCCGTCCATCTTCAGAGATTTCGTGTCAGAGTACAAAGAAGCGGTTTCCGCCTGTAAATCCAAAGTCTCAATGTCTAAAGCGGATTCTCGCGACTCGCCAGAAATGCTTGGTTTTCTGTGTTCATACAACCACAGAGCAGCATCTTGAGATGGTTTGTCCTCAAAATAATTCAAAATAGTTTCTTTCGGGTTGGAAGAATTATCCAACTCCGCAAAAATAAGCTGCAATTTATAGAGCTGAGCGTATCCTACATCCGCCATAATTTACCCCTTCAGTTCAAACAAAGAACCCAAAAACCCCAAATAAAACCAGTCAAAAGTTCAGCGAGATGAATGCCTTTATTCATAAACTCGAATTTCTTGAAAATCCATTCTTCCCTTTCGTAAATCGTCCACGACAACATATAAATGGGGGAAACAAACATACCGATAAGAACAATGCGCCAATCAAACAGACACCCATAAACACCGAAATAAACAGGTATAAAACCCAAAGCAAACAAGACAATAAGAGGACAGGTGTAACGCAAGCCCATATAAACCGCATCGTATAAAAAACCATACAAATGATTAGGAAACAACCAATCGCAAACATAATGATACCACCGTTCGTTATAGCGTTTTATCGTGCTTTCAAGAGGTTCGGTATCTCTACCTTCGTCCATCGACACACCGTGTCCGCGAGACCAGAATTGACAGTAAGTCCAACCACTAAAAACCAAAGCACCAATTAAGTTATGCCACCATAAAGGTAGCGGAAGCAGGAAATAAGCCAGAACAGACGTAAAGAGCAAATAACAGACACATTGAACTCCCCGTTTGGATAAAATTCCCTCTCGAAAGAAACCTCCACCAAACAAGCGTCTCCAAAAAGCCATTATAAAACAAACACTTAGAATTAAAAGCACGTCCATTTCATTAGCCCTCATTTTTTTCTTGACTCTTGTCTTTCCTTGAACTATATTGAACTTAATTGAACACGAAAGGACACATCAATGACAATAAATTTAAAGGATTACGCTGAATTTGTCAAGGCGATAGCTAACTGTACCCCAGTCATAGACGGCGACCATATTTTAGCAACTCGTGGGACAACATCTAACTTCAAACTGGCTTTTGCGAAACTCTTGGAACTCGAACAAGATGGAAAAGTAATCGCCACAGTAAAAAGAAATTGTAAATACACAAAATGTATTAACCCCGAACATTACACGGTTTCATTTGAAACAAAACAAGATATGACACCTGAAGAGAAAGAAGAACTCAACATCTTGATGGAAGACATTGATTTCGACCGTTTGGAAGAAATCGGAACAGAGCGATACCTCGAAGAATACAACGACAGTTTGCCGGAAGAACTCAAAATAAGCTTGAAACTTCTAAAACTTTGCGTCAAGATACACGGCTAAGAAACGTAGGAGGAAAAATGATAAAAGCGATTTCCATAAAACAATTTGCCGAAGGAATCGGTTATTCTCCTGAATGGGTTTCCAAGTTAATTCGCCGAGGAAAGATAATTCCGAGAGTTCGCGGAGCAGGGCAAAGATATTTCCTTCAATCCGACGTTGAGGATTGGCTCGAAGGTAGAGAATCTCCGCTGTTTGTAAGAGAAAAAGAAGCCACGAAAGGCGAATAATATGGCTAAAATTTATCAAGAAAACGCACGTCCATATTTGGACGCAAAAATTTCCGTCATACCTTTGCTCGGAAACAAAAAATCACCAGTAATAAAAGGTTGGAGCGATTATTGCTACACGAACATTCCGCCCGCTTTGGCAGAACAATGGTTGTCTTCTACAGACGACACGAACATGGGGGTTTGTTGTGGTCAAGCATCGCGTTTTATCGCATTGGATATTGACTATGCGGACGACGAAACAATCAATTTAATCGAAAGCGTTTGTCCTCGTTCACCATACGTTCGTGTTGGTAAAAAAGGAAAAGTTATCGGGTTTAAATACAACGGTGAAAAACCCTTCAAACTGAAAACAGCGGAAAACGTAACGATTTGCGAACTTCTCTCCTCCGGAAACCAAATGTGTTTGGAGGGTTCTATCCATCCGGAAACAAAACTACCGTATCAATCGACAAATCCCCTTTGGAAAGTAATTGATTCTCTACCAATTCTTCCCCCGAATTTTGAGGAAATTCTCAGAAAAGCGTTGGAAGAAAAAATAGGGAAACCTTTGTCTCAAAGCGGGCGTTCGAAAGTAACGGATTTTGTTCCGGCTGGAGCAAGAGACACGGCTATGTGTCGTATGAGCGGACTTCTGGCTTGGTCCGTAATTCGCGGAGAAAACACGTTGAAAGAAGCCATCGGGGAACTCGAAGCTTGGGTTACAAACTACACACAACAGGTTGTAGGGGACGCTCTCGACATAAAACAAGGTATTTCGAACCTCGTTACATTTTTATTCCGTCACGTTGAAAAAGAAGGTCGCGTTTTGCCGCGTTCTTGGAAAGAAGGTCTGACGGAAGAAGAAATGAAATCTCTCGGAGTTGAAGATTCCGAAGAAAACACAGCCATGTCGGAAGAAGAAATTCGAAAAATGATTAAAGAGGGTTTCGAAACATATCGGGAGGGCACACACGAAAGAAATGCGGTTATTCAAAAGGTAATCAAAAAGATTGCTATGTCGGAACTGCAATCATTATCCGTAGAACGTTTGTTGCGTTTTATGTGCCAAAGTGACCGCAGTTTGTCAATTCCAGCATGCAAAAGAACTCTCCGCGAATATCAATCTTCCGGAATTGAGGGTCAAAACCACACGGAAATCGCAGCGGAAGCTCTGAAGAACCTCAACGAATTATACGAACTTCCCGGCGAGGCTTTCACAAGAGCGCAAGACAGCACAGACCCTTATCCAAACATTCGTTTTGCGAACGATAAATTCTTCGTCTGGGTGGGGGCCAACTGGCAAACGTTGGATGAAAGTGAAATCAGAAAACATATCGCAGAAGCTTTCGGCAATCTGCCGGCGGCAAAACGAGAAGGGGACCATAAAGGTATCCTTAACGTAATGAAAACCTTGCTGAAACACGACCTAAAGACAACGGAAATCAAAGGTTTGAATATGGCAAACGGTTTTGTCACTCAAGACGGCAAAATTCTTCCTCACGACAGAAGTTTTGGCGCGACATACCTCATGCCGTTCTCCTATGACCCGTCTTTGGCAGATTTACACGCTGCTCCTCTTTTCACGGCATATTTACGTTCGGTTTGGGGGGAAGATGTGGATTATCACGAAAAAGTTCGTTGCTTGCAAGAGGCCATTGGTGCGACTTTATTCGGTTTGGCCCCGTCGTTCGCAAGAGCAATCTTGTTGTTCGGAATTGGTGGAACTGGGAAATCTCAGTTGTTGAAGATTGTACAATCTCTTCTCCCAGAAGACGCGTTATCGTATGTCACGCCGTACAACTTTAACGATAAATTTGCGATTACGGAACTCTCGCGCTCTCTTTTGAATGTTGCAGGGGAATTATCCGAAAGCTCAAACATTCCCGGAGACGTTTTCAAGTCTGTTCTCGCAGGAGAAACGATGACGGGTCAATACAAAGGTCGTCCGTTGTTCGCTTTCGAGTGCCACGCCGCACATTGGTTCGCTTCTAACCATTTACCTAAGTCAAAAGATTGCAGTAGCGGAATGATGCGTAGGTGGGCGATTTTACAATTCTCCCGTGTCATACCTAACGAAGATAAAATTCTGAATTTAGGTGAAAGAATCGCTTCAGAAGAACGCGAAAGCATTGTCGCTTGGGCAATTTCGGGGCTGTCTGGATTGTTAAAAAACAAAGATTACCATCTACCGAAGAGCCACTTCGAAGCAATAGTGAGTATGCAAGAATCTTCGGACAGCGTGTTTTTTTATCTCAGCTCGAAGTCGGAAAGTTCTCCGAAGCTCTGTCAGAGCGAGTCAGTCATTATCAGAGCGTTGTTCGAAAAATACTCAAACTTTTGTTACTCAGAATTATCGGTAAAACCGGTTGGCTTCCGGAAATTCTTTATGAGATTGAAGGAGTTGAGCCTGACATCAAAGCTTTTCTCTGTGGGACCCTTGTCGGTCTCTGGGTTGACACTCGACTCGAACAAAGGGGATGCTCTGGATTTGACGGTGACTTGAGGTTGGAGGACTTTCCAAATTGGATGTGGGACGTTCCACTTTCGATGGTCTGTCCTCCCCACGGTCTCGAAGATGAAAAACTCCAAGAATTGATGAAAAAATACAAGATAGACGGTGAAATAACACCTGAAAGGATTGAAACGGGATGGGAATACTAAAAGTAAACGAACTTTTCAGCGGTATAGGAGCGCAACGAAAGGCGTTGAAACGTATCGGAATACCTCACGAAGTGGTTGGGATTAGCGAAATCGACACCTATGCAATAAAAGCGTACGAAGCAATTCACGGAAAAACCAGAAATTACGGCGACATAAGAAAAGTGGCGAAGTTGGATTATGCCGATTTATGGACATATTCCAGTCCCTGCCAAAGTTTTTCCAAGGTTGGAAAACACGCCGGTTTGCAGGGCGAATCCGGGCTTATATCAGAAGTCGAACGTTTGCTTCGCACCGCGTGTGAAGCTGGTAAACAACCGAAATATCTCCTGTTGGAAAACGTTCCCGCTCTCGTCGGTCCGACTTTCAAAAAAGACTTCGACCGTTGGGTTGAAATCTTAGAAGAACTCGGCTACGAAACCCAATGGAAAATTCTCAACGCTCGCGATTTCGGAATACCTCAAGACAGACGGCGTTTGTTTTCCGTCTCAATTCGAAAAGACGTGGTTTGCGATTTCGTTTTGCCGACGGAAGACAAAAATAGAGGTAGAAAAAGGGTGTACCAGTTAATGGAATCAATGCTCGACGTACCTTTGTCAAAATGGCTCACCGAAGAACAAATCGACCGTCTCCAACCATGGAAAGAAAAACCATACATAAAAACACTCCGCGTCGGAGGTAGGAACACATACAGCAAGAAGCACACTTTTGACGTGGTTAAGCACGGTGAAGCTCTCAGACATCTGACCGCCAAAGAATTTTGGAGATTTATGGACTTCTCGGATGAAGATTTCGAACGCAGTCGTGCGGCCGGTCTCAGCGAGCACCAACTCTACAAACTTGCCGGTAACTCCATCGTTGTCGGAGTTCTGGCCGCAATCTTCAAACAATTATTGGGAGAAACGAAATGACAGACATTTTTGAAAAATACGGCGATGAGCCGACGATAATGGATGCCGTCGAACTGGCGAAGGAAAGCGAGTCGGATATGAAATCTGCTGGAGGGCGCGATTGGACCGGAAACAGCCGCACGACGTGGGCAACTCTCGGCGCAACCAACCATACCGATAAAGAACGGGCCGAGAACGACTTTTACGAAAGTCCCGAAGAAGCCATTACACGACTTCTCGCCGTAGAAGAGTTGCGACCGACCGAAGGTAGCGTTGTTTGGGAATGCGCGTGTGGGCGCGGGGCCCTCAGCCGCCCGTTACAGGCTGCGGGTTACACGACGTATGACACAGACCTCGTAAACAGAGGGTGGGGCGCAAGCGGAATGGATTTTTTGAAGTCCGACCGTCCGTTTCCGACCGAAATGAACATGACAATTCTCACCAATCCCCCGTTCAAATATAGTCTTGAGTTCTGTCAACACGCTGTCGATTTGATGGCTGATGGGGAAAGAACGTATATGTTGCTCCGTTTATCGTTCCTCGAAGGACAGAAGAGAGAAAAATGGTTTAATTCAGGCACAAGCGGCTTGCGATATGTTGCCGTTTTTGGTAAAAGAATTACCTGTAACCGAAACGGAATTGACTGCGACGGGAAAGGCGCGGTGGCATACGCGTGGTTCTGTTTCGAAAAAGGTTACACCGGAAGACCTGAAATTTTGTGGATTTGAGAGTTGCGGATTAAAAAAGGAGAAAATAATGGCCAAGCTATCGTTTGTTTTCGGAAGTATGAACTCAGCTAAAAGTGCCAGATTGCTGGCTACAAACCATTGTTATTTGGAAAAGGGAATGAAACCCCTCATCGTGAAATCGACCATAGACGTTCGTAACGGACGATACAACCACGGGGAATGGGGTAAAACAACCTCACGCGCCATACCTCAGGGCGCAGAGTGCTTGTTTCTCGAAAGCGGACGTTTCAACGAAATGGAAAGATTTGTTGATTTGATATATACGGACGTGATTTTGGTTGACGAAGCTCAGTTTCTGATGAAAGACGACGTGTGGTATCTTTCGGATGTTGTGGACGAATACGACTTGGCCGTTGTCTCGTATGGTCTTAAAACGAACGCCGAGGGCGAATTGTTCGAAGGTAGTTCCGCGTTATTGGCGATGGCCGATGAACTGGAAGAATGCCGCGGGATTTGCAAGTGCGGACGACGGGCTACACACCACATACGACTGAGCGGTGGAGTTGGTTTGGTCGGAGAAGCGGGGATAGAATCCGAAGACGTTAAATACGAAAGCGTTTGCAGACGATGTTTTAAAGAGTTTTTTCGGAAATAAGACAGAGGGGGGGGTGCGAGTGAACTGCCTTGGGGAAAGACTTCAAGGCAGTTCAAGTGTTTTTGCAAAAATTTCGGTGGAGAAAAGGTGGAACTGTATTTTATCCGGGCGTCTGGTTGCCTAAAAAATAGGCATACCCCTTGCACACTTTTTAAGGAATGTCAAGAAAAAAAGTTATAAAAAAAATAAAAAAAGTTATAAAAAAAGATAAAAAAAGGCTTGACTCTTGTCCGCTGTTTGATATAATGGAGTTATCAAGAGCGGACAAGAGCTTTTAAAGAGATATTAAAGAAAGTAAATAAGGGGCTACTATTGGCAAGGTGGGGCGTGGGCAACGTCAGAACCCCCAGATTAGCCACCAAGGGAGAGTCTATCTACTGGCGATTGCGGTAGGTGACTTATTCCCTTTGTTCAATTAGATAAAACTTTTGTCTATTTTGTCAATTTTTGTCTAATTAAACAAAGGGATTTGACGCAAAAGCATCACTCTTTGATTTTGAAAAAACTTAAAAATGAAAGGATAAAATAATGAACTACAACGAATTTTTAGAATCCGCAAAAACAATCTTGTCGGACAACAACAAAGCAAAAGAGGACGTGAAAAGCGTCCGTTTTGCGACTGGTTTTTATGCCGTCGCTTTCTGTCACTCTTTCAATTATTGGGCAGATTACGACTCTTTGTTCGCTCAATTAAAAGCGGACTTGAAAAAAGCAGGTTTAAAATACGCCGGAAGTCCGTTGGCTAAAGCTTGTTTAACCGTCGCAACGGCGGTTATAGACTGCAAAGTGAAAATTGAAGGGGATTGCGACGATTCACGTTTTGAAATATTCAAAGAACTTTTGAAGGAATCAGGGCTTAATTTTAGCTCTAAGCAAGCGGATATTCGCTTGTCGTTGGGAGGGGCAACCGATGACGACTACGCAACCGCTATTGCCGAGTTAAGAGGAAAAATCGAAAAAGCAATAAACCTTTTGTCGGAAAATTGGGCAATGGTTAGCGGGGACGACAAAGCGACTCTTGTCGCTTTATTGTCGGAACAGGCGGAAAAAGTCGCCTAAATCGGAAAAATCGGGAATCGTCAGAAACGGCGATTCCCGACTTCAAAAAAATCCGATGCAAGCGCACGTTTTCGCACATGGGCAACGTGACGCAATTGCATCAATCAATACCAAGAAAAAGGAAATAGAAAAATGAAAAAATATGAAATTTTCAATACCTACAACGATTCCGTTGTAGGAATCACCGCCTCTTTGGAAGAGGCGCAAGAAATAGCGGCTATCGTGGACGCTATGAGTCAGGAATCCGACTACGATTGGATTCCGTGGTGTGAAATTCGGGAAATTCCCGAATAACGCCAAGCTATCCGATGCATTTGCATCAATCCCCAAATAAACAACGAAAGAAAGGAAAAAAAGATATGAAGATATTAAACTTCACGCCACATGCCGTCACGATTAAGACGGCATACGCAACAAACACCTACAATTCCGTAGGTGTTGCACGTGCCGACACACGTGCAGAAGTCGTCGGATATATCGACGATTTGCCGATTATCAAAAAGACTTTCGGTAATGTGTACGGATTGCCGGAATCCGTTCCCAACGACACGATTCTGATTGTGTCGTCGCTCACAGCACAGGCGGCAAAAGCGGAAAACCACCCACTTGCCGACCGACTCTATATCGTAAACGACACGGTGAGAGACGAAAACGGGCGGATTATCGCCTGTACATCACTTGCGCAAGTCTAGCGACGCAATTGCATCGGGGATTCGGAATCTGATTTTGATTCCGAATCCAAATTTGAAGTTGAAAAGGAAAAAACTATGAAAAAATTAACAATCAAAGATTTCCGCCGTATTGCAAAGACGGCAACGCACACGTTTTCCGAGTGGTGCGGGGACACCATACGGGGTGAAAAAGCCGCCGCCCTGAAAGTTGCGGTTTTGTTCGAACAGAACAAGGTTCGTCTGTCCGAACCCGTCAAAGAAGCTGTTTTGAAAAACGGTTTCAAACTCTATACGACACGGAGGGATTAAATATGACTGCCGTTATCGGAATTAGCACGATTCTCGCTATGATTGTGGGGGTCGCTTTATGTTTCATTTACGGATAATTGAGGGAATAAAACTATGATTAGATACATTTTATCAATGGGTCTGAACGACAAAGACACGAAGACTCAGAAAATCAATACGTTGGAAGCCTATAAAATGGTGGAAAACGTAATTAAATCCCTTCAATTCGAAGGGGCGACGATTTACGAATCTAAGGGATTGTACCGTCACATCAATGGCGAATACGTGACGGAAACGTCTTTGCGAATGGAATTTCTGTTCGCAACCGAAAATCAGATTCGAAATCTGGTTTCGATTTTGAAATCGGCTTTCAATCAAGAAGCGGATGTGTGGTAAACCGATTTTAAAGCCCGTATAGTGGCTTTAGAGATTTTTCGGCATAACTTGTACCTAAAATATCTCAAAGCCTCTGTACGGTCAAAAAAAGGGCATTAAAACATGGTAATATATAAAAACGAAAACGTGCAGATTAAAGCAGTGCGAAAAGACTATAACACTTATGACATTGTGGTATTCGTTCGCAAAATGTTCGGTAAAGGGTTTCAAGAAGCGGAAACCTTATACCGGAATTATACCAAAAAACAAGCAAAAGACTTGAAATGGACAGTTGAAACCGAAAAATAGGTCTCAATTTCCCGATGCATTTGCATCGTGACGTTGGGTTTCAATCAAAAGGTGTGTTTTGAATCCGTGAACAAAACAAGAACATCGACCTCCCAGCCGGCAGAAACGTTAGGGGTTATAACTAAAGTTACTATTTTAGAGATAGTAGAGATCTCTATTAGGAAAAAAAAGTTATGTTAGTAAAATAGAAAAAAATCAGTAATATAAAATTACACTTTTTTCAAAATCGTAACTTTAGTTATAACCACTAACGATTCTGCGGGTTTGAGGGCAACATTTCTTGTTTTGTTCACGGATTCAAATCACCCGATGCACTTGCATCGCATCGTTCGATTACGCTTTTTAGTTGTAATCGCCCACCCGATGCACTTGCATCAAACAACAAATTTTCAACTAAAAGAGGTAAAAAATATGAAAAACGTTTTAAAATTGAAATGCAAAAATGAAATCAAAGCCACTTTTTCATTCCGTCAGGGCGAGCTGTGGTACTTCCGACTGAACGAATTTGAGACTCGTGCAATCGAAAATGCCAGTCAAATGCGCCCCTAACCAACAACTGGAAGCCGAAATCTCACCGCGAGATTTGGTGTTTAAGACCTGCCGAACGTTTGCGCCATCGCAAGGGTTTTACGGTCGTCTGTTGCGAGACCTTGAGCGACTCGAAGCCGAAAATGAGGATTTGGCGGAATTTTGGGAGCAGTTTGAGGACTGCAAAGACGTTTTGGACGTTGTTATGAAACTGGAGGGTTAAGCACTATGAAATTTGCATTTGCATTGACAATTCTGTTTCTGTCGTGGTTGCCGATTTTCTTTTCGGCAGCTTTGACGGAAGCTTACATTCCCTTGTGGAATTGGCTTTTTGCCGCTTTTGGGTTTTTAACTTCTGTTTCGGTTATGGAAAGGAAAATAAATGAAGAAACGAAAACGCAAATAAAAGAACTTTTTGCAACCGAAAAGTTCACAAAAGCCGAACTGGGGAATATGTTCGGTTTGGCGTGGCATACTATCGACCGGATTATAACCGGAAAACCAACCCCGAAAGTAAACAATAAGAAGTATTACAAACGGGAGAAAACACCATAATTAGGGCGTTGATAGGGGACATTGAAGAATTTGTCGCCGATGCAATTGCATTGGACGGCAGAGAGCATTTCTTGGCACGGTATGATGACAGGGAAATTGAATTGGACGGAACGGACTTCTATGCCTATCGAACATTCTAATACAAAATCGTGTTATATTCCCTCGCTCGCTTCACGGCGGGCGTGGGATAACCCGAAACTCGCCGAATGGAACGAAATTGAAATCAGAACTTCGACTTCGACTTCCAAACGATGGCGAATTTTGTGCGCCACAATCAATTCGATTTTGGTTTTGGCAAACCTTTATTTAATCATACAGTGAATTATATAAATGGAGATGAGCAATGTTAAGTCAGGTGCAAAAATGGGAAATCAAAGATTTTGTTTTCTCTATCGACGTTGATGTAGAGGAGTTGGAATCTTATGACTATGACGATAATCCGTATGGCGTTGAATATCCTTTGTCTCGTGGCTCTGGTTGTGGGTCTTGGGACGAGGACGAGGAACTCGAAGCTCAAAAGATAAGGGCGATTGAGTTGATTACTCAAGACGGAATGTGGGAATACCTTTCTGTTGGTGTTGATTGCGAAACGGACGAAGACGAATACGAAGAAGTCTATAAGGAAGTTGTTGAGTTTATCAGGGCTATTTGAACCAGCTGAAAAGAGGAGTGCGGATTATGAACATAGACAAAATCAAAATCAGAGAAAGTGGATATTGCTGTGATTTTTATGTAAATGGCAAAAAATTCTACGCAGATGTTTGTTATACATGGACATGCCAGCCAGAATGTATGATCTTCAAATATGTTGAGGGCGACGAAATGACTTTCGATTGCGATTCTTGTTTTTCGTTACATTGTCAAGATGACGATGAGGAAGTTGACCGAACAAACACAACTGTTCTCGGTTGTCAGACAATAGCAAACCTAGAGGATGCAGGTTTAATTCTGTCTGAGGTTTGTGCCGGTTATGATACTATTTTCGAGTTCCCAGACTCTAATGATGCTTTTGAGGAGATTTAGAATGCCGTTTAAACACGAAATTCTGAAATTGAAAATCAGACCGGAAGACGACAAACGAAGAAAGCTGTCTGCATCCGACCGTGAGGAGATAAAAGACCTTTACGAAAGTGGACTGGTTTCGATTCACGGTTTGGCACGACAATTCAAGGTAAGTAAGCGTTTGATTCAGTTTATATTGTTTCCTGAAAGGATGCACAAGGTTGATAACAAGAAGTATTATGACCGAGATAAAAACGCAGAATACAAACGCCGGAATCGGAAACACAGAAACGAACTTTTTGAAAAAGGGAGATTGATAGATGACAATTTACGAACTGATGAATCTTTTAAAGATTGATTGGAAATACGCCGCTATGGATAAAAACGGAGTGTGGCGAGTTTATCGTGAGAAACCGAAACCTCAAGGGTGTATCTGGAAAGGTGGTGAAACAGATTTCGGGTGGAGCTTGAGCAAGTTCTTTGAAATCGAAAAACCAGAACAATCGTGGACAAAATGTTTAGTTGAAAGGAAAGAAAAATGAAAATTGTTGAA
>ULQL01005209.1_pt1 | contig 18667 bp, 14 predicted proteins | sample 1954411 | NCBI WGS metagenome assembly ULQL01 (sample SAMEA4835654, study PRJEB28245) | human gut metagenome | biome: gut microbiome; material: fecal sample | place: Denmark | collected 2008 | reverse complement strand
TCTTCCGTTATAATGCTGACATTTGGAGCTATAAAAACGTTGTTTCCTATCGTTATCTTACCGCTGTCCATAAGCTTGCCGTTTACGTTCATAAAGAAGTTGTCGCCTACCGTAGTGTTGTAACCGTATGTACAGAAAATCGGCTGTTCTACAACGCAATTCTTACCGACTTTGCCGAGAATGCCGCGTATGGCTTCGCTTCTCTTTTCTCTGTCGAGCGGATTTAAGTTGTTGTATTCATAAACCTTTTTCACCGTCACATCGCGGTCCGCCGCAAGCTCTGCGTCGGCAGGCTGATATAGCATTTCCGCATAAGATTTTTCTTTTTCCGTCATGTTTTTCCCCTCTTAAATATATCTTTTATAATCTGTGATAATATTTTTCTTTCGTTTAAAGCCGTTTGAGGCAAGAATACTTTTTGTCGCTCTCAAACCCGTTTTTTCTGTAAAAATTCAAAGTGCTTTTTTATAAAGTTTGAAACACCTTTACATCTCCAATTAACTTTATACTGCCGTTATCCACAATAACCGCACCGTTCATAAGAGAGGTAGCATATACCGTCTTTCCGCGCTCCGTGAGGACTTTTTTGATAGCTTCGTTTTGAACCTCCGTTCCCTCATAATGCACTTCCAGATAAAAGCCGTTCAAATAAGGCAAACCGTCGCAATATTTAAAATCAGGATAATCCTCGTCAGGAGAAAGATGATATTCCGCAAGCTGAATAACAGCCCCGGCGCTGTAACCCATGATAATGCCGTCGTGCTTTACAAGAACGTCTGTAAGACCGAATTCTTTAATTCTCTCCATCATTCTGTCGGGAAGCCCGCCGGGAAAATAAATTATATCCGCATTCTCTATCTTCTCTTTTGCCGATTCTTTCGTATCTGTAAAATAATTTATAAAAGAGATATTGTCATCGGATATACCATATGCATTAAAACCTCTGACGATACCGCCATAAAATCTGCCGTTATCTTTTCCGTATAAAAGATTCCAGTCGTCAATATTTTTCACACGGCTGTCACGGAAAGAAAACGCAACGACCGCCACTCTGAAAGAAGGCTTTATATATTTTTTCAGTTCATCATAAAGGTACTCTGCGTCTATATCATACGATTCGAGCAAGATATTTACCATATAGCCCTCCGATCATAATACTGAAAAAACATTCCTTTTGCAGAATGTTTTTTCAAAATAAATCAAATTTTAAAAAGCCGTTTGGCATTTTCCGTCGTTATCCTTGCAAAATCGTCTTTCGGAATCCCGATAAGATTCGCTATAAATTCCGCGGTATAGTGGAGATAAGTGCTGTTGTTCATCTTCCCGCGCATGGGAACGGGAGAAAGATACGGACAATCCGTCTCTACGAGAATTCTGTCATGCGGCACGGCTTTTGCACTTTCCACCGTCTTACCCGCGTTTTTGAACGTGACGACGCCCGAAAAAGAGATGTACCATCCCATTTTCACATACTCACGCATAAGTTCCGCGTGTCCGCTGTAACTGTGCATAACGCCGATAACTTTGCCCTCGTATTTTTTTACGATGTCGTATACGTCCCCGTGCGCTTCCCTGTCGTGAATTATAACGGGAAGTCCCGTCTTTGCGGCAAGCGCCATTTGCATATCGAAAAGCTCTTTCTGTTTTTCCTCATACGCTTTTCCGTAGTGATAGTCAAGACCGATCTCTCCTATCGCGACGACCTTTTTCATGGGAATAATTTTTTCTATACGCAAAATTTCATTTTCGATATCGGATATATTTTCCGCTTCCTCCGGGTGAATACCTGCGGAAGCGTACATATTGTCGTATTTCTCGGCGAGCAGAGCGCATTTTTCGCTGTCATCCGCGTTTACCGCGGCGGTAAGGATATATCCTACGTCGGAAGAAAATATGCTATTTATAAGTTCGTTGTTGCCGTAGAAATTTTCATCCGTGTAATGCGCGTGAGTGTCAAAAAGTTTTTCCATATTTTAGTGTATGCGACAGCCTGCGGCGGAATCGGGATAAAAGCCCACATTGCAGCCTCCGTCGGGAGTGTCTGCGGCAACTATCATGCCTTCGCTTATATATTTTCCGCCGAGCATCGGACGCGGAGCAAGATTCGCGACGATACCGACATTCTTTCCCGTAAGATCCTCCGGTTTATACCATTTTGCTATTCCCGAAAGTATGGTCCTCTCTTTTTCTCCGTCAAATACTTTTATAAGAAGGAGCTTTTTGCTCTCTTTTATATTTTCGCAAGAGAGTATCTTCGCAACGCGAAGCTCTACGCGGCAGAAATCGTCAAATGATATTTCCTGTTCATGGTCCGTTATCTCTACGGTCTTTTCCTCTTTCTTTTCTTCTTTGACAGTGACGCCGGCTGCCGCCATAGCCTCGGCTTTTTGTTTGTTTTCTATCTCTTCAAGCTCTGCGAGTTCTTTGGCGGCGTCTATACGCGGGAATATGTTTTCGCCCTTATGAAGAGTGACATTGTTTTTCATTACGCCGTAGACCGCGCTGTCCCAAGTGCAAAGTTCGCTTTCCGTGCCGAGTTGCGAGAATATTTTTCCGCATACATCGGGCATAAACGGAAGAAGAAGCACGGTGCAGACTCTCAGCGTTTCCGCAAGATTATATAAAACCGCGGCAAGCTTCGGCATGGTCTCCTCGCTCTTTGCCAAGACCCAGGGAGAAGTCTCGTCTATATATTTGTTTGCTCTCGCAATGACCGCAAAAACATCAGAAAGTGCGCTCTGGAAAGCATATTTTTCCATATCGGCTTCGTATTTTCCGCGAAGCTCGTTTATCATCGTTACAAGCTCGTTATCGGTATCTCTTTCGATATTTTCCGGAAGAGTGCCGCCGAAATATTTCTCCGCCATAGCCGTTGTACGGGAAAGGAGATTTCCGAGATCGTTTGCAAGATCGGTGTTGATTCTGCTTATAAGAAGCTCGTTCGAGAAATTTCCGTCCGAACCGAACGGGAAATCGCGCAGAAGGAAATAACGCAGAGCGTCAGCGCCGTATCTTCCGGCAAGAAGATAGGGATCTACCACATTGCCCTTTGATTTTGACATTTTTCCGCCGTCGAAAAGCAGCCAGCCGTGACCGTAAACGTGCTTCGGAAGCGGCATATCCATGCTCATGAGCATAGCGGGCCAGATTATAGAGTGGAATCTTACTATTTCCTTTCCGACAAAGTGAACGTCTGCGGGCCAGAACTTTTCATAATCACTGTCGGGATATTCATTATTGAGAAAGCCGAGCGCCGTGGTGTAATTGAAAAGTGCGTCTATCCAGACATATACGACGTGTTTCGGGTCGAAATCGACGGGAACGCCCCATTTGAAGCTCGTTCTCGAAACACAAAGGTCTTCAAGACCCGGATCTATAAAGTTGTGTATCATTTCGTTGACTCTCGAACGAGGGAGAAGAAAATCCGTGTTTTCGAGAAGATCGCGCACGCGGTCGGCATAAGCCGAAAGACGGAAGAAGTACGCTTCCTCTTCCGCGTCAGTCACTGGTCTGCCGCAGTCGGGGCAACACCCGTTTTGGAGCTGGCTCTCCGTCCAGAAGCTCTCGCAGGGAGTGCAATATTTGCCCTTATACGTGCCCTTGTATATATCGCCTTTTTCGTACATTTTTTTGAATATCTTCTGTATAGCTTCAACATGATATTCGTCAGTGGTACGTATAAAGCGGTCATAGCTTATGTTCATAAGCTTCCAGAGGTCTTTTACGCCTTTTTCACCCTCCACGATGTTATCCACAAACTGTTTCGGAGTGATTCCCGCTTCCTTCGCCTTTGTTTCTATCTTCTGCCCGTGCTCGTCCGTTCCCGTAAGGAACATTACATCGTATCCTTGAAGACGTTTGTAGCGCGCCATCGCGTCGGTCGCGACCGTGCAGTATGTGTGTCCGATATGGAGCTTCGCGCTCGGATAATATATCGGCGTTGTGATATAGAATTTTTTGTTTTCCATTTTTATATTGCCTCCGTAGCCAAAACGTATTTATATATAAGTTTATTTTTTCATTATCTTGCCGTAAATTTCGCTTTTTGCAACACCGCGGTCGTGCGCCGCGGACTTTATCGCATCGTTTTTCATCTGTCCCATGGAAATATAATACTCCACGTGCTCTTCAATACTCATATTCGCCCAGAAAGCGCGGGATTCAAGCTCTTCCGCAGACGCGCCTTCGAGAATGAGAACATACTCTCCTCTCGGTTCGTTTTCGGCGTAATAATCTATCGCGCCCTTTATGCTCGTCCGTATTATTTCCTCGTTTATCTTTGTAAGCTCGCGGCAAAGAGATATCTTCCTGTCGCCGAGAGAGGCGAAAATATCGTCGAGCGTCCGTCTTAATTTATGCGGCGCTTCATAAAGGATTATCGTCCGCTTTTCGTCTTTTATGCTGTCGAGTACGGCGCGACGGTCGGATTTTGCCGCGGGCAAAAATCCCTCAAAAACAAATTTCGCCGTAAAAAGCCCCGATACGCAAAGAGCGGAAACCGCGGCGCACGGTCCCGGAATAACGGAGACCCTTACGTTTCTTTCCGCGCACAGTTTTACTATATCCTCTCCCGGGTCGCTTATCGCGGGCATTCCCGCGTCGGTTATAAGAGCACAGGATTCGCCGTTTTCTATGCGCGAAACGATCATATCCCCACGCTCGCGCTTGTTGTGTTCAAAATAACTCACCATCGGCTTTTTTATACCGTAGTGGGAAAGAAGAATGCCGCTCGAACGCGTGTCCTCGGCGGCGATAAAATCCACCTCCGAAAGCACCTTCAACGCTCTTTCCGATATGTCGGAAAGGTTTCCTATCGGCGTTCCCACAAGATATAAGGTGTTTTTTTCGACGGCGTTTTTCGCCGCGGGAGGTATTATTCTTTCAGGGCTTTTTATAGAACTCATTAAAATCACCGTGTTCGTATATGTATTTCATCTCGTCAGTATAATTTTCATCGGAGAAATTTTTGTTGTCTTTGTAAATTATCAGCGGTCGCGTCACAAAAACGCCGTCGGACGCGCCTTTTTTCGCTTCCGCCAAAACTATGCTCGGCGTGTGCGCTACGGTCGGATATACCAACGTAAGACGTTTTAGTTCCAGCTTTGCCACAGAGAGCGCCGAGATAAGCGCACCTATACGGGAAGGGGTATATACCAGAGTAAAAAGACCGCCGTGCTTTAAAAGCTTCGCCGCAGAAAAGGCAAAATCTTCTATCGTTCCGAATATCTCGTGCCTTGACGCGGCGTCCGCATCGTTACATGAGAGCTTTCCGCTGTCGGCGCGCATATACGGCGGATTTGAGAAAACAAGGTCGTATTTGCCGTAATGCTCTTTGGAAATTTCCCTTATATCGGAGTTTATAACGTCTATCTTTTCCGAAAAATTGTTTTTTGCGACATTTTTCGCCGCTATATCGCAAATATCTTTCTGAACCTCGAATGCGGTTATATGCGAAACCTTTTTTCTCGAAGCGAGAAGAAGCGATATAACGCCCGAACCTGCGCCCAGCTCCGCCGAGACGGCTTTTGTATGGCGTTTTATATATGCGGACAGAAGGTATGCGTCCGTTCCGAAAGCAAGAGAGCCTTCATTCTGAAAAAGCGAGATATTATCGTTTATCTTTTCTTCTTTCATATATTCCCGCCGCGCCTGTTCTTTCTGAATATTTCAAATGCTATTATCGACGATGCGCTCGCGGCGGAAAGCGCCGCACGGAATTCCCTGCCGTAATCGAGCATTACCGTTTTGTCGCAAAACATAAGCATTTCCTTCGTTATTCCGCGGCGCTCTCCTCCCACCACAAGAAGAAGCGGGAATCTTAGCTCCGTATCGTAAACGGAGACAGCCTTTTTATCCTTGTCCGCGGCGACTATCATATATCCGTTTTTCTTGAAAGAAGAGACTATTTCTTGCGTATCGCCGCAAAACAGCGGCATAAGCTCCGACGCGCCCGCCGAAGCGCGGCATACAACTCCCGCGGCGCTCATCCAGTTTCTGCGTTCGAGTACGACGCCCGAAACGCCCGCGGCATAGAGAGAACGCAGGCAGTACCCGAAATTATACGGGTCCTCTATCCCCTGCAAAAAAACGTAAAATCCGTCGGGAGAAATCTTTTCCGCCGAAATCTCCTCTATCGTCCGCTCCGTTGTCTCCGCTATGATTCCGCCGTGGCTGTTGCCTACGGTCATTTCGTCGATCACGTCTTTCCCTACAAGCTCTATCGGGAAACCGAACTTTTTTGATTTTTCGTAGAGATACGCCATATCGCGCGGTTTTGCACCCGCTTTTTCGGCGTCTGCCATAACTCTTTTCACGCGTCTGTCGCTTATTCCCGCTTCGAACGACAAAATAACCGCTTTTATAGATGTCATTCCCTCCATAAGGGTAGAATCCGCAAATTTTTCAGCTTCCTTTGCCGGCATAAAAAATCCTTCTTCAAAACTAAGAGATAAAAGTCTTGCTTGTCCCTATTCTGTAAAGGATAACGGCAAGCTCCTCTCTTGTCAGTATATTTTTCGGCTTCACCGTTTTATCGGGGTAGCCTATTATTATATTTAAATCTATGAGCTTTTCGAAATTGTGCTCGTAATTTTTTTCGGTATCCGATATATCGGAAAACATATCCGATTTTGTCGTGGATATAACAGCGTTCGAAAGACGTCCGAAAACGTCCGCCGCCTCTTCCCTTGTTATCTTATCAAGGGGAAGAAAATACTTTTTTCCGTCGCTTTCGTATAGCGGCAGAAGTCCGCTCGAAACGCACGCTTTTATGTAAGGAATAAACTCTTCGGCGATATCGTCGATATCATCGGCTTCAAGCGCGAAAGAATCATACGCCGACGTGTCAGCCCCGATGAATTTTATTACGGTCTTTGCAAAATATTCGCGTGTGACCTCGCATTCGGGATAAAAAAATGTCTTTCCGTCGACATTCTCCGTGTCCAGAAGCCCTGCGGCAACAAGATATGTTATCTCTTTTTCGGCGAAGCTTCCGGAAATATCGCTCGGCGGTGTCGCCGCTTCTACCCTTTCTCCGCCGTCGGAAAACATAAACAAAACGGATATGAGAAGAGCCAGCGCGCAAGATGTGGTAAGCGCAAAAAACACAAGATTTTTTTTCATTTTTATCGTCCTTTCAAATAAGAATCCCGGAGGATTTTACAATACTCCATATAAAATTATACAGGTATCTATTTGAAAAAACGGTCGCAAGATGAGAGAAAAAAATGTTTTTTATTTAATTCTCGACGCGATTTTTTTGTTATTTGCACGCGCGGCGCTCTTTGTTGTCGAATATTTTTTTACGGCGCGTATATACGCCATTCTTTCCTTTAACGGAATCTTTTTCCCGTCGGAAAGGGATTTCAACTTTTTCACCGCGTCGGAAAGCGTATACACCTCCGGAGATTCCTCCGAAAACACCACTTTGTCGGAGGCAAATATCACAATATTATACATCGGCGGGGGAGTTATTTTCTCTTTTTCGAAAATCTTTGTTATAGCTATTATATTGCGTTCGTTTTCGATAATCGGGTTTTCGAATTCCACTTCTTTGTGTTCGCCGTTTCTAAGTCTTACGCTTTGCGTCCATTTTCGCGAAGGACCGTTGAAGACCTGTCCGCTCATGCTTTTAACCTTTACAACGGCAATACACGTAGGAAGAAATATTATATCGTCAACGAGTGAATACATCTTCCCCATCCTTGTCATCACGGGGAGCCACTTATCCGGGCGCACGGCGAATTCTCCGAAGTAAGACATAAGAAGCACGCTTGTCGATTCCTTGCTTGCAAGGTCATATGAGAGTATCTTTTTTCTTGCCGCCAAAGAGCTTATTTTCAGGGCAAGACGCCAGAGGCAGAAAGCTATAAATATAAAAATCACACACATTATAAAAGGCGCAAACTTTTCCATATCTCTCCCCTCACTTCAAAAAAATAAACATACTCACATATTAAAATCGGAGCGCGGCGTTAAATAAAGCTTTATCGCGTTTTCTGCGACCATAAAAGAAAAAACGTCTTTGCCCCGAAAACGTCCGGTGCGTATCAAACCTGCCGCCGAAGCTCATCTGTCAAGCCCGCCGTCCCGAAGACGCGTGACTTTGCGGCAAGGTTATAAATTATAAGTTATATTATATAGTACCACATAATGGATATTTTGTAAACATAAATAAATTATCTAAATAATCAAATCCGCGGTTTTACACACGTTTTTTCACAAATCGTATATATTGACTTGATATTGAATCTCTTTTGTGCTATATTTATCTTCAAACGGCAAGCTCACCCTGAACCCACGTCATTTGCTTTAATGCGTAAATATATGACGGAATATATCAGGCGCTTCGCCGCGATTAAAACAGCAAAAAAATCTGCTTTGCGCCTTTGCGCCGTGTTTTTGCAAAAAACAGATTCGGAGGAACAATGATAACACTTTTATCGAAAATATTTGTCAAAGACCGAGATAATACAGAATCGAGCAGTGTCCGCGGAGCATACGGAACGCTTTGCAGCATTGTGGGAATACTTCTGAACGTCTTGCTGTTCTTTGCAAAGCTCATCGCGGGCGCGGTGAGCGGCGCAATATCCGTAACGGCGGACGCGTTTAATAACTTATCCGACGCGGGCTCTTCCGTTATAACGCTTCTCGGTTTCCGTATGTCGGAAAAGAAGCCCGACCGCGGGCACCCGTTCGGTCACGGAAGAATAGAATATATATCGGGGCTTATCGTTTCCATGCTCATAATACTTGTCGGATTCGAACTCGGAAAGACCTCTGCCGAAAAGATATTCGCCCCCGAAGAAGTAAAGTTTAGCATTCTGATAGTTTCGATACTTGTGGCGTCCGTCATAGTAAAAGCATACATGGCGTTTTATAATTTCTCCGTCGGAAAGAAGATATCCTCCGCCGCAATGAAGGCGACGGCGGTAGACAGCCTTTCGGACTGTATCGCGACGGCGACGGTACTTATATGCCTTTTGATATCTCACTTCTTCAATGTAAATATAGACGCGTATTGCGGACTTGTCGTCGCGTCGTTCATACTCTTTTCAGGTATACGCGCCGCAAAAGAAACGGTGGACCCGCTTCTCGGCACGCCTCCCGGCGAAGAGCTTATAAATGAAATAGAAGGCATCGTTATGTCCCATACCGGAATTCTCGGAATACACGACCTTATAGTACACGATTACGGTCCCGGAAGAAAGATGATATCCCTTCACGCGGAAGTGAGCGCTTCGGCAGACCTTATAGAAACGCACGATATGATAGACAACATAGAAAGAGACTTGCGCGAAGAACTGAACTGCGACGCGGTCATACACATGGACCCGATAGTGACTGACGACGAAGTGACCTCTAAAACAAGGGAAAAAGTGGCAGAGCTTGTAAAATGCATAGACAAGCGAATAACGATACATGATTTCAGAATGGTGACGGGACCCACTCATACGAACGTTATATTCGACGCTGCAATCCCCGGCGACATAAAAAAGGGCGAGCAGGAAATTCTTGACGATATCGACCTGATAGTAAAATCGATAGACCCGAATTACTACACCGTCGTAAACCTCGATTCGGTATACATATGATCTCAATAATCCTGCCGCAAATCCCCTTGCCTTTTCGGTTATACCGAACTTTTCGGTGGCAGTGATAATCTTAATCCGCGAATAAACAAAACGCATTTTCGGCAGAATGCAATCGTCAAAACATGACAAAGCTTCATTATCGTGCTTTTCGTGAATTTTAAAATAATAAAAATGTATAATATAAAAAAGCGCTTGATTTCAAGCGCTTTTTGTTATGTGTCAAGTCCCGCTTTCTTTGCCTGGGAGTGCTGTTTGTTTCTCGGTATACGGTACAGTACGCCGTCCTTTTTCAAAAGAGCTCCGGTCTGATGAAACGTAAAACGTACTCCCGCGCTGTCGCACTGCCTCTTTATATTAAGCACCCACGAAAAATCGCAAACGCGCGCATTCTTTCCCGATTCGCCGCCAACGCTCACCTCGCTTATCGAAGGATCAAGATACAGCGAAAGATCTATATCCGAAATAAGCGGAGCGCAGACTATCACTTTATTTTTTATCTTCGATTTAAGAAATATCGGAAGTCTTATCTTCGCCTGCTCGTCGTTTTCGACGGTGCATCCGATTATCACATTCGGATATCCGTCTCCCCAGTCCGAGGGTATGCATTTGTCAAAACGGCATATTCTCTTTGTGATTATAAAAAAATCGAGGTCAAACCGCTTTTTCATCATAGCCCAGCATTCGTCGCGCCAACTGTCCGCCTCCTCTATAAAAAAGTCCGACGTAAGGCAGGTTGCGACAAATCCGCTTTCGGGACAGAGCTTATACGTCCCGTCGCGCTTCAAAAGGACAGGCAGATCGAAATCCGCATTTTTCAGGACCACGGAAGAATCTTTTTCGAATTCCGAATCCCTGCTGTAAACATAGCAGTTCTGACATCCTGCGCTTATTTTGCGGCAGCCGTGCCACGGATTCCACGACGTCATCATACCGTTTTTCTCCCCTTTCAAAAATCCCACATTCAAAAATGCGGCTTTACAAAAGCAAAATATGAATTTTATACAAATAAATAATATCATTCGCAACCAATATTATTCATCAGTTCAAAAAGAGCAAAGCCGCACTTTTTTCCGCAAAAAGAATATTATTATTCCCGCTTTCAAAAAAGCAAATCTTATATTTAAATCAAAAAAGCGCGAAATCTCATTTTATCATGTTATCGCGCCGCAACGTTTGAAAAGACAAGTTTTTTCCCGCCCGTGATTTTTTTGGCGAATCACGCCGTCGAAAATTTACTGTGTTTCCCGCTCCGATGAAAGCGAGAACATTTGCGGCAAAAATTATCCATACTGCAAAATAATTTTGCGCCCGTAAAACGTATATACAAAAATCCCGGAAAACCGGGATTTTTGTATTGGATTTTTATTTTGTAACAGTGACTATAAATCCGTCCACGTTATTTCCCGAAACAGTGTAGCTTTCGGAATTGCTTGGAACAGGAAGAGATGTCGTGCCCGTCTGCGTATCCGCGGGAACAAAGTAAACAGTATAGCTCTTTCCGTCATACGAGAAATTAAGAGGTTCTTTTCTGCCGTATGTATGAGATTCTCTCAACATATCTACATACTCTTCAAGGCAGAGGTTATGTTCCGTCATATATTTCGCATGAGGAACGCCCACATACCTGAAATGCCATGATTCGCCGAGAATCTTCGTAATATCTGTCTTGCTCTCGTCATAGCGGAGAATAAAACCGTAATTTGCGCAGTTTTCGGTTATCCAGTCCTGCTCTGCCGAGCGAAGGTCTACTGTTGCCTTCTCTGCGGTGAATATCTTCAAGTCAAACACAAGTCCAGTATGATGTTCGCTGAAACCGGCTTTCTGTGAATATCCCTCTTCCCCTCTGTTTACGGCAGCGGAATAAAGAAGCTGCTGATATTCATACGTTCTGTATCCCGAGGAGAGAAGGAACTTGTCCCCTCCCGAAAGTGTATCGGGATTCGCTCTCTTCATAGCTTCCAACATTGAAACAAGAGGTGATATTATGTTCTTGCTCAGCATAACTTTATATTCGGGCATGGTGGCGCTTGCCGCCTTATTTCCCAGAACATATATACTGCTGTATCCGCTCTGTCCCCACATATCCACTATGCTCTTTTTCATGGAGTTCGGGAAAGTATATTCATTTGCATAATTTACAAGGACAAGGTCGCCCTCATGTATAAGCTCCGAGGACATGGGTTTTATAACGTAATTCTCGTTCCATGCACCTTTCGGCGGCGCCGTAGTGGAAAAGGGAGCTGTTGTTGTAATATCCCCGGTGGTCTCCGGCGGCGTTGTTGTGATAGGCGTCGAGATCGCAGTCGACGGCGACGTAGTAGTTCCGCCCTTATTCTTTCTTACCGCGTCCGAAATCGCTTTCGCGCAGCACACTATTATCGTTATTATAAGTATTACCACCAAAAAAAGCACGAGAAGAGCCATTATTCCGTCTTTGTTCGGGTGAAATCTGAATTTCTTTTTCGGCGGGCGGCCTCCGTTTTTGTTTGGAACGTTGTTTGCGCCCGATCCGTATGAGTTGTAATTCTGACCGTTATTCAAAACTATGCCTCCGATAGATCAAGTTATATTATAATAATAGCATATAGAAAAAAATAAAACAATATCTTTTTATTTTAAGGTTAAATAAAAAATGCAGACGGTTTATGTAGAATTTTGACAAAACGCCGGACTTTGATCCGATACGCTCTTTTTTATCAAAAAACGAAACACAACATCATATTTATCTAAAAATGAAGCAAAAACTTTTTTATTTTATTATTTTTTAAGAAAAAAAGAAAAATAAAGGTAGAAATATGAACCAAAATATGATATAATGACTCTGTAAACGGCTTGTTTTCGCTCTGCATTATGAGAACAAAGAACAAAGCGCCGAAAGGATACGGATTTTCTTTAAATTCATGAAAATATCTTTGTACGGCACAGATTTATATTGTCAAAAAGACTTCCGTAAAAACAAATCAAGTCGCGCAAATGTTATTTCCAGATCCTGCCGCTTGATTAAAAATTTATATATTATTTGAAATTTCACATAGCATTTATAAGCTTGAAAGGATGGTATAAACAACATGTCCACGAAAAACGACGAACTTGTCGAACGATATCTTGAAGCAAAAAGAGCGCTTTTCGACAAAAAATACGGATTTTTAAATGAAATGCAGAGAAAATCCGTGTTTACTGTAAAAGGACCTTTGCTTGTACTCGCCGGAGCAGGCACCGGAAAGACAACGCTTCTTGTTAACAGGATAGCATACATATTGAAATACGGAGACGCATACTTCTCTTCACTTGTTCCGTCGGACATTTCCGAGGACGAAGTGATAAATACCGAAAATCTTTTAAAAGAAGATGAAACGGACGATGAGGTACTCTCCCGTTTTGCCGTAGATAATTGCGCGCCGTGGCAGATCCTCGCGATAACATTCACGAACAAAGCCGCAAACGAAATGAAGACACGTCTGCAAAAGCTCGTGGGCGAAGAATCCGCAAACGATATATGGTGCGGCACGTTCCACTCGATGTGCCTTCGAATATTGCGCGCAAACAGCGAAAGCGCGGGACTTCCGAAATCGTTCACGATATACGATTCGGACGATTCGAAGAAGCTTGTAAACGAGTGCATGAAGCAGCTCAATATAGATGAAAAGACTCTTTCGTACAAAACCATCCTCTCCGCTATAAGCCGCGCAAAAGACAAGCTTATAAATCCCGTCGATTTCGACAGCTCCGTATCGGCAAACGATTTTAAAAATCAGCTGATATCCTCACTTTATACGATGTATCAGTCAAAACTGAAAGAAGCCGGCGCGGTCGATTTCGACGATATAATAATGAAAACAGTCCTTCTTCTTCAAAACAATGAAGAAGTCCGCTCTTACTATCAGAGAAAATTCAAATACGTCCTTGTCGATGAATTTCAGGATACGAACTTTGCGCAGTTCGAACTCGCAAAGCTTCTTTCCGACGGATACGGCAATCTCATGGCTGTCGGCGACGACGACCAGAGCATTTATAAATTCCGCGGCGCGACAGTGGAAAACATTCTCACGTTCGATGAGAAAATACAGAACGCAAAGATAATAAAACTCGAAGAAAACTACCGCTCGACGGAAAACATTCTCGGAGCGGCAAACGCGGTAATACGCCACAATTTCGGCAGACGCGGAAAAGAGCTTCGCTCTACCCGCGGAAAAGGCGATGCCATAACGGTAAAAAAAGTCGACAACCAGACGGAAGAAGCAAAATTCATCATAAACAAGATAATGGAGCTTGTCGTAAGAGAAAAACGCCGTTTCGGAGATTTTGCCGTACTTTACAGAGTAAATGCGCAGTCAAGCTCTCTCGAAAGTGTTTTCGCCAAAAGCGGCGTTCCGTACAGACTTCTCGGCGGGCTTCGCTTCTTCGAGCGCAAAGAGGTAAAAGATATAATCGCATACCTTTGCGTCGTTTTGAATGAAAACGATAATCTGCGTCTGCGCAGAATAATAAACGAGCCGAAAAGAAAGATCGGCGAGGCTACGATGTCCCAGGTAGAGATAATAGCCGAAAACGAACAGAAAAGTATGTTCTCCGTAATGGAAAACGCCGCTTCTCACATGGCGATATCGAAATCCGCGAGCAAGTTTTCCTTCTTTGTATACCTCATAAGAGGACTGCAAAAAATAGCTCAGACCGAAGGTCTTGCAAAACTCGTAGAAAAAACGATAGAGCTTTCCGGATACGGCGAAATGTTAAAAGCGGCGGAAGAAAACGGAGAATCCTCCGAAAGACGCGAAAACGTAGAGGAGCTTATCTCCTATGCCGCAGAGTATGAAAAGAACAACGAGAACGCCACTCTCGAAAGCTTCCTTGAAGATATAGCGCTTGTTTCCGATGTGGACAATTACGACGAAAATGCAGACGCCGTAGTTCTCATGACGATCCACAGCGCAAAGGGTCTTGAATTCCCCGTCGTATTCTTACCCGGAATGGAAGAGGAGATATTCCCCGGCTCCCGTTCCGTTGCAATTCCCGAAGAGCTGGAAGAGGAAAGAAGACTTGCATACGTCGCAATAACGCGTGCAAAAGACAAACTGTTTATTCTACATACAAGAGAGCGCCTCTTCTACGGAAGAACGATGTTCAATCCCCCGTCGAGATTTATAGGCGAAATCGACGCGGAATACAAAAATGAAGAAGCCGTTAAAGAAAAGCCGAAATTCAGAACCGAATTCGGCGAAAAGACAAAGAAGATACGCATATCCGACGAGCTCTTCTCGCGCAGTGCTATTTCGAGCAACGTAGGAAAAACGCGTTCTTCCGGCACAACATTCTCCCAGGGAGACAGAGTAAAACATATAACGTTCGGCGAAGGAACAGTTCTTTCCGCCAAAGCCATGGGCGCCGATATACTTTACGAAGTTGCATTCGACAACGTCGGCACAAAAAAACTCATGGCAACATACGCAAAGCTTACAAAAATATAAATTCAAAAAGACCTCCGCCGAAAGCTTCAAAGCAAACGGCACGAGGTCTTTTCTTATATCCGATTTTAAATTACTCTTCTGTTTTTATAAATCATTTCCCGCCGAAAATAACATTGCCGGTTTTAATCAAAATCGTAAAAACGCCGTACATCACATCAAAAATCAAGACGTTATACAATTATATAATATACTCGATTTTGTATCCGCAAAGGCGAAACGCGGAATTTGAAGAAACGGAAAAAGAAAATTTTCCGCACCGTTTCTTTTCGGGTTTTAACGCATATACGGCAGAACCGTTTTTAAATATCCCGTATTCGCAAGGAGAAAGCTCTCCGTCAAAAAAGAATTTTACAGTGCATTTATCCTTTATATCCGCAAAAACCGAAAGTTTTACCACAAGCGCTCCGTCAAAATCCGAAAAAGAATATTCCCTGCTTTTATAGACGGTCTCCGTTTCGGAGAGAATAGACACTCCGCTTTTGTAGCACGATATCCCTCCGCTCTTGTCCTCGAAAAAGAAGGTCTTTCCGCTCTTGCCGAATATATTTTTGCACTCCATATCGGAGAACAGAAACCATTTCATCTCTCTTTCGGATTCTTCCGTGCCGCCCGAAAGCTTGGGCGCGGAATACAGAAAATCCCAGACATAAAAATCGCCGCCCACTCTCAGAAAATATTTGTTGTCGCAAAATACCGCTTCCGCATTTTGAAGCTCTGTATCGGAATGAGAGAAAAGTCCGTACTCTCCCGGCTCTATATTGAGGGAGACTTTTCTGCTCATATCACGTTGGGAAAAACCGAAGCGGTCTATGCAAAAGATTCCCATTGCGGAATTCAGATATATTATCCTGTCGTCCGCAAGGGCGACGCTCTTAGGCGAATCGCAGCCTATATCGTATTTGAAATTTTCAAAGGAGTATGAAAATCTGTTCTCCTCTCCGCCGTTTTCCGAAAGCGTAAGTTTCCTTATGTAATGCGGAGAAAACACAAGATATTCATCTGTATATTTTATGACGGAAGTCACCTTTTCGTTGTTTTCGACGATAAGCACGTCACATGGCTTTATATACATTTTTTCATTTATTCTGAAAACGCCGATGTCCTTTTCGTTCTCTCCGCCAAAACAGATAAGATTATCTTCCCCCGATATTGCAGACGGAAAAGGAGTATTCCCGAAAGAGGAAAAAAATATCTTTCTGTACCGTTCCACGGCATCAAAATCCGTAAAGAATCCTGTCTCGTCTTTTTTCAAACGCAGTCTTACAAGAAGCCCCAGCATCTGCGCGTTCGTCTGTATCTTTCCGCCGCCGTCGGAATACGGCTCTACCGAAAGATTTACGTTCGAATTTTCAAGCTCTTTGTTCGTCTTAGGGTCATACGCCTTTATATAATCGCCGTCGACAAAAAGATTTTTCGGCAATTCATACGTGCCTATCGAAGATGACCCCAAACGTATATAAAAATACTCCGTGAGAATATTCATCTGCTCGACAGCGGTGGCTTTCCCGTTCGTTCCGTTTGTAACGGAGTAAAGCGTGGGGATATAGATTTCACTCTTGCAGACCTCCTTATTTGAAACATCGTCGGAGAAAGTGTACATCTCGCCGTTTTCGAACAGTGTCAAAAATCTGCCTTCTATATGGATTGTTTTGCTTTTCAAATTCGGGATATCGGAACATTTTACTTCCGTGATCTCTTTATCCGTGTCGAACACGACAAGATTTTTTCCCCTTGTAAAAACATACTTCCCGTCATAAAAACATTCCGAGCCATTCTCCCCGTCGGGAATGGTGACGGCGACATTTACACTCCCCTTTTCGGACGAAAAATCAATATCGTTGATTTTTGAATTTTCAAGTTCTGCCGCCGATATTTCGGTTTTAGACAACAGCATAATACGGAATTTGAAGCTCGCGTTGTAAATATCTTCCGACGGTTTTTCGAAAGAAAACAATATATTATAATCCGAAGTGTTGTTGCTCACGGAAAACTCTGCATCGGCATACTTTTTTCCGCTTGAATTTGTTTTTACCTCCGGTTTGCCGTTATATACCGTCTGGATGTTGGAACGGCTTACCGTGACCGACGGAAAAAGTCCCTCATCAGAAAATATCCTCAATATATAGTTATCTACCGCAAATTTCGAAGAAAAGGATATAAGCGGGTCCATGACGAGATACGGGTCGTCGAGAGATTCCGCAGGATCATGGAAAACACATTCCAAGAGCGCGCCGTCATATTCTCCCGAATCGGAATAAATATCGGAAATAAGGACGTCTCCCTGCAAAACTCCGAGATTTTCGGCGCGGCACGCGTGGAGAAAATTCGTAAGCATCACAGGCGATTCAAGTGTTTTTGTGAAGTTCAGCTTTTGCGTTTTATTTCTCGTGCAGAGAGAGGTCCCCTCGTTTTGCATATTCATGACAAGAGAAGAATAACTCTTATTACTTTGGGGAATAAAATTTCCGAAAACCGAGCCGCCAAAGCTCTCTTCTTCTATCGATAATACCCCGCTTTTCTGTGAATACAGCTTTTCGCGGTTTTTGGAAAAGCCGCGCTCCCCTCTTGCTCTTTCATAACTCATATAACACCTCTTGCGCTTCCGAAAAATCCGTTTGCCACTTTTCCCGTTTCGCCTGCGGGAGTCATAATATTCAAAAGTCTTTCGTCATACTCCGTCGCAAGACGCATATATCTTCGAAGATCCGAGGGATATATATCCGCGCAAAGCTCCGCCGCCACTCCGTATGCGACGATATCCCCGAAATACGTATCATCGTAAAGCTCCGTATTTTCGTCGCTGTTTTTATTTAATACAGGCGGATAAGAATAATATACAAGCGTATATGTTCCGCATGATATGCCTGTACCGTAGATTTTTCCATCTATTATTTCGAAAGCTTCCCTGCCGTATACTTTTCTGTCTTTTTCTATATAGAAGAACGCGGCAAAATCCGCGGGCAATACAGCAGAAATCTCTCCGTCCCCGTATCCGAATACAAGGGGACATTTTTTCTTTATTCTCTTCGTGTATACGGCAAGCTTTCGTCCGACGCTGTCTATTAACGAATTTATCTTTGCCTCCGTGTCTTTATATATATTTTCAGAAGCGGAATGTTCCGAAATCTCTATATCGAGAAGAGAATATATTTTATCTTTTATATTTTTAAGTGTCACATTTACCTCCCGTAAAAATCGGCTTGCGCCGCACCCGAAGCACTCTTTCGTCCCTTTTAACCTGTTACAGACAAAAGCGCTCTTCGGGCAAATTTATAATATAAACAGCGCCGCGCCGAAAAAACCTCATTTCACACTATATTTCCGTGCGTTCCAATATCGGAAATCACGGAATAAAAGCAAAATCGTAATTATCCGGCGCGGCACATAAAAATAAATGATTTTATAGCTCAGGCAAGATATCACCCGACTGAAAAAACGCGGGGATATCTTCCGAAAGTTATAACGCAGACAAAATCATCAGGTAGTGGGATTTGAGAAAATAATAGGTCTTGCGTCGCCGAATCCGAATGCGAAATCTATATAAGCTATATAATCCGTCACAAGCGGATTTTCTCTCGGAGAGACAAGAACGCTCGGTTCGGTTATATA
>ULQL01009307.1_pt1 | contig 18776 bp, 5 predicted proteins | sample 1954411 | NCBI WGS metagenome assembly ULQL01 (sample SAMEA4835654, study PRJEB28245) | human gut metagenome | biome: gut microbiome; material: fecal sample | place: Denmark | collected 2008 | reverse complement strand
CCCGTGCAAGCCGCTTCAGGAGCAATGTCGTGTGTCGCTAAGGAGAAAAATCGCGTGACGGAGAATGCAATCGACTCGGTACTCATTAATGGACATATGCGCCATTATCGTATGGTTTTATCCAAAACGGTGCAGCCGAACACGCCCCTTGTAGTGTTGCTGCATGGCTATGGTGGTGGAAATCTAAACGACGAGACGTGTATGGATAGTGTGGCGCGACGCTGTGGCTTTGCTTTGTGTGTGCCCGCAGGTTTGTACGACCCTAAGGGCAAGCGAAGCTGGAATGTGGGCTATCCTTTTCAAGAGGGGTGGGCCGTAGACGATGTTGATGATCTTTGCCTGCTTACTAAGTATGTGCAGCAGAAATATGGCTTAAGCTCTACCGATGCTTTTCTTACAGGTATGTCGAATGGTGGCGAGATGTGTTACTTAATGGCCTACCGTAACCAAAGCACATTTAAGGCCATCGCCTCGGTATCGGGTCTCACGCTACTGTGGATGTATAAGGGCCTTACACCGCAACGCCCTGTTCCTTTTATGGAAATTCATGGCACAGAAGACCGCGTCTCAGAATGGACTGGCGATCTATCTAACGTGGGTGGCTGGGGCGCCTATATGCCCGTGCCCATCGCTGTGAACCGACTGGTAGCCCTAAACCGTTGCACTCACGAGGTAGTAGAAGAGGAGCCTGTGCTGAACCCTTCAAATGGTCATCGTGTGTTCTTGCACCGCTACTTGGGTGGCGATGCAGGTTGCGATGTATGGCTTTACCAAGTGGTGGGTGGTGCCCACGGTTGGCATACTGCCGACATGAATACAGGTGCTGTTATTTGGAATTTCTTCTCGCAGTATCTTCAAAGGTAAAACAAACGTTAGTAGGTTATAACATACAAGGCCAAGTTATCAGTGTATAAGGGCCTCTTTAACGATATACAAGGGCCACTTTAACGATATACAAGGGCCACTTTAACGGTATACAAGGGCCACTTTAACAGTATACAAGGGCCCAGTTCGTAATCTTCAAGCTCTTGTTTATAATATTTAAGGGCAAGTGTTAGTATAGAAATAACGCTTGCCCCTTTATATATATTCAGTATGAGTTACCACTCGCTGTGTAGTCAGAACGCTATCTTTTGGCCTTTGTTGGTGATATAGATGTGTCCCTTCTGTGGTACTTGAATTTTTCTTCCTTCAAGGTCGTACAGCTCAGTGTCCTCGTTTTCATCCTTCGTAGTGATATCACGTATGCCAGAAGGATTGATTACGGTGATGTTGATGAAGGCACTCAGGTTGCTTCCATCCTTTGTCGTAGCTGTAATCTTGGCCGTTCCAGCGCTGACGGCTTTCATAATACCATTCTCGTCGATTGTTGCCACGTATGTGTTCTCGCTCTTCCAGGTCACTTCGTTCATGGTAGTGTTCTTTGGAGCCAGTACAACATTCAGCAACAGATAATCGCCTACATTAACCGTCTTCTTCGAGGCACGCACGTCAATGTCGGTTGCCAAGATATGTACATCGCATGGTATCGTGATGTCACAGCTTAGGTTAGAACCGTCCAGCGTCACAACTCTTACTACAACATCGCCCTTGCCTCCCTTGGCTGTCAGCAATCCGCTTTGGCTGATAGAAGCATATTCGCCTCCGCTGACGATACTCCAGCTTACCTTGTTGAATGTAACGTAAGTAGGCAGAATTGTAGCTACCATGTGTAGTTGCTGCTGGTTGTTGCTCAGCTTGGCAATGCTTTCTATAGTTCCAGCGTAGAGGGAGGTAGCCTGAGTGGTAGGCATGGCCTCTTCTGACGAGATAACATTTGACGAAACGTCTTCTGATGCCGCCATCCTGCCCATAGCCTTGGCACTTGCTGATGTGTTTGTCTCAAACTTCACGGCATAGTAAGAAACGCCTACTGGAGCATCATAGTCGGTATAGTTTTGCTGGCTGCCCGAAATGGTGGCAATGGCCTTCAAGTTCTTCTCCGACGAGCCTCTCATGATGATGTAGCTCGATACCTCCAAGCCCTCGTACACATTCCACATCAGGTTGTTGCCCTTCTTGTCGGCTGTCTTGTTAATCATTACATGCAGCGGGTTGTGAGCAGTTGAGTAGTCGCTGTGCTGTATTTCGTTCTCTGCGATGAGGCGTATGCGATAACGCTGCGGCTGAACTCGGTTGTCGCTGCTCAAATCTATATAGGTGCCATTTCCTACAGGCACGATGTCGAGAACTTCAAACTTGTTCAAGCGATTGGTCTCTCGGCTCACTTCCACCTTGCTTACCATGCTTGGCATGTCGGTGCTCCAGTTTACCTGATAGTATTTGCCGTTCGACTCTACGCTCTTAATCTCGGCTGTAGGCATGGTCTCGTCAACAACCGTAGTATTGAACTGTTCTGAAAGAGTGAGGTCGTTTTCTATCTTGACGTAAGGCAGCAAGGTTTGTTCGCCCACCTCCTTGAATACGATGGTGGCGATGGTGTCGCCCTTCTCAAAGGTGGCCTTGTAAGCCTCGTTCTCCTTGAAGCCGAAGTCGTCATACTTTCCTGTCTGGAAGCACTCTGGCACCTTGACTGTCAATGGAGTGTTGAGCATCACTCGCTCTGGCAAATTGATGGTCAGGTCGGGCGAAAGCTTGACGTTCACCATCTTGGTTATCACGTCGTTGCCATCCTTGAAGGTGATAGTCTTCACACCTGGGGTCTTCCACTTGAGGCAGAATATACCTCCGTCGCGATGTTGTAAGACGGTGCCATCTTCTCCTGGGTCGATAGTGAAGTCGTTATCTGAGACATTGGTGCACTTGCCATAATAAGCCAATCCAGTATAATGCTCATTATAGTCTATAATAATCATCTTCTCAGCGTTGTAGGTCACCTCCACAGGCTTGGTCATAGCTGAGTGTTCACCCATGAGGTCAATGGCTTGTACCTGTAGCTCGTAGGTCGTTCCGTTCACCAAGGCAGTTTTGGGCACAATGAGCTGAGTTGCCTTGCGATAGTAAAGGCCCGAGCAAATGGCTGCCTCGTCGCTCAGTCCGTTCATCGGAGAGAGCACAAAGGCATTCTCGCCTGTCTTGCCTTTTATCTTCAGGCTTACGTTATAGCGCATCTGCATCCAAGGGGTGTGGTCGTCAGTAGCATCATCCCACTTCAGCAACAAGCCTTCGGGTACAGAAGTAGCAGTCACATGAGTAGGAGCAGAAGGTGCCTCGTTCTTGATATTCGACTTGTAACCGTTTGGATAAGCGCCTGGGGTAAGAGGCTGCCAGTGGTATTCGTCATATACAGGGCATTTCGGATTATCCGTTTTTATAAAATGAAAATCCTTGTCCATAAGATATAAGGCATATAAGTTAAAACCTTCTGTTTCAATATCAAGATATCCATTATTGTCATAATCTAAGACATAACAATATGGCGTATTTTTTGAAGAACATTCGGGTAGAGGAATAACGATAGTTTGTGTGCAAGGCCACTCTTCTATCGGCTTACCTTTAACAATGACTAAATTGTAGTAATCTTGTCCTTTTGGTGCATCAAAATAATATCCGTCAACATAGCCGTCATTATTGAAATCTGCAAAGCCTTTCATCTTGAATTGGCCACTACTTTCATAGAAGATTTTTTCTCCTTCATACAGGTTGTCTTCTTCTGGTACTTTGATTCGAACCGTGGTTTTATAATTTGTCCAATGTTCATTCTTCCATAAATCAACACTTCCGTCTCTGTTGAAGTCAAAAATACCATTGACATCTGACATACTTTTAAATGTTCGGTCGTCACCTGTGTTTATATAAGAAAAAGACTCTATCAAGTCATAATGTCCATTGTTGTTTAAATCTACGGCTATTGGATAATCATGATAATATTCGCTGTTGTTAAAAGTGAAGTTTTCTAAACTATATTCAAATGCTTTGTCTTTCTCGCCACTATTGATGAACATATTCTTTTCTGGACGATACATGTAAAAATCAGGAAATCCATCATGATTGAAGTCTGCATGAAAATAACCTGCTGCATATTTATAGTCTCCTAAGTCAACGTTCCATGTTTTTCTTATTTGGCTCAGACTTCCATTCTTATATTCATAGAAACTTCGGTTATAATTAATATACCCATAAATCTCAGGAATACCATCTTGATCAAGGTCTAATAAACCTCCATCTGAAGATACCGGTACTGCAGTATTTCCTTCTACGGGATACAGAGTGATGTCCTTTGTTATTGCCTTATATTCTTTATCGTTTAGCATCATGCTTAGGTTAATGCCTTGTTTGCCAGCTTTATCGAAAGTGGCTTGTATGACACTACTATTGCTGTTTCTTGAAATGATAGTTCCATTGCTAAGTTCCCATTCATAAGTGGCTTCTGAAATAGGATTTTGTACGGCTAAAGTAATTGTGTCTGTAGTACAATAACTATCTCCCAAAACATTGATGGATGGGGTAGTGATTGTGTGTTCATACACAAGTTCGTCACTCCAAGGTCCACCAAGGCCACCTGCATCTATTGCTTGGATAGCAATGTAGTATTTGCCCTCTGATAGGCAATTCGCATTAAATAAGTATTTGAGATTGTGCCCCATGTTTCCCTCGTTCAGGGTACGTCGTATTCCGTCAGCGTTAGACTTTCCTAAGAAAATGTCACCCTTTCCATTTTCAGTTCCAATGCGAAGCTCATAGGTTAAGTCGCAAGAAGATGTTTCAGTATCCTTGCCTGGAGCCCATGATAACTTCAGTTTACCTGCATCTGCATAAAGAACAGCAGTAGGCTTTTCCATTTTTGCAGGGCGAGTGTTTTGTTTGCTGTTTGGAATAGTGCCTACATTGTTGCCGTTAGATAACAACTCGGTAAAGCCATCGTTATTATAGTCACCGATAGCAGTAAGATGTTTTGAAAACTTAGTCTCTGTAACTGTCCAATCTTTGTTGCATTTGAAAAGTACGCTTTGACCTGGAGGATTATATAAGATTTCATAAAGACCGTCTCCATCATAATCACCACAAGCGAAAGAACTGAATTCGTCAAAAGAGAAGTCTACATTATAATCTTTTGGCTTAAAAACGCCATTTCCATCATTACGATAAAATTGGAAGATAAGGTAATCGCTTCCTGGAATTAGAATGAGAATATCAACATCTCCATCTTTGTCAAAGTCACCGAAAAATACAGAACTGATTTTGGAATTCTTGAGTAATGTTTTCTGTTCAAGTTGTGAACTACCTATCTTATTCAAATATAGGTCAACCTGGTCTTTCTTGAATTTAACATAGTCCAATAACCCATTTCCTGTTAAGTCTGCTGAATAAAGACTTATAGTTGAATTAGTCTGTAAGAGAGTATTGTTGCCTAAGTTGTAGTAAGTTCTCCAATAATCCATAAGTTCTTCCAAACCATCACCGTTGAGGTCTAATGCTGTACTATTAGCCCTCTTAGAATATGTAATTGTAGAACGTTGTTTGGCTTTTGCGGTTTCTGTATTGTCATCTTCATCCCAGTCAGTCCATTCTAAAAAAGGTTTTGCTTCTACAAACATACCTGCGCCAGGTGCACCAATACTTGTGGTCAAACTGCCACTTGAATTGGGTGTATAGTTGTCTAATGTTATCGATTTAACGGTAGTTGTATCAGATGTGACGTACATATTGCCTTTGACGAATGTACCATCATTTTGTAGGTGATATGTCTTAATGTATCGTCCGGGATCATTAAAATACCGATAATCAGATAGCTCTACTAATTCTTTACGTCCATCACCATCAATATCAGCAAGTTCAACACCGTTCCATTTAGAGTCGCTAAAGATATATTTCCCCGTTTTATAGTCCCATACTTTAGGGCCTGCAGTAACTAATAGCGGGTGTCCATCTTTGTCGAATAATCCCATGCTATAAGTTCCACAGTTAATACTATACAATTTCTTTCCGTTAATAGAATAGATTCCATCAGGAGCAAAGTATTCTAAAGTTCCGTCTCCATTAATATCGTAATAGAATTGATGGCATAGGTTAGACCTGTTGTTATCAGCCCAACCCATTCCTTGCCACAGCACAAGAAGACCGATAAGCATAAGTATTCTATGCCAGGTATGCGTTTTTAAGTAAAATAATTGTTTCATTGCTTACGAATAAAAAAAGGCGTGCAACCGTTCGTGGCTTGTTCTACCTCAGGTTACCGCCAAGTGACCTCGCATACATACAAGCACAGAACGGCTCACGCCAAAGAGGCATGAACCTTCCATCTGCTTGTTCCCTGTATGCGAAAATTGGCGGTATTCGAGATAGGAGAACAAGAGCTAAAAGCTCAATATCTTAATATAAATATCTTATAGAACGGTGACGCTTCGGTTAGTATTCTTGTTATCTGTATCCCAGAGTGCTAAAGGTGCATGAAATGTTTTCTGTCATGTACTTTGTAAAATGTGTGGGACAGGGTAGCAAACCCGATTTTGCGTCGAAATTCTTTATATGTCTGTTTCTTATTATGATTTTTTGGTTTATACTTGAACTTGGCTCCTTGATGAACACATGACGCCCGAGTCCGTTATCTTTGCAAAGATATGAAAAATATTCTGTTCTTCTTGGCTTTTTCGTAAGAAGATATAAGATTTTTCTAAAACAACATTTTGAAGACATGCGAAACTTGGGTATAGCAATAAAAAAAAGGACGGCCCCTTATTATAGCGAGGGCCGTCCTTTTTTTATTGCTTAATGCGCTTTTAGTTACCAAAAATCTCTTCGGTGCTTATGCGTTTGATGGGCGCAATTTGTTCCAGCGCCTTGATGTCGAGGTTCTTCTCGTCGCCGAGGATGATGTATCGGTATGGCTTGTGCGCCATGTTTTCTTGTTCAAACTTCACGATATCTTGCAGCGTGATGTTAGGCAATGCCTCGTAGATGGTGCGGTTGATATCGTAGTCGATGCCGAGTTCTTTAGCCTGCGCATACTTAGCAAAGATGGCTGTCTTTGTGGTGCGCTCGGTAGCGATGCGTTTCATCAGCGACTGCTTAGCCAGTGCGAAGGCACGCTCCGACTGTGGTACAGTGTCGACGATGGCGTTGAAGGTGCGTATGCAGTCCATCATCTTATCGTTCTGTGAGATGATGTGTGTCATTGCAAACTCGGGATGACCCTTGCGCGACGGTGTTACGTAAGCAGCAAAAGCGTTGTACGCCAAGCCGCGGCTCTCGCGCAACTCTTGGAACACTACGGTGTTCATGCCACCGCCGAAGTATTCGTTGAACATAGCCACTACGGGTTCACGTTTAGGTGTCCACTGTGTGCCGTTGTTGTTATACTGGCGCATGTAGATGTTCTTTGCCTGATAGGGTGCAATCAGTATCTCGTTCTCCTTTGTCAGCTGCTCCTCATACTCGCGACCAGCGGGCACGTCGGCCAACTTTTTAGCGGTGCGGTGGTTCTTGTCAACCATGGCAATTACCTGCTTCAGGTCAGTGGGACCATAGTAGGCCACCTCGTGCTTATAGTTTACGAGCGAGCTAATCAGCTTCACCATGTCGGTGGGGTTAGCGTTGTCCAGTTCCTGGGCCGTCATCTTGTTGCGGTAGGGGTTGTATGGGCCGTAGATGCCGTAGCTATACAATGCGCTGAAGTTGGCGTTTTGGTTCAGCTTGTTCATCTCGCGCGCCTTCTTCTCCAGCGCTACAAACTGCTTCCATGCGTCGGCGTCGGCCTTCGCGTTAGCCAAGAACTGCTCCATCAGTTTCAGTGCCTCAACCTTGTTTTCGTCAAGACCCGAAAGTGTGATGGTGGTTTTGTTACGGCTTGCCAACACGCTGTATGTGCAAGCCAACTTATAGAACTGCTGCTTCAGCTGGTCGGCTGTCATCTTGTCGGTGCCCAGATAGTCGAGATAACCTGCAGCGGTGTTCAAACGCTTGTCGGCCTCGATGCCGAAGTTGAATGTAAACTGCAGTGCGAACAAACCGTTGGTGTTGTTCTTAATATACTGTACGGGCAGCCCCTTCTTGGTTTTTCCGAAGGTGATGTCGCGCTTGAAGTCGACAAACACAGGCTGAATGGGTTCGGCCTTAGCGTTTGCTATCTCTGCCACGTAGGCACTTTGCTTGTCGCGGTTTGAGGGGATAGGTGTGATTTGCGGCTTGTCAATCTTCTTCACGGTGCTGTCAACGCCCTGGCGTTTATACACGGCCACGTAGTTGTTCAGCAGGTGGCGGTTAGCAAAGTCGACGATTTGCTGCTTGGTGATGTGGCTGATGCGGTCAAGACGTCCCACCACGTCGCTCCACTCTTGTCCGTTGATGAAGGCATCAACAAACTTGCTGGCGCGGCTGTCGTTGTCTTCCATCTCCTTGTAAGCATCAAGCTTCATGTTGTTGATAACCGAGGGCAGCAAGTCGTCAGAGAATTCGCCACGCTTCAGCTTCTCAATTTCGCCCAGCATCAGGTCGCGCACCTGTTCCAGTGTCTGGCCCTCTTTGGGCAGACCCTCAACGATGAGCGACGAATATTCTGCCAGCGGATAGACGAAGGCTGCGCCACCTAGATATTGCATCTTTTGGTCAAGGTTCAGGTCGAAGAGGCCTGCCTTGCCGTTCGACAGCATCTCGGCTATCACGTTCAGCGTGTCTTGCTGCAACGATGCGGCACGGTCAAACTTCCAGCCCAGCATCACGTTCTCAGCTTCTTGGCCAATGACGGTGGTGTCGGTGGGAGCGGTGAGCGTGGGCACGGGAGCATATTCGGGGCGCGACAGGTTGGGGTTGGCCTTCCATCCGCCAAAATACTTGTCGATGGTAGCTATTACCTTGTCAGGGTCGAAATCGCCCGACATGCAGATGGCCACGTTGTTGGGGCAATAATAGCGCTTGAAGTAGTTTTTGATGTTTGTGATTGAAGGGTTCTTCAAGTGCTCTTGTGTGCCTATTGTGGTTTGCATACCGTAGGGGTGGCCCGGATACATCTTGGCGTTATAGGCAGCCCACTCTTTGCGGCTGTCTTTTGCCAGCGAGATGTTAAACTCTTCATACACGGCCTCCAGCTCGGTGTGAAAACCACGTATCACCATGTCCTGGAAACGGTCGCTCTGTATGCGTGCCCAGTTCTCAACCTCGTTGGCAGGAATGTCTTCAACATAGCAGGTAACGTCGTTTGATGTGTAGGCGTTGGTGCCTTCGGCGCCAATCGACGACATCAGTTTGTCATACTCGTTAGGTATGTTATACTGAGCGGCCAACTGCGACACGCTGTCAATTTGGTGATACAGCAACTTTCGTTGTGCGGGGTCGGTTACCTTGCGATATTCTTCATATCGACGCTCAATATCGTTCAGGTAGGGCAGCTCCTTTGCATAGTCGGAGGTGCCAAAGTGTGTGGTGCCCTTAAACATCAGGTGCTCAAGATAGTGAGCCAGACCTGTGGTTTCGTGTGGGTCGTTACGGCTACCAGTGCGCACCGCGATGTAGGTTTGAATACGGGGCTTTTCTTTGTTCACCGACAGATACACGGTGAGCCCGTTTTTCAGTGTGTAGATGCGGCTTTGCATCATGTCGCCCTTCACCTCTTTGTAGGTGTAGGTTTGAGCCAGAGCGTTGAAGCTCAGTGCCATGGCCGCTACTGCTGAAATGAATAGTTTTTTTAAATTCATGTTTATTCAGTTAATTATATGAGTTTCGCAAGTCTTGTCTACTTGTTTACTGATAGCATGTCAAAGACATGCGAAACTTATGTTAATTATATAATGTCATATTTTCAAAGTCGATTTCTTTATCCAGCTGCGACACAAAGTTTTGCAGCACACTATCTTCAACGTCGCCCAGCTGATATTCTTTTTCGGCATCCTTCTTAATCTCGGCTATCCATGCGCGTCGTGCCGTGATATAGTCGGTGTGTATGCGTTCGGCATCTTGCGGTGTGATTTCGCTCAAGCCATAGTAGTCGAGAATCATGCAGTAAGCCCATGCCCAGCGATATTCGTTATAATTATCGTTGATAGCGTTCAGGCGGTCCACAATGTCGTCCATGCTTTCAATGGTGCCATCGGCAATGTCGCTCACCAGCTGTTGCTCTTCGCTGTCGGGCAGTAATAGGCCCGATAGGTCGTTCCACTTGCCAGTTCCCACGGTCGAGATAGGAGGCACCAGCGCGTGTCGTTTCAGCACGGCCCCCATAAAGATGCGTAGCGCTATGTCGTAGTATTTAATGCCTTTCCGCAGCGATGATGTTTTGATAACATATTCGTGATAGTTGTAGGTCGACACGTTATCGCCCGATGCTTCGCGCAGCCGCTCCAGTATTTTCTTTCCCTGAATGATTTCGCCCACCGAGAAAGGACTGAGCCAGTCGAAGTTGACGATGCTCTTTCGGCTTTGCTTCGACCGCATATCACGTTTGGGCCATTTGCGTATATCGCGATACAAGCCCACGGTGGTGAGGTTGCGGCCCGGCACCAGATACATAATGTCGCCATAGGCTATGAGGTATGAGAAGGGTAGCGACCGTGTGTCGGGGTGATACATCAGTTTGCCGAAACATACCGAGAAGGTGCCAATGTGTGCGGGCATGAGCAGATAGGCGCCACTGGCCGTTTTTGAGCCACGCTCAAGGGTGCCGTAGTGTATGGGTCCCATCTTGTAGGCGTGGTTGCTGAAGTTGGTGGCCGACCCCGCATTATAGAACGAGAACATACCACCGATGATGAGCGAACTCTTATGATGGCTTGAAGAGAACGGTCCGCAGAAGGCGGCGCACGCCTCGCCGTTCGACATATAGCTGTTAGCAAAGAACACGCTTTGCGCAGCCGTAAAGCCGTTGCTCAGTTTGCAGGCTTCGCCCACGAAGCAGTCTTGCATCTTTACGCTGTTGATGATCGACGAGCCGTGTGCGATGATAGAGTTTTCGCATATCACGCCTGTGCCTATAAACACGCTGGCCTCGGGCGAACTCATGATGGTGCAGTCGCTGATGCGTGCGGCACCGTTTATCTCGCAGTCGTTATACACCACGGTGTTGGTCACCTCCTTAGTGTTCACAATCTTCACGCCATTGCCTATTGTGCCCGTGTCGGGTGTGGTGCGCTGAATATATTCGGCCACCAGTCGGCGTATGGCCGTGCGGAAGGCGTTGTTGCCCGCATGTCGCACCATGAGCGCTGCTATCTGGCTGGTCAGTCCGTGATACGACACCACGTTGCCTTCGCCCACCTCGTTCAGCACCGATATAATGTTTCCCTCGCCATAGGTAGCCCCCTCGGTGGTCTCCATAGTGCAGATGTTCGAGATATAGCAGTCAGAGCCTATGACATAGTTGTTGATGTAGTTGCCTACGTTTTCTACCAGGCTGTTGTTGCCAATGGTAACGTTACGCAGTGTGGCGTTATACACGCCTGTGCGTCGCATAAACGTTTTGCTTACCTCGATGCTTTTGTCGAAAGAGCCCAGTTTTACATCGCCATAAAAGGTTACGTTTCTTACGGCGTTGGGGTTGAAGTCGTCGGCCACCATTACGCGTTGCCAGTCTTCGGCCCAGCAGTTGTTATCTTCCAGCTGCCTGATTTCTTTTTCGTCCAGTTGTCTGTATTCCATGTGTGTGTTGCTTTTTATGTGTTTTTTATTATCGGTGCCGTGGGGTCAATGGCATAACTATTTTATTCAATCTTGTTACTCTTCCTCCATCTTGGGGTAGAGAAAGTCGTTGTAGGGATATTTCTGCACGTGCAGTTCGCGCACCTTGTTATATAGAATGGTGCGCAGCTCGTCAATGTTTTCTTTCTCGCGAGCCGAGATAAAGATGCAGTGGTCGCCCAGGCGTGCCATCCATGTGCGGCGCAGCTCGTCGAGCGATATGTTTTCTTTTGTTGCGGGTGTGAGGTCGTCTTCCTCTTTCTCCACCCACGAGTAGTTGTCTATTTTGTTGAAGACAATCATCGAAGGCTTGTCGGCGCAACCCAAGTCTTTCAGCGTGTTCTCTACCACGTTTATCTGCTCTTCAAAGTCGGGGTGCGAAATGTCTACTACGTGTACCAGTAAGTCGGCCTCGCGCACCTCGTCGAGGGTCGATTTAAATGAGTCGACCAGGTCGGTGGGCAACTTACGAATAAAACCTACGGTGTCGGCCAGCAAGAAGGGCAGGTTCTCTATTACCACCTTGCGCACGGTAGTGTCGAGGGTGGCAAACAGTTTGTTCTCGGCAAACACCTCGCTCTTCGACATCAGGTTCATGATGGTGCTCTTGCCCACGTTGGTATATCCCACCAGCGCCACACGTATCATGCGGCCACGGTTTTTGCGCTGCGTGGTCTTCTGCTTGTCAATCTCGGCCAGACGTTCTTTCAGCAAGCTCATACGACCCAAGATGATACGGCGGTCCATCTCAAGCTGGGTCTCACCTGGGCCACGCAAGCCCACGCTACCTTTTCCGCCGCCCGAACCCGAGCCGCCACCCTGACGTTCAAGGTGGGTCCACAGGCGTTGCAGGCGGGGCAGCATATAGCGATATTGTGCCAACTCTACCTGCGTTTTTGCGGCAGCCGTTTGTGCGCGCATGGCAAAGATGTCGAGAATGAGCGAGGTGCGGTCAAGAATTTTTACCTCCAGCTCTTTCTCAATGTTGCGTATCTGCTTTGCCGACAGCTCGTCGTCGAAGATAACCATGCCCACGGGGCGCTCGGCATCTTCTTCGTCTTTAATATATTGTCGTATCTCTTGCAGCTTTCCGCTTCCCACGTAGGTAATGGCGCTGGGGCCTCCCACGCGCTGCGTAAAGCGTTTCACGGTTACGGCACCAGCGGTGTCGGCCAGAAACTCCAGCTCGTCAAGATATTCAGTGGTTTTTGCTTCATCTTGGTCTTTGGTGATAAGGCCCACCAGCACGGCGGTTTCGGTTTTCACCTCAGATATTACAAATTCTTTCATCTATTGTCGTTGCTTGTATATGTGTATATGGTTGTTAGCACTTTTTGCCTATAAATTGCCTATAATAAATTGCCTATATAATATAATAAGGTGCAAATATACAAAGAATTATCGGGCCGTGCAACGTTTTTCTTTAAAAAGAAACAAATGGCTTAGACAGTGAAATGATAAGAACAGAAACCGTTTTTGCTGCTAATGTGCGAAATAAAGGCATTGAACGATTTTTAAAGAGATAAATAGATGAATAGATGAAGGTCAGAATAACAGACATAGTAATAAAAATAGAGGAAAAGTTTGTGTTTATAGAATATTTTTCATAGTTTTGCCTATGATAGGGGGATCGCGACACTTTAAAGAGTATAAGTGCATGCCCCAAGTAGTAACTAAAAATTAAAGTAAGAAACAGAAATGACATACTAACGACGCAACATTGGGGTTTGCTACCCTGGTCCCAATCAAGTATGATAGATGATAGCCTTACGGCACATCCGCCTACAGTAAACGTTGGGATACAGATAAACAGAATAAAAAACCAAAGCGTCGCCGTTAGACATAGCTTTTTAAGATATTGAGCTTTTAGCTCTTGTTCTCTACTATTCGAATACCGCCAATTTTCGTGCTACGAGGACAAGCAGATGGAAGGTTCATGCCTCTTTGGCGTGAGCCGTTCTGTGCTTGTTGTAGTACGAGGTCACTTGGCGGTAACCTGAATAGTAAACAAGCTACGAGCGGTTGCACGCCATTTTTTTTATGAAAAATGAAACAACTTTTTTACTTTAAATCACTCGCATGGCATAGATGCCTTATGCTTATTGGACTTATTGTGGCTTGTTGCGGGCAAGCATTTGCAGACGGTAAAGTCACCTATTCATCAGATGTGCATCCTACCGATATCTATTCCCTTAAGTCTTTCTATGATATTGATGGAGATGGAATACTGGAAGTGGTGGGAAATACAGGTAATGATTATTTTGTTTCCAAAGTTACTGGTAAACGATTGAAAAGTGTTCCATCTGACTATAATCGGTTTGAATATTTCAATAGTCTTGGTGTTTTGCTTACTAAGAGTTGGGGTAGGTATTTTTTGCAATATAATACAGGGAACGAAATACTTCAAGAAAATCCGCGTATTGGTTATCATAGTATCGTCAATGACTATGTTGCCGATTTTTCTTGCAGCGGATTTCAGTATATAATAGGAAAAATAAATAAGAATGATAGCATCTTTAGTGTTTGGAAAGAGCAAAAAGACGGAAATTTATATAAGACCTTTATTCGTTATACCGAAGATATAGGTTTCTTACATAACAATGCCATTAGTAATTATACGCCAAGTAACGGAGGTAGTGGCATCGGCTCTATTGCGGACGATATGTTTATCAAATCAAAGGAAAATACTTTTACGCAGTGGGATGATGAACCTTCTTCTGCCCAAAAGTTAATATCTAAGTCGCCAGTTAATTTAAACGCTAATAACAATCAAGTAGAAGACTTAAATGGAGATGGCCTCATAGACTTTACTTATGATAATTATATCTATTATAATTTAGGTAATGATATGTTCTTTAAAAGTCCCCATAAAGGAAAACTGTATCCCGCTGATTTGAATAATGATGGCTTAATGGATTATGTAGACTTTACAGGAGATGATATTGACTTATACATGATGCAATCTGATGGAAAGCTGTCTGAGAAGAAAACTCTTTTTTCAAATAGTTCGATGCAAGGAGTTTATTTCGGAGATTTTGATAAAGATGACGATGTAGATATTCTTGTCATAGCTTCAGATAACGCTGCAACCTATACTGTGTTTTTCAGAAATGACGGTAATGGAAAATTCAAAAGAAAAGAAAGTTATATTGATGGAACTTATAGTTGCTTTGACTGTAAAGATTATGATGCGGACGGGCTTTATGAATTGTTGGTTTCATCGCAAGATAAGAAAGACTATCTTCTAAAATGTGGCAAAGACTTTTCTGTAAGTTTGACGGCACTCCCTGATGGTGATAATAAGATTTTGGCAGATTTCAATCGTGATGGTATTACGGAGATAAATAGTGGAACCACATATACAGTTCTTCCAAATGCTAAAAAGAATACCCGTCCTGATAAAATGGATAAGCCAATGGCTGTTTTCCTTCCTGAAGAAGGTAAGTTAAGGATAACTTGGAGTAGAGGCAATGATGCACAAACTTCTTCATGTGACTTGACATACGAATTGAGAATTGGAACAGCCCCTGGTAAAGGAGATATCTTATTTGGACATGCGCTTGCTGACGGTACAAGAAGAAATCTCTCTGATGGCAATATGAGACATGCTTTGAAGCATTTGTTAGATGCAAGTTTCTTGAAGGAAGGTAAGTATTATATAGCAGTGCAAGCTATAGATGCTGGAAACATGGGAGGAGAATGGTCAGAGGAGTTTGTATATGACCATCAGGTAGTCATGACACCTGTGATAGCCCCTGTTCCCACCTTTTATAGTACAGCTGATACGATCAACCTAAAAGTGACAAATAGCAGAGATGATGCCACATATAAATGGAATATCAATCATGGACGAATTATATCCCAGTCAGCCAACGGTGATAATATAAATGCTGTTTTTGAGTCTTCTCTTGATTTGTCCGCAATGGTTGAGATGACCTTAAATAACAAAAAGTATACAAGTAAAAAGGTAGAATTCTTTTTGGTTCCTGCTAAGTCGCAGGAATTAATCTTGGGTTATATTAAAGAAAATTTACAAAAAGAAGGTATAGACCTTGATCAAGATGGTAATGTCGAATTATACGATAATGGTTTCTATAAATATGTAAAAGGTAATCAATACGAAAAGGTTAAAAAGAGTTGGAACACAGACTTGTCATCAAATTTGTTTGTTGTAGATTATAATAAGGACGGATATCCAGATTTCTTTTCTGATTGCAAAAAGGGAGATACATATATAAATGGAGGTGAACAAGATTTTGAGTTTGAATACTTTACTACAGGTGATGCACATTACGAAGGCATTTGGGAAGATAAAAATAATGATGGAAATTATCAATTTACGGCATTCTATCCTAGTTGGAATAAGTATTTGCCAACTATAAACTATTTTGTCAATGGAGATTACGAGGCTATAGATGTCAACGCAGTAGCTTATGACGAAGGAATTACTACCTTCAATATGGTCAATATAAAAGATGGCACATCAAAAGATGTTTCATTACCAATAATTCCTGTTTATAAAAATGTGTCAGGTTACTTTACATTCATAGATTTGGATAACAACGGTTATGTAGATATTATTAATAACGTAGGAGATGCACTCTTGCTTGACAAAGATTTTAGTTATAAGAAAATTAAATTTGTAGAGCGTGGATACCAAGGAGAGTTTGAAATGTTTTATTGGAGACCTTTTACTCGTTTTGCTTACCCTTTAGGCCTCCTCTCCAACATCAAGAACGAGGCACCGAAGGCTCCTCAATATGTGAGCGCACAACAGACAGAGGACGGATTGCTTCTGAAATGGGCGGATGCTGAGGATGACCACACTCCAGCTGTTCAGATGCGCTATAATGTCAGCGTGAAGCGCAAGAACAAGAAAGTGGGCGAGGAGAATGCTTTCCTCATTTCTCCTCTCAACGGACTGAGCGACGAGGCTGCTATCTGCTCAAATGTGGCTTATCGTAAAGCTACGCAGATGCTTATCCCTAAGGCAACACTCACCAATGGTGAGACGCTGGAGGTGCAGGTTCAATCTATTGACTTGATGGGCGAACACTCGCCAATGACCAAACCTGTGGAAGTAACCATCAACAACGATGGATACATTAAGGTGAAAGACAGTCATGTAACGGCTTCGTTGGGCACTGTCGTTTCTTTCGTTGGAACAAAGGGAACAAGCTATTCTATTGATGGAGGAGAAGGTGCCACCATCAAAAAAGACTATGGCAAAGGTGAATATCTGGTGGCTTGGAACACTCCAGGCACAAAGAAGGTAACCATCACTGTGGATGGCAAGGCATACAGCACAAACGTCATCGCATACGACTTTGCCGACTTGACACTCCACTTCCCAGCAAAGGTTTTGCGCAACACACCTATCACTGTAAAGGTGCCAAAGGGATTTAGCCAATACTCACCAATAGATTATGGCTTTAAAGCTGCTGACAACTATGTGGTGCGCTATGAAAAGGGCGACAGCACAGCCACCTTTACCTTCAAGAACAGTGGTGAGGCGAAAGTATGTACTTTCTGTAAGTATGATAACAGCGAACTCTCTAAGGAGAATAATGTGAACGTGATAGACGCAAGCATGCCTGCTGCAAAAATCTCTGAGGTTATAGGCGATGGCGCAAACTATCGTATCAGCTGGCAACCTGCAAGCAATGCGGAAATAGCAAAGGTAGAAATCTGTCGTGAAACTAATCGCATGAATCAATATGAGGTATTGGCTACTGTTGACATGAACGTTGGCACTTATCTCGACGAGACCAGCGACAATCGCATACAGGCACATCGTTATCGCATCCGTTACATCGCAAGCAATGAGGTGCAGACGAGTGCTTACTCTACGCCACATAATCCTCTTCATGTAATGATTAACCAATGTGGCAATGGCTACAACCTGATGTGGAACGCCTATGAGGGAATGAATGTAGAGAGCTATACCATCCTCAGAGGTACGAGCGAGGATAGCTTGCAACCTATCGAATATGTGGCTGGCAGTCAGCAGAGCTATACCGACTTAACGGCAAAGGCAGGTAAGTATTACTATGCCGTGACATTTACTCCTGCGTCAAGCAGCACATACGCCAAGAGCCGAGCAGCGAGAACCCACTATGGCATCCGTTCAAATGTCGTCTCTACTGAAGAGGCTCTGCCTACAACCTTGGCAACAAGCATTGCCATCAACTGTGTGGAGAGCAACAACTCTTTGACGAATACCCAGCAGACGATACATCTCTATGGCGTCGTGCTTCCTACTTATTCTACCTATTCAAGAGTAAGCTGGTCGGTAGTACGAAACGATGACCTTGCCAGCATCTCTAATAATGGAGTGCTTACTGCCAAAGGTGGACGCGGCCTGGTTACCGTTCGGGCAACAACATTGGATGGTTCTAACCTTTATGTTGATTATGATGTAGCATGTAATGTGGATAAGGAAGCTGCAGGCATTGTTATCGTAGAGAATGATGGTGTGGCAGCAGATAACAAACCAACCATTTACTACGACCTTGAAGGTAGACGGATTGAAACTCCTGCAAAGGGACATCTTTACATCACTAACAAGGGACAGAAGATAATGTTCTAAACCTGCTTACTGTAGACTTTTCCTCAATTCTTTAGTGTCCTGTTAAAATGGGACACTAAAGAATTTTTTTTGGCGTAATCCAAAAATATATTGAATTATTTGGAATGTAATCCAAAAATATATTGAATTTTAAGGAATGTAATCCAAAAATATATTGAATTATTTGGAATTGAAGAATATAATGTGTATTTTTGTAACCGTTATTAATAATGATTATTAGGTATGATACAGCGCATTTTAGAAAAAGCTATCCAGCAACGATTGGGTCAGGGTAAAGCCCTTATCCTCTTTGGTGCACGCCAGGTGGGTAAGACCACAATGCTAAAAAACATGCTTCGTGAGCGTGATGACGTTTTATGGTTAAACGGTGACGAGCAAGATGTGCGTAGCTTGTTTGAAAACGCTTCTTCAACCATGCTTGGTGCTGTTATTGGAAAAAAGAAGATAGTGGTTATTGATGAGGCACAGCGAATTGTAAACATTGGGTTGTGCCTAAAATTAATAATTGATAATATACCTGATGTGCAAGTGGTGGCTACGGGTAGTTCTTCTTTCGATTTGTCGAATATGATTAACGAACCTC
>ULQL01079325.1_pt1 | contig 18790 bp, 13 predicted proteins | sample 1954411 | NCBI WGS metagenome assembly ULQL01 (sample SAMEA4835654, study PRJEB28245) | human gut metagenome | biome: gut microbiome; material: fecal sample | place: Denmark | collected 2008 | reverse complement strand
ACATTACAAACGGCAAAGAAGTCGGAAAGATCACATCTACCGAAGAGCTTGAAGGCGGTCATTTCTACCTTGTAGACAAAACTACACTTGCAGTTGTAGAAGACCTCGGCACGGCAAGAGGCAAGACCGGCAGAACCTCCATTGATATGGCAGGAAAGCTTATAGCAAGCTCTTGGAAAGATGGCTTCAAATATCACGACTACGATTGCGCTAATTTCTCCGCTGTTACAAACCCGACAAAGCTTGCAGAGGGCAAAACTCTCGGCAAATTCGGCACAATGGAGATAACAAAAGTTACGGCTGACTCCATACTCGCAACGGTTGACGGAGAAGAGAACGTAGATATAACAAACTACAAATGGCAGTTTGTTTATTTTGATTACTACGGAAATGAAATTCATGTGGCAAAGAAGAAGAAAAACTCTCTTCCTGTTCTTTCTTACAATGACATAATCAAACTTTACGGTCATACGGCTGATTTCTTTGAAAAAGCAGCAGATCTTCAAGCTCATGCAGGCACTGGCGGCGATGAACAGTTCATCTATGTTTACGGCATGCAGAAAGAAATTCCTATGGCTTGGTACGCAAGAAAGCTTGGCGATTACAACGCTATTATGGCAAAAGAAGATGCAACTGACGAAGAAAAGGAAGCAGCTAAGGGCGCGCTTGATCTCGCAATTGCAGCTTGTGAGATGGTTGTTGAAGACCTTATGTACTATCAGGACGATATATACTGGTCTTCCGACGTAGCTTCCACAAGACTTTATCTCGATGTTAAAGCAGCAGAAGAAGCTGAAAAAGAAACAAAGCTCCCGATATTTGACTATTTCTTTGACGCAGAGACAGAAACATATATCGTTTATATCACAACATTCAGATATGCAGGCGATATGACAGATAACAAGAACTCCCGCGTAAAGATAACAAATCCCGCAGCTTTTGACGGCGCTTATACAATCGACTAAGTGATTTATAAAAAGAGACTCCGTTACGGAGTCTCTTTTTGCTGAAATTTAAAGCTTTTTATGTTGATATAAGAGAGCTTTTTCGTATTATATAAATTTTCGGGGTAATTATGGAATACAGATGTCTGAATACAGAAGAAATAAATACCAAAATCTTTTCCGATTTTGTACGTCACCAGAATGTGACAAAATGCTATCGCCGCGAAAACTCCTGCTGGAAGGTAAAGGACGCCCCTTTTATAGATGATTGGACGCCAGACGATTACAAAAAACTTGTATCCGATTTAAGAAGGACTGCAAATTCGGGCGGATTTGTGTATGCGGCGCTGCTCAACGGAAATATTAAGGGATTTGTTTCTGTGGAATCGGAAATTTTCGATGAAAACGAGAGGTATATGGATCTTTCGAGCATTCATGTTTCGGAAGAATCGAGAGGGTTCGGAATAGGAACAAAACTTTTTTATGCGGCGGCGGATTTTGCCCGTAAAAAAGGAGCGAAAAAACTGTATATTTCCTCCCATTCTGCGCTTGAAAGCCAGATATTTTACCGCGGGCTCGGGTGCGTCGACGCAAAGATTCCGAATAAAAAACACGTGGAAAAAGAGCCTTTTGACTGTCAGATAGAGTATAAACTGTGATTTTGGCATAGAAAAAGCATGAACAATTATTTTGTTCATGCTTTTTTTAAAGAGGTTTGTTCCAAGAGCGTGTGTATTTTAAATATAATATAATGCCTGTCGTTCCCGTTATTATTTCTGCCGCGGGAAAGGCTATCCATGTGTAATTCAATCCTATAAGCGACATTAAATAGAATATAGGGATTAAGCACATTATTTGGCGCATGAGAGTGAGCACCGTGCTTTGAAGCCCTTTTCCGACTGCCTGAAAAAATATAGGCAGCATAAGCGAAAATGTCGCCGGAACAAAGCTTATTCCTATGATTCTGAAAGCGACGCTTCCGATCTCTGCGACTTTTTCCGAATCGGAAAATATTTTAAGCAGGAGTGTCGGGATAAATTCAAAACATAAGGTGCCTATTAACATAAAAAATACCGTTATAAATGTGGAGTAGAGCATTGTTTTTTTGACTCTGTCGTACATTTTTCTTGCAAAGTTATAGCTTATGATGGGTACTATGCATGTTTGAAGCCCCGAAAGGGGAATAAAGAAAAACGTTTGTATTTTATAGTAAAGTCCGAGAACCGTAACGGCTTCGTCCGAGAAAGACGCGAGAATTATGTTTAGAACCATTATATAGACGGTATAGAGGGACTGCATGAGTATCGACGGATACCCAAAATAAAGAATTTTTTTGATAAACGCTGGAATCTTTTTTATTGACGGCGGCTTTTTTATACATTTTATTCCCGTTATTACTGCGGCGAGTATCTGACCTGCTACCGTGGCATATGCCGCCCCCGCAATTCCGAGCGGCGGGATAGGTCCCACGCCGAAAATAAGTATCGGGTCGAGAATTATATTTAAAACGGCGCCGGAGATCTGCGCTATCATGGGAACGAACATATCTCCGTTCGCCTGTCTTATTTTTGTGAAGATGCTTTCGGTAAACAGCCCTATACTGCCGACGCATACGATAATACCGTATTCTACGGCAAAGCCGAGCGCGGATTCCGAGTTTGAAGATGTCTTTACATACGGCGGGATTATAAACACGGATATTACAGAGAAAACAAGCCACATAATAATCGCCAGTACAAGTCCCGTGCCCGCGACGCGCTCCGCTTTTTCTTTTTCATTTTCCGCGTAGAGCCGCGCCATATATGTATTTACGCCTACGCCCGTTCCGACGGCGAGCGCCGAAATGATAAGCTGTATGGGGAAGATGACCGAAAGGGCAGTAAGTCCCGCGTCGGAATATTTTCCCACAAAAAAGCTGTCTACAATATTGTAAAGCGCCTGTATCAGAAGCGCCAGCATTACGGGCGGCGCAGTTTTCAAAAGTATTTTCGGAATGGTCTGCGTTCCGAAATACGAGGAAGAAATTTGTTCTTTCGGTTTCATTAGGCTTGCCTTTTTCATGTTTTTTGTTTTATATCGGAGATTATTATATTTCCTTGCAAATGCAATGTCAATACTTAAAATAATATATTTTAAAGCTTTATTTTACATCTTTTATTGACCTATAATGTTGACGTAAAAATCAAAATATATTATAATAAATCTATATATAATGAGTTTGTTATGCTTACTTGAAATCATAGTGAAAAGCAGAATCGAATTTGTTGAAATCTTACGGTAAAAGAGATTTTTTGATGAAAGAGAACAAAAGCGCTTTCGATTACATGAAAGCTTTAAAAGAAATAAACGAAGGACGCGCGCTTTCTGCGTGTGTCGTTACATACGGTTGCCAGCAAAACGAGGCGGATTCCGAGAGAATAGCGGGAATGCTTTCCGAAAGCGGATATGAGATAGTGAAAGATACGTCTCTTGCCGATGTAATAATAGTCAATACGTGTGCGGTAAGGGAGCACGCGGAGGAACGCGCATTTTCTATAACAGGCGGGTACAAGCATTTAAAAGAAGCGCGCCCGTGGCTAAAAATAGGTATGTGCGGATGTATGGCTTCGAAAGCGGATACGTCGGAGAAAATAAAGAAGAGCTATCCGTATATAGATTTTGTATTCGGAACGGAGAAGCTTTCCTATCTTCCGGAAATTCTGTACCGTTCCATTGACAGCGGAAAGAGATTGTTTGTGCCCAACAACGGAGACATAGAGATAGCGGAGGGGCTTCCCGTTGTGCGCGAGAGCGATTTTCGCGCTTGGGTAAGCATTATGTACGGGTGCAACAACTTCTGCACATATTGTATCGTTCCGTATGTCAGAGGAAGAGAGAGAAGCCGCCGCCCCGAAAAGATAATCGAGGAAGTTGAAGAGCTTGCAAAAAGCGGCTGCCGCGAGATAACGCTTTTGGGACAGAATGTAAATTCATACGGCAAAGAATTTTCCGATGAATGCAATTTTGCGGATCTTCTTTCGCGCATATGCAAGATCGACGGCGACTTTATTGTAAGATTTATGACAAGCCATCCGAAGGACGCGTCGAAAGAGCTTATCGACGTTATGGCGGAAAATCCGAAAATAGCAAAGCATTTTCATCTTCCCGTACAGTCCGGAAGCGACAGGATATTAAAGGAAATGAACAGGCATTACGACAGAGAAACATATCTTTCTCTTGTGGAATATATGAGGGAGCGAATGCCCGATATTGCGATTAGTACGGATATAATCGTAGGCTTTCCGGGCGAGACGGAAGAGGATTTTCTCGATACTCTTGATCTTATGCGTAAAGTGAAATACGATATGATATTTTCGTTTATATATTCTCCCCGCACGGGGACTCCCGCCGCAAAGATGGAGCAGGTAGACGACAAAATAAAGAGCGAACGTATGGAGCGTCTTTTGAAGCTTCAAAACGAGCTTTTGGCTGAGAAAAATCTTTCTTATGTGGGAAAGACCATGCGTGTTCTGGTAGAGGGAAGAAGCAAAACAAATACAGAGAAAATGTCTGCGAGAACGGAAGGCAACAGGATAGTTCTTTTTGACGGAGACGATTCTCTTACAGGTAATTTTGCTTATATCAGAATAACGAAATCGGCGCCGTTCGCCCTTTTTGGAGAAATTGTAAAGTAATACGATCGAAACGGAGATTTGAAAAATGACACCGATGATGCAGCAATACCTCGAAATAAAAGACAGATACAAAGAATATATTCTGATGTACCGTATCGGGGATTTTTACGAAATGTTTTTCGACGATGCGAAGACCGCGTCATCGGAGCTTGACCTTGTGCTTACGGGAAAAGACTGCGGAGAGGCGGAGCGTGCCCCGATGTGCGGTATTCCGTATCATGCGGTAGAGGGATATATAGGACGTCTTGTCGGGCACGGCTACAAGGTCGCGATATGCGAGCAGCTTGAAGATCCGTCAACGGCAAAGGGACTCGTAAAGCGCGACGTAATACGAATGATAACGCCCGGAACGCTTATAGAATCCTCTCTTCTTGACGAGAAGAAGAACAATTATATATGCGGTATATATTACACGGAAAATTCCGTGGGCGTCGCTTTTGCCGATATATCGACGGGTCAGATATCCGTGACGGCGTTTTTCGGAGAAGAACGTATATCAAAGCTTATAGGCGAGATAGGCGTATACGCGCCGCGCGAGGTGGTAATAAACGTAGAAGTTTCCGCAATAGACGGGCTCGAACGCTTTTTGCGCGACAGACTGATGGCGGTTATCAATGACAAGACGCCCGAACGTTTCGATGCGTCGTATGCGATAAAGAGCATAGCGGGTCGCTTTGATTCCACACCGGAGGAGTTCGAAAATCCCGATTCTCCCGCTCTTCGCGCCGTAGGCGGACTTCTTTACTACGTTTCGGAAACGCAGAAGAACAACCTTGAAGGATTAAAGAATCTGAATTTCTATCAGAACGGGGAGTATCTCGAAATAGATCAGAACACGCGCCGCAATCTGGAACTTTGCGAAACGATGCGTCAGAAGGAAAAAAAAGGAACTCTTCTTTGGGTGCTCGACAGGACAAAAACCGCGGCAGGCGCTCGCCTTTTGCGCAAATACATAGACTTTCCGCTCAAAAATCCTTATTATATAAACAAGCGTCAGGAAGCGGTGGCGGAGCTTTTTGAACGTGTTGTCGACAGGGGAGAGATAATATCAGCTCTTCTCGGCGTACTCGATCTGGAACGTCTGATAACAAGAATAGTATACGGATCTGCGAATTGCAGGGACCTTGTGGCGATAAAGCAGACCGCCGCGCGTCTTCCCGATATAAAACACCTTCTTTCTTCATTTGAAAGCGAGGAGCTTGAATCGATATACAAAGAGCTCGACACACTTAGTGACATATACGAGCTTATAAACGCATCAATCGTGGACGAGCCGCCTTTTTCCGTAAAGGAAGCGGGCTTTATACGCGACGGATATAATTCCGACGTGGATTATCTTCGCTCTATCGTCTCCGACAGCAACGGCTGGATAACGAGAATAGAAGAGGAAGAGCGCGCCGCAACGGGAATAAAGAATCTGAAAGTCGGATACAACCGCGTTTTCGGATATTATATAGAAGTTTCGAAATCGAATCTTTCAAGCGTGCCCGACCGATTTATAAGAAAGCAAACGCTCACGAACGGGGAGCGGTTTATAACAGAGGAATTAAAGCAAATGGAGTCGCAGGTGCTCGGCGCTTCCGACAAGCTTTCTTCTCTTGAATATAAATTATTTACGGATATAAGACAGACCGTAGCTTCAAACGTACACAGGATTCAGAAAACGGCTTTTCTTATAGCGAAGCTCGATGTATACCAGTCTCTTGCCGAGGTCGCGAGCAGAAATTCTTATGTGCGTCCCGAGGTGGGATACGGAGACGTCATATCCATAAAGGACGGAAGGCACCCCGTTGTGGAACAGTATGCAAGAGAATCTTATTTTGTGCCTAACGATACGATGCTCGATTGCAACACAAACAAATTCATGCTTATAACGGGACCTAATATGGCCGGTAAATCCACATATATGAGACAGGTCGCTCTTATATGCGTTATGGCGCAGATAGGCTCTTTTGTTCCTGCAAAAGAAGCGAGAATATGCGCTGTCGATAAAATATTCACGCGTGTAGGCGCTTCGGACGATCTTGCCATGGGACAATCCACCTTTATGCTCGAAATGAGCGAGGTGGCGTATATTCTTCACAATGCCACGAAGAACAGCCTTATAATATACGACGAGATAGGCAGAGGCACGAGCACGTTCGACGGTCTTGCAATAGCGCGCGCCGTTGCCGAATATACTTTAAAGAAAGTGGGCGCAAAAACGCTTTTTGCGACTCACTATCACGAGCTTACAACGCTTGAAGAAGAGGAGAAGGGCGTTATAAACTATAATATAGCCGCAAAAAAGCGTGCCGACGATATAATTTTCTTGCGTAAAATCGTAAAGGGCGCCGCGGACGACAGCTACGGAATCGAAGTCGCAAAGCTTGCGGGGGTTCCTTCGGAGGTTGTCAAAAACGCCAAGAAAGTACTTGAAGACTTACTTTCGGGCGCTCCGTCTCTTGAAAAACCTTCAAAGGCGGCAAAAGAAGAAAATATCGGCATGATGTCATTCGATAATATAAGCGATAAAGAGGTGTGCGATAAATTAAGACGTGTCGATATAAACACGATAACACCTCTTGAAGCGCTCAATCTTATTTTCGAACTCAAAAAGGATCTCGGATAAAAAATATTGAAAGTGAGATTTTATCTCTATGGGACTGATAAATGTTCTGGATCAATCGGTGGCGAATCTCATAGCGGCAGGCGAGGTAGTAGAAAGACCTTCTTCCGCCGTAAAGGAGATGGTCGAAAATTCAATAGATGCCGGAGCTACGAGCGTTACGACGGAGATAAAGAACGGCGGACTTTCTTTTCTCAGGATAACCGACAACGGTTCGGGAATGAGCCGCGAGGACGCTATGATGTGCATACGACCTCATGCGACGAGCAAGATAAGAAACGCGTCCGACCTTGCGTCTATAATGACTCTCGGATTCCGCGGAGAGGCGCTTGCGGCTATATCCGCCGTTACAAATATGCGTATAATGACGGCAAGAGCGGGGGAAACATCGGGAATCACAGTCGAATGCGATTACGGTCATATTACGGACGTTTCGGAGACGGGGTGCCCGACGGGAACGACGATTGTCTGCGAATCCATGTTTGCGCACACTCCCGCAAGGCTTAAATTTATGAAATCCAATGCAACGGAGACGGCTTACGTTGCCTCTGTCATGGAGCGCATGGCGATATCCCGCCCCGACGTTGCATTTAAATTTATCGCCGACGGGGTTTTGAAATTTTCCACAAGCGGAGACGGCAACCTGAAAAACGCGATATATTCGGTTTTCGGCGCTGTTGCAACCAAGATGAACGCGGTAGAATATTCTCACGCCGGAATAGTTGTTAAAGGATACATATCCTCTCCCGAAACGGTCCGCGGTAACCGCGCGATGGAGCATTTCTTTATAAACTCCCGCGCAGTCAAAAATAAAACTCTCATGTCGGCGCTTGAACAGGCGTACCGTTCATACATACCTTCGGATAAGTTTCCGCTTTGTGTTCTCGATATTTCGCTGAACCACTCTCTTGTCGATGTAAATATACATCCGTCAAAGCTTGAAGTAAAGTTTTCCGATGAAAAAGCCGTTTTTGACGCGGTCTATTATGCTATAAGAGGTGTGCTCGAATCTTCTCTTATGCGGCCGACTCTTGATACTTTTTCGCCGTCCAATACTTCTGCCGAGAAAATAAAAGTTGTATCGGCTTTCGTGCCGTCGGAAAAAACGGAAAAATACGAGAGAACAAAAATTTTTGACAGTTACATGAGCGGTAAAAAAGAAGAAGAAAAGACCGATACAAGAGTAAATATAGATATATCTTGCGAAGAAGATGAAAAGCCGGTCTCGGAAAATGAAAATGTTATTCAAAACATAGTCTATGATAAAAACGCATTATTGAGGTCGTCAAACGATTTTCCCGATAAATCTCTGATAGAAAAGATACTTTCCGAAAATACAAAAAAGAACGAATCTTCCGAAAAACAAGATATAAAATCTGATAGTAAAGAAGTATTTTTCGGCATAAACGAAGATGATTCCGAAAATACATACGTGCCACAGGCAAACAATCGTTCCGCTTTGCAACATGATATTTTGAATAATGAGGCGAAAGCGGGATTTTCCGATGAAAAAGTATCGGAAAGCGAGCCTGTTTTTCCGAAAATAGAGGTAAAAGATGCCGAAATACCGGGAAAGACCGCGAATGAAATTCCCGAATACACGATAATAGGCGAGCTCTATGCGACATATATTATAATGCAGCTTGAAGATAAGATAATACTTGTAGACAAGCACGCTGCGCATGAAAGAATAAATTTTGAAATTTTGAGAGCGGGAATAAGCGAAAAAAATCCGAATATTCAGCTTCTTATTTCTCCGATAGAATCGGATATTTCTCCGGAAGAGGCGGCATATGCTCTTGAATTTGAAAAAGAAATCTCGGATTGCGGATTTACCTTCGAAATAAAAGACGGAAAAAAAGCCGTTATATCCGGAATACCGTCGGGATTCGATATACCGACGGCAACAGATATGTTTGTGTCGTTACTTAGCGGTCTTCTTGAAAACCACGAAAATATAGAACTTAAAAGGCGAAGCATATTTGAAAGCGCGCTTTATCAGACGGCTTGCAAAGCTTCGATAAAAGGCGGTATCGCTTACGATACGGACCTTGTAAAGTATGTTTGCGACAATCTCCTGCGATATGACTGTATAAAATATTGTCCGCACGGAAGACCCGTCGCGTTTGAGATAACGAAACGCGAGCTTGACAGACGCTTCGGACGAATAAAATAGAATGATAGGATAAATAAAATGTTTAAACTTTTAAAAACCGAAAACAGAGCAAGAAGGGGAGAATTTGAAACGGTGCACGGCACGGTACAAACTCCCGTGTTTATGAATGTCGGAACCTGCGGCGCCATAAAGGGCGGAGTTTCCACAAAAGACCTTGAAGAAATAGGATGTCAGGTAGAGCTTTCAAATACATATCATCTTCATGTACGACCAGGCGATGACGTTATATACAAAATGGGCGGCATACATAAATTTTTCGTATGGGATAAGCCCGTGCTTACGGACAGCGGCGGTTTTCAGGTGTTCTCGCTTTCTTCTCTCCGTAAAATAACGGAGGAGGGCGTGGAATTCGCTTCTCATGTGGACGGCAAGCGCATTTTCATGGGCCCTGAGGAAAGTATGCAGATACAGTCAAACATAGCGTCTACTATCGCTATGGCGTTTGACGAGTGCATAGAGAATCCTGCGCCTTATGATTATGTAAAAGCTTCCGTAGACCGTACGACACGCTGGCTTGTAAGATGCAAGAATGAAATGGCGCGTCTCAATTCTCTTGAAAGAACAATAAACAAAAATCAGCTTCTTTTCGGCATAAATCAGGGAAGCACATACGAAGATATACGTATAGATCATATGAAGAGAATAGCGGAGCTTGACCTTGACGGATACGCCATAGGCGGGCTTGCCGTAGGCGAAGCGGCAGAGGATATGTACAGGATAATAGACGCGGTAGAGCCGTTTATGCCCAAAGATAAGCCGAGATACCTTATGGGCGTGGGAACGCCTGTAAATATACTCGAAGCGGTGCATCTGGGCGTGGATTTCTTCGACTGCGTAATGCCGTCGAGAAACGCGCGCCACGGCTATATATTTACGTGGGACGGCACGCTCAATCTGAACAACGAAAAATATATATCCGACGAAAAACCGCTTTCAGAGGTTTGCGGATGTCCTGCCTGCCGCAGATATTCCCGCGGGTATTTGAGACACTTAATACGCTCCGGAGAAATGCTCGGTATGCGCCTTTGCGTTCTTCATAACTTATATTTTTACAACGAACTTATGGCGAAAATACGCGAAGCGATAGAAAATGACAAGTTTGAAGATTTCTATAATAAATATCGCAAGATACTCGATACAAGGATATAGAGGGAAAAGGAGCATATTATGATTCTTACACACGCGAAGGTAAGCAAGGCGGATTTTGAATTTTCAAAGGAAGTTTCTTGGATACATCCCGAAGGAGCGGAAAGCGGAGAATGGTATATTGCAAGACGTGAATTTTCCGCAAACGGAGAAAAAACGCTCCTTGCACTTCTTCCTTCTTACTATGCAGAGGCGTATATAAACGGGAAGCTTGCGGCGAGATTCTCCGAAAGATCCTATATATTTGATATACAGTATAAGGTTATCGATATATCTGATTTTGTAACTGACGGAAATAATACGCTTGTAATTTTGTACAGAGAGACGGGAGAATCGAAAAGATGCGGATTTGCCGCGGAAATAACGAGCGACAATGAAACCGTGCTTGTAAGCGATACTTCTTTTAAATTCAGCAAATACACTCCTTTTCAAAGCAAGGCAAACTTTTATATAGAAGGAGCGCACTATCCCGAAATTTTCGATGCGCGTCTCGATGATTTTGCGCCGTCTTTTCTTTGCGGATATGACGATTCGAAATGGCAGAGTGCTTCGATTGTGGGAGAGAAATTGAATCACGAGCCTTTTGACAGCATTCATCAGGATAAACTCGAATTGCAGACGGAAAACGCCGTTTATGCCAAGAGCTTTGTAAGTTTTGAAAAAAGCCTTTCCGAGGACGGTACATTTGTAAAATTTCAAGGCAAAAAAGATTCGAAAATCATGGCGGAAACTGTGATTTCTTTTGAAAACGATTCTTTCTTTGCGCTTGATTCTTTCGGCGGTACCGAGATTGCCACATTTGACGGCAATATCATAGCTTTTAAAGAAAATATAGATGTGAAAGCGGGCTCTCACAGGCTTGCTATATACGGTTCCGCTCCGAATATTTTTATAAAAGGTTCTGATTTTTCTCTGTCATCTCCGCTCGGAGACGGAGAATGGGTGTCTTCTTTTACGGAATTTAAGATTGAGACACCGTTTTTCCCGTGGAACGGTTATAGAAAGAACGAGAAGCTTCCCGAAAATGTTGAAGAGTTTCTATTCTCAAAGAGTTTTTCTTCTTTAAAAGACGGACTAAAAGGAGAGAAAACAGACGTTATTTCCGACCCGAATATAAATGAACTTCTCTCGGAAAAGAAATATCTTGTATTCAACGATTCGATTACGGACAGAAGACTTTCCGAAAAAAGAATATCTTGCAATGAAAATCTTGATGTTATCGGGCGCGATACCGTTTTTTCCGAAAACGCAAGCATGACTCTTTCGCCTTCGGAGAACGAATATACTTTTATTCTCGATTTCGGTGTAGTACAAATAGGCGGAGTTTATTTTGATGTCACGGCAAGCGCAGGCGCGGAGATAACTATAAACACATTTGAAGTTATAAATAATGAGGGCGCGCGCTACGGAGCTTTGCGTCAGACGCTGAAATACATCTGCAAGGACGGAAGAAACACGTATCTTTCACACGTGCGCCGCGGATTCAGATATATGCTTGTGAATGTGAAAACTCAATCGGGCTCTCTTACTTTTAACGAGCTCGGACTTTCGGAGTGGCGTTTTCCGACGGAGGACAGGGCGAAATTCTCTTGCTCGGACAAGAGAATTTGCGAGATATACAAAATGTCGGTCGATACGGCAAAGTCCTGCATGATAGACGCGTATGTTGATTGCCCCGGATACGAGCAGAATATCTGGACGGGAGATGCAAGGGTGACTTCTCTTGTAAATCTCAATACTTTCGGAAGCTATGATTTTGACGAAAGATATATAGAGCTTATCTCCGAATCTATCTCCGACGGACTTCGCAAGGTATACCGCACGAGGAATCCGAGATATATTTCGGGAAGATATCTTACCTGCGCGACTTTCCCGACGTATCCCGAGGGAAATATACCGATTTGGAGCTATTCGTGGGTACTTTCCGTTGCGGATCATTTTGAATATACCGGGGACAAAGACGCTTTGCTCCGTATGCTTCCCGCGGTAGAGGAGAGTTTGAGAAGATCGGAAGAGCTTTTCCTTAACGACAGGGTACTTCTTTCGATAGACGGCGCATGGAACCTTATCGAGTGGGCTTACAACGACGTTTCGGAATACGGAGAAATTACCGCAAACAATATGATATTGGCTTATTGCTTCAAAAAGTTTTCAAAGCTTGAAGCGCTTGTCGGCAATGAAGCGCGTTCGGCGGCGTATGCAAAGCGTGCGGAAGATATAAAGAATGCGATAAACAAATATTGCTGGAACGAAGAGAGAAAAGCCTACTCCGACATGGTCCGCGACGAATACGGATATGAAAAATACACGGAGTATTATAAAACGATAGGAAAAACTCCGCTTTTGTTTGAAGATTATATGGCGCTTTCCAGAATCAGTGTACAGACAAATACATTTGCGGTGCTATTTGAAATCGCCGATGGCGAGAGAAAAGAAAGCGCGCTTAAAATTCTCAAAGACAGCATAGAAGAGGGAATCTTTATAGACGGAACTCCCGCGAGAAGAAGTATCGGAGTGCCCTCCGAATCTGAGGCTCCGCGCGGAATCGTCCGCATAGGTTCGCCTTTCTTTATGTATTTTGCGCTCAAAACTTTGTTCGACAACGGCTACGGAGATCTTGCCATTTCTTCTATAAGACGCGAATGGGGGAATATGCTGGATTCGGGCATTACGACGTGTACGGAATCTTTTAATTCTCCGAAAGAATGGAAGACGAGAAGCGTTGCACACGGTTGGTCGTCCTCTCCTGCGCTGTTTCTCATCAGCGATGTTCTGGGAATCAAACCGTTGAAACCGGGATTTACAGAGTTCACCGTAACTCCCGTGACTGAAAAATTGGAATTCGCAAAGGGCAGTGTACCTACACCTTACGGTGAAATAAATGTTGAATGGAGAAAAGACTCCGACGGCAATGTTTCCATATCGTGTAACGCTCCGAAAGAATGTAAAAGAGTGGATTTATAAATAAAAAATGACGCATATAAAGTTTATATGCGTCATTTTTTTGTGTTTTTATTATTTTCGAACGTCAAATATTTGAATGGAAACAGATTTTAAATCGAGTATGGGAAAAGACGCATTTGTGAAATGCGCAGAAATTTTCCTTGTTGCGAAGAAACCACTATTTGCAAAAACGTATTATTTAAAGTTCTTTAAATAAAGTGTCACCCTTTTTTTCGTGAAAGAAAAAATCCTATAATCGAAACTATAAGGAGGAACGGCGCAGATCTTACAAACAGCCATTCAAACACGTGAAAAGCCGCTCCGAAAACAGCATTTTCGGGGTCATTATAGTCCAAATTCAAATATGGGCTGTTCAATGCCGCTAAAACCGCGAAAATCATTACTGTTGCCGCAAACAATGATATAAAGAGGCAATTCAGGATTTTTCTTTTTGTTTCATTTCTTTTGGCAAGCTGTAAGTTTATAATTTCCAGTTTTTCCGAAATCGCTTTTAATTCATCTGCTTTTTCTTCAACAATAGTTTCGCCGAGGAGAACGCTTACTGGCGTTTCGAGCTTTTCCGATATAGATATGAGCATATCGGAGTCGGGGACAGAAAGTCCCTGTTCCCATTTTGATACGGTCTGACGCACTACGTTCAGCTTTACTGCGAGTTCTTCCTGCGAAAGTCCTTTGGATTTTCTTATTGCTTTGATATTTTCGTTTAACATTGTGAACACCGTTCTTTCTTTTATTTGTCACCGATATTTTACGATAAAACGCCCGTTGCCGCAAGCAACGAATATTAACATTTGCGATTTTTTGTTTGGAAATATAAGAAAAAAACGTATTTTACAAAAAACACCGTTCATTTTTGAACGATGTTTTTTTCAATAAGCTCTTTTGTGTTTTTGGCGAATACAGATAGTATGCGCCGTGTTTTTCTCTTTTCTGAAACAGAAGCCGCGGCTTTTAATTTCAGGAGCTCCGAATAGTCTGCGCAGGGAAGAGTGTAGTTTATTCTTAAAAGAGAATTTTTCAAATCGAACGAAAGAAAATCCTGAGTTTTGTATATTTCCCTGAATATTTTATACTCGAAAGAAAGCTCTGTTATTCTGGAAAGCTCTTCCGCAATAAATTTTTCGTTTTCAATATCTTCAAAAGATGATTTTGTCGATACGCATATATCCGCGCTCCCGTCTTCGTTTATATAGTCGATGGAAATATATATCTTCGAAGTTGAAGAGAATTTAAGAGCGAGATATATCATTCTCATTATTATAAAAGAGAAGTCGTACGGATCTACTTTGCATATACACATAAATCTTGCCTTTTCCGAAATATTGACTTCCGATATGTGTATGCCCAATACTCTTAGCGAGGATGAAAGGCGGTTTACCGTCTTTTTCAGCATATATGTAATGTCTATGGCGTCTTTTCTTATAAAATTCGGAACTTTGGCGGTCGAATTCAAAAGATATATAAGGTCGCTGCCGAGTCTTGCGGGAATTTTTCTTTCGAAATCGGGAAAATTTATTTTTGCGGAATTTATGTACTCTGTATATGCGGAGATATAAAATTTTACAAAATCACCGTTGTGATTTTCTTCGATATAATTTATGAATTTTTCGCAATCATCGAATTGTATTCTTGAAATAAACAGAAAAAACAGAGTATTGTCGATTCCGGAAGAACTTACAACGGCACGCTTATAAGGCGTGCCGGTAACAAATTCCGCTCTCTTTATTTCGGAAATACTCGAATTTTTTGTCTGATATGCGATGTATTTCGTTATTTTTGACCCTTGGCGGAATTTCGGGGAAAACACGGACGCCGCGCTGTTTTTGTAGATTATTTTAAAATCAGCGGTTGTCACTACCACCGGAAATTCCGTCAATTCGAAAATTTCAAAGGAGAGAGACATAATTATTTAAATCAGACCGTATGAATTTTTTCTTTGAAATCTGCGTTCTTGCCGTCGAGGTTGTACATTTTGTTTCTGCGCGCTTCAAAGAATTTAAGAGCTACCTGTTCGAAAAGTGCATACGAAAGCACATCTTCGTCCTGAACCGCCCACGGTTTTACTTTTTCGCGAAGTTCTTCAAGTTCGGGTTTGAGATCGTCGGCGGGACGGTATGTGATCTGCTTTTCGTCGCCGATTATCTTTTTGGCAAATTCCGGGTCTATCGGAACGGGCGTCTTGCCGTATTCGCCGCGGACAAGTCCCTTGAATTCCTTTGTGCACATCTTGTATCTTTCGCCGCCGATTACGTTGAACACTGCCTGTGTTCCTACTATCTGCGAAGAGGGAGTTACGAGCGGAGGATATCCTGCGTCTGCGCGAACACGCGGAACTTCTGCAAGAACTTCGTCGAGCTTGTCGGATTTTCCTGCCTGTTTAAGCTGGGAAACGAGGTTGGAAAGCATACCGCCGGGAACCTGATAGAGAAGGGCGTTTACGTCTACTTTGAGCACCTTGGGATCGAGAAGTCCGTCTTTTAAGTATTTCTCGCGGAGAGGCATGAAATATTTGCATACTTTGTCGAGCTCTTTGAGGTCGAGCCCCGTATCGTATTCAGTGCCTGCAAGAGTAGCTACGAGAGACTCTGTGGGGGGCTGGCTCGTTCCCATTGCCATGGGGGAGATCGCCGTATCTACTATATCTACGCCAGCCTCGATAGCTTTGAGAAGCGTCATGGAAGCAAGACCGGATGTATAGTGCGTATGGAGCTCTATCGGAACTTTTACAGTCTCTTTGAGCATGGATACAAGTTCGTATGCGTTATAGGGAGTAAGAAGACCTGCCATATCCTTTATGCATATGGAGTTTGCGCCCATATCTTCGAGCTGTTTTGCATATTCCGCAAAGCCTTTGTTGGAATGCGCGGGGCTTGTGGTATAGCTTATAGCCGCCTGAACGTGGCCGCCTTCTTTTATTGTTGCATTTATTGCCGTTTTGAGGTTTCTGGGATCGTTGAGCGCGTCGAATATTCTTATTATATCTATTCCGTTTGCTATCGATTTCTGTACGAAGTATTCAACGACATCGTCCGCATAGTGACGGTATCCGAGAATATTCTGTCCGCGGAAGAGCATTTGAAGCTTTGTATTTTTTACTTTGTCGCGGATTTTGCGGAGTCTCTCCCACGGGTCTTCGTTTAAGAAACGGAGACAGGAGTCGAACGTAGCGCCGCCCCATGCTTCGAGAGAATAATATCCGACTTTATCCATTTGCTCCAAAATGGGGAGCATCTGTTCCGTGGTCATACGCGTTGCTATAAGAGACTGATGCGCGTCGCGGAGCACGGTTTCACAAATTTTTACCTTTGCCATATCATATTTCCTTTCGATAAAATCTTTTATCTGAACATTGCCAAGAATACGCCTGCGGCTATTGCAGAGCCGATAACGCCTGCAACGTTAGGTCCCATCGCGTGCATGAGAAGGAAGTTGTCCGGAACTTCGTCCTGTCCGACTTTCTGAGCAACACGCGCAGCCATAGGAACGGCGGAAACGCCTGCCGAGCCTATGAGAGGATTGACTTTTCCGTGGGTGATCCAGCACATTATCTTGCCGCCTAAAAGTCCGCCGAATGTGGAGAACGCGAATCCGCAAAGTCCGAGAAGGATTATTTTCAACGTGCTGAAATCAAGGAAGTTTTCCGCACTCGCGGTAGCTCCGACGGAAACGCCGAGGCAGATCGTCACTATGTTCATAAACTCGTTCTGCGCCGTCTTTGAAAGTCTTTCCGTTACACCTGAAACAGAGAGGAGGTTACCGAACATAAGGAAGCCTATAAGAGGAGCGGCGTCGGGGATTATAAGGCATACGACAGCCGTTACTATTATCGGGAAGATAACAAGCTCTGCCTTTTTTACAGGGCGGAGTGTTTCCATTTTTATCGCACGCTCTTTTTTTGTCGTCATGAGCTTCATGAGCGGAGGCTGTATCATAGGGATAAGAGCCATGTAAGAGTATGCCGCTATCGCTATTGCTCCGAGGAATGCGGGGGCAAGCGTCTTTGTTATAAGTATTGCGGTAGGACCGTCGGCTCCTGCGATTATTCCTATTGCCGCAGCAATTTTCTCGTTGAATCCGAGAAGAAGTGCGCCGAGAAACGCCGCAAATACGCCGAACTGTGCCGCTCCGCCGAGGAAGAGCGTTTTAGGATTGGAAATAAGCGGCGCAAAATCCGTCATTGCACCGACACCGAGGAATATAAGCGAAGGGTATATACCAAGCTTTACTCCGAGGTAGAGGAAGTCGAGCAGTCCCCCTCTTTCGATAACTTCCTGTATAACGAGCGCAGAGCCGTCTTCGTGGATGAAAAGATCCATATGGAAAAGTTCCGCGCCGGGAAGATTGGCGAGAAGCATACCGAAAGCGATAGGCAAAAGGAGCAGCGGCTCGAACTTTTTAACTATTGCAAGATATGCAAGTATCCCGACAATAATGTACATTACAAGTGTTTTGATAAGTAATTCCGTCGATCCGAACTTTGCAATTCCGGTCGTACTGAGGAATTCTTTTATTGATTCTAACAAGAATAAATCACCGCCGTTCTACAAAAATACAGCGGAAACTTAATCAAGTGTGACGAGGAGTTCGCCGCTTGTTACGGAAGCGCCCGCTTTTGCAAGAACGGAGTTTACTGTTGCGTCTTCAGGAGCCTTTATTTCGTTTTCCATCTTCATTGCTTCAAGAACGCAGAGCGTGTCGCCTTTTTTAACTGCGGCACCTGCGTCAACACATACTTTTACTACTGTTCCGGGCATGGGCGCGGAAACTTTGATTCTTCCGCCGGCAGAGGCTGCTGCTTTTGCGGGAGCTGCGGGCTTTGCGGCAGGGGCGGGGGCTGCTGCGACAGGAGCTGTATTTACGGGAGATGTAACTGCGCCGTTTGCAACTTCTTCTACTTCTACAAGATATGTGTTACCGTTTACGGTTATATTGTATGTTTTCATAATATATTATCCTCCGAAATTATTTTATGTGTTTGAAAGATACTACGCGGAATTTTGTTGCGGGCTCTTTTGTATACGCCGATATTGCCGCGGCTATTACGGCTACGAGCTCTTCGTCGTTGTTTGCGGAAACGGGCGAAACCGTATTTGCGGTTGATTCAGACGCTTTTTCCGTGGCAACAACTTCATTTTTCTTGGATTTCTTTGATTTTTTGTCGCCTTTTGCCGCTGTCATTGCTTTGCCCAAAATCAAAATGAAAATGTAGATTATAAAAAGTATTGCGAATATGGTGAGCATTCCTTGAAGAAGCGTCTGAAAACCGAGTCCCAAACGA